>Ga0256829_1000525_pt1 | contig 37744 bp, 32 predicted proteins | sample 131447metaG_FD_185979 | JGI IMG/M metagenome (GOLD analysis project Ga0256829, IMG submission 185979) | Hydrothermal vent microbial communities from Lau Basin, Pacific Ocean - 131-447 | ecosystem: Environmental > Aquatic > Marine > Hydrothermal vents | place: Pacific Ocean: Lau Basin | collected... | reverse complement strand
ATCATGTTGGCGGCGACAAGCCGGACATGGGGTTGGACTTGATCCCTCAGATCTGAATGGCTGTCGCCGCCGACACCTTGTTTCGAGGATGCCGCCCATCGGCCGAGCCACAAAGGGTTGATCCGCTGCGGCGAGATCGCGAATCTGTGCACCGCGAGCGCGGACACATGGACGCACCGATGGCAACCGACGAGTGTTTGGGAGCAAGTAGCTCAGGGGCGCGCAAGCGCCTTGATCCAGAACGGTGACTGGTGCGGGATCGCTCCGCAACCCACCGGGAACATCGCGGAGTCGGCAGCATCGAATCAGGGTGCGATACATTGCACCTGCGAAGAGTGGGACGGGCGTCTGCGCCCCGGTTGACACGGACGGCGAAATGGTGACCCCGTATTCGCGCGCCGAGAAGAAACGCAGCGGAAGTCGGACCGATGACTACGTGGCACCGATCTCCCCGAGCATGGGGAGACGGGCATTTATGGTTCTATTGACCCGGGCGGCGAAATGGTGACCCAGTTTTCTTCTTTTCCTGCTCCAACCAGGCTTGTGCTAGCAGCAGGCCCTTCTGGATAGCGGATTTCCTGAAGCGTTTTTCCACATCCACCAGTTCTTTCCTGGCCTTGGCGAACCCTAGTTTCACGGAGATGGCCAGCCACATGACGGTGTAGGCGTCGCCTTCCAGGTTATGTTCGTCCCTCCACAGGTTCGCGAGCATGAAAGCCGAGAGGCCGCTTCCGAGTTTCGCCCCCTGCATCCACGATTTCGCGGCTTCGCGCAAATTCGGGGTGAAGCCCATGCCGTACAGATGCATGATCCCGAGCATGCTGTACGCCTCGGCAAATCCATGCAAAGCGGCATCCTGCAGCAAGGGAATGCCCTTTTTGTAGTCGCGATCGCTCTTGCGCCAGAGTGTGTTGTTCATGCCCAGCCAGAATTTCGCATCCGGCAAACCCTCATGGGCGGCGGTTTGCATCCACTTCATGGCTTTCGCGCTGTCCTTGGGAACGCCCTCGCCATTGACATAGAGCAATGACAACACGTAGGCGGCGTAGGGCAGACCGCCTTTGGCAGCCTTTCTGATCAACGTCGCGCCGGTGACCTCGTCTTTTCCGACACCCCTGCCCCGCATATAGGCCATGCCAAATTGGAACTGGGCCATGTGATAGAGAATGCCCGTCTTTGGGTACTGCAGCGCCTTCCTGTACCAATTTAGCGCCGTGACAGGATTCCACGACACGCCGTGACCGGTGGTGTAGGCAATACCAAGCAGAAGCGGCGCGCTGGGCTCACCCATCGCCGCTGCCTTTTCAAGGGATGACAGGCCAAGGCTCCAATTGGACGGCGGGCCGTCCGTGGTCATCAGGGCTACGCCATATACCAGGATATCGTGGCGCTTGCCCTGGGACGCCAGGGACTTCAGGTAACCAAGCCCCTGCGCGCGCGAGGCTGAATCGTCTTCCTGGAAAAAGAGGTAGGCGCCGTACATAGCCATGGCGTCGTGTTCGCCCTGGTCGGCGGCCTTCCGCAGCCACTTGAGTCCCTCGTTGACGTACTGCTTCGAGCCACTTTCGTTAAGGTAGGTCGCACCCAGTAGATACTGGGCATGCGCATCCCCCGCGCTCGCCTGCTTGCGCAAGGCATCGATGCCCTCCGCTTTCAATACGATGTCGGCCTTGGGCACCAGGGAGTGGGCCAGGTCCTGCAACTTCGGCTTCTTGACCTTCGCATTGAAGGATGCGTGAGCCGGCACCACGGCCAGCGTGGCCAAACCCAGTATCAGCAGTCCCACCCAAATCCTGCGTTGCATACCGTACCCCCCACCAATAAACGGTACCAGGTGCACTTTCCTACACCCTGCCACGGATCAACCTGACGCACACGATGACCTGTCGGGGATATCCAGACAGAACGGCTTAGTCACACCCTGACACCGTGGCACGACACCCCCGGCTCGACCTCCCATGCATTCCACAACACATCGTCCAGCGAGGCAACAACCGACTACCCGGCTTTCTCGATGATAGCGACACATAAGGGGCTCTGAATACTCATGTCGCCGCCTCCCGCGCTTGGCGGTACGTTGGAACTACCACGGTTTCAACGTCGCCAGCAACAGGAGGCAGCCATGTCACTTTACGCAGGGATCGACCTGCATTCCAACAACAGCGTGCTGGCGGTGATGGACGAAGACGGCAGGGCCTTGCTGCAATGCCGTCGCCCCAATGAACTATCACGCATCCTGGCCGATTTCGAGCCCTTCCGATCCGAGCTGGCCAGCGTGGCCGTGGAGTCGACCTATAACTGGTACTGGCTGGTCGACGGCCTGATGGAACACGGCTTTGACGTACGCCTGATGCACACCACGGCCGTGCCGCAATACGATGGCCTCAAGCATGGCAACGACGACACCGATGCCCTGCACCTGGCCCAGCTGCTACGGCTGGGATTGTTGCCCGAGGGTTATATCTACCCGCGCGAGAAACGTGCCACGCGCGACCTGCTGCGTCGGCGCTTCATGCTGGTGCGCCAGGCGGTGCAATTGATGCTGGCGATCCAGTCTAGCTTCAGCCGCAGCACCGGCAAGCGGCTGTCGGCCAATGCCCTGCGCCGCATCGCACCGAGCGAACTGGAAGCGCTTTTTCCGGACGTAAGCACGCGCTACGGCGTACTGCTTCAGTACAAGCTGTGGCTGACCCTGCAGGAGCAGATCACGAACCTCGAGCAGTGGGTGCGCAAGGACCTGGCCCGGCCCGGCGACCTGATGCGCCTGCGCAGCGTGCCGGGCATCGGTCCGATCCTGGGCATGACCATTGCGCTGGAAACCGGACCGATCGAGCGCTTTGCTTCGGTCGGGGACTACGCCTCGTACTGCCGCATGGTCGAGAGCGTGCGCCTGTCCAACGGCAAGAAGAAGGGACGCGGCAACCGCAAGAGCGGCAACCGCTACCTGTGCTGGGCGTACATGGAAGCGGCCAACTACGCGACCCGATTCAATCCGCAGATCAAGCGCTGGTACGAACGCAAGAAAGGAAACAAACACCGGGTGGTGGCCATCAAGGCGGTCGCGCACAAGCTGGCAAGAGCGTGCTACCACCTGCTCAGGGACGGCACCGAGTTTGATCCGAAGCGTGCCTTCGGCTGATCGTGCCGGCGGTCGCAGGCCGGAAGACGGGGTTGGCTTTGAGCCAGTGACTCTGAATGGTCGCGACCGTCGGCCACCACGTAGCAGGCAGGACCGCACGCGGACCGAGCCACAAAGGGGTGGGACCAAGAGCCCGTGATTCTGTGCAGCGCAAGCGCGCACCTGGATGGATCCCGCGTTGACCGATGAGTGTTTGGCTGACAACCAGAAGGGTGACTGGCGCGATCCTCGCGCCGAGAAGAAACGCAGCGGAAGTCGGACCGATGACTACGTGGCACCGATCTCCCCGAGCATGGGGAGACGGGCATTTATGGTTCTATTGACCCGGGCGGCGAAATGGTGACCCCGGCAATCGTGCTCAAGTTGCGCTGCATTGGATTGCTGCGTGCAGAACAGTATGCCGGTCGCGCGTGGACACGGCCCATGACACTCGGCCATGACGACAACTGGGAAAACGCCATAGCATCCATGTCAGCATATGGTTTCTTCAGTCCGACCTGATTTTGCACGCGACTGACGTGCCATACCGGTGCTGAGTACCTTCTGAACAAACCTACGTAGGCATGATGTCCAGAAGGCTCGCCGCGAGGGGGCGTGATGCACTGGAGGGTCTGGCGGTCAAAGTGGCCATGCGACTGAGCCATACCGACATCCTGTCCGCTTCGGCAATGCATGCGCTCATGCTGCAATTGCCGGCATCGACATGAAGCGGACAGTGATGGCCGACGAGTCGCCGCTCGACATCCCTCAAAGCGACCACAACGGCGTCGAACAGAGCCACAGCCTTGGCTGATAAAGAAGGGGCAGACGCCTGTTATTTGGGTTTGGGGATATACAAATCGGTGATGGTGCCTTCATAGGCCTCGGCGGCCATGCCCACCGATTCGCTCAAGGTCGGATGAGGATGCACGGTCAGACCGATATCCGCGGCCTCGCAACCCATCTCGATGGCCAGCGCCAATTCGCTGATCAGGTCGCCGGCATGCGGACCGACGATGCCGGCGCCGACGATGCGGTGGGTGTCCTCGTCGAACAGCAGCTTGGTGAAACCCTCGGTGCGATCGATGCCCAGCGCGCGGCCCGAGGCCGCCCAGGGGAACTTGCCGACACCGATCTTGATGCCTTTCTCCTTCGCCTCGCGCTCGGTCACGCCGACCCAGGCGACTTCCGGGTCGGTATAGGCCACCGACGGGATCACGCGGGCATCGAACTGGCTCTTGAGCCCCGCACAGACCTCGGCCGCCACCTTGGCTTCGTGGGTGGCCTTGTGCGCCAGCATCGGCTGGCCGACCAGGTCGCCAATGGCGAAGATGTGTTCCACGTTGGTACGCATCTGCCGGTCGACCGGAATGAAGCCGCGCTCGGTGACGTTCACGCCGGCCTGGTCGGCGCCGATCGCGTTGCCGTTGGGGCTGCGTCCGATGGACACCAGCACGCGGTCGTAAATCGCTGTCTCGGGGATCGAGTCGCCCTCGAAGGACACCTTGATGCCGTTCTTCTGCGCCTTGGCCTCGACCACCCTGGTCTTGAGGTGAATACCCTTGTAGCGTTTGGCGATGCGCTGGGCCAGCGGCTTGACCAGATCCTTGTCGGTACCCGGCATTAGCTGGTCCATCAGCTCGACCACGGTGACATCGCTGCCCAGCGCGGCATACACGGTGGCCATTTCAAGACCGATGATGCCGCCACCGACCACCAGCAGCTTCTTCGGCACGTCGGCAAGCTCCAACGCGCGGGTCGAATCCATGATGCGATCGTCATCCCACGGGAATATCGGCAGCTTCGCCGACTGGCTGCCTGCGGCGATGATGGCTTTCTCGAAGCGGATCAGCTTGTTACCCTCGGCGGTCGACACCTCCAGCTCATACGGCGACACGAAGTTGCCTGTGCCCTGCACTGTGCGCACCTTGCGCTGCCGGGCCATGGAAGCCAGTCCGCCGGTCAACTTGCCGACCACCTGATCCTTGAACGCACGCAGCTTGTCCAGCTCGATCTTCGGCTTGCCGAAAGCGATGCCGTGCGCGGCCATGGCCCCGGCCTCCTCGATCACGGCTGCCGCATGCAGCAAGGCCTTGGATGGAATGCAGCCAACGTTGAGGCAGACCCCTCCCAGCGATCCATAACGCTCGACCAGCACCGTATCCCGTCCCAGGTCTGCGGCGCGGAAAGCGGCGGTATAGCCGCCGGGTCCGGAACCGAGGACCAGCACCTGGCAGGTGATGTCGGCCTTGCGGCCGCTCTCGGCCTCGGCCCCGGCCTCCGGGCGCGGTGCCGGCACCGGTTCGGGCGCCGGTTGTGCCGCGGGTGCGGGTGCAGGCGCGGAAGGAGCCGGAGCGGCTGCCGGCTCCGCGGCAGCGTCCACGTCGAGGATCACAATCACCGCACCCTCGCCGACCTCGTCGCCTTCCCTGACTTTGACATCCAGCACGGTTCCTGCCGCCGTGGACGGCACCTCCATGGTGGCCTTGTCCGATTCCAGGGTGATCAGGCTTTGTTCCTTTTCGACGCGATCACCGGACGTGACCAGGACCTCGATGACAGGCACCTTGTCGAAGTCGCCGATGTCGGGAACCTTGATCTCGAGGGGTTGGGCCATGCGGGGTATTCCTTCTTGCAGATTGTGGTTCAAGGCGCGCGTGCTCAGCGCTTGCCGTCAGGGGACGGCGACCGTGACTCGGACTCGTCTTCCGCCGCCGACTCGGCAATCTCGCGCTGGATGTCACGCACCGCATCGTTGTCGGTCAGTTCGGGCGGCAGCGGCTGCGATGCCGGTTGCGGCGATTTCACATGCTTGCGTTCCGGCCACGACTTCACGTGCAGGTCCCGTTGCGGGAACGGTATCTCGATGCCGTATTTCTCCAGCGCGCTGTGCAGCGCCCAGTTGTAGGCTGCGGTCACGGCGCCGGGCCGGCGCGTAGCCTCGGCGTTGAGCCAGACCACCAGTTCATAGTTCAGCGAGGAGTCGCCGAACTGGGTCAGCCAGACCTGCGGCGCACGTGGTCCTTCCAGGGTCAGGGTGAACGGTACTTCGCCGGCCGCCTCCAGCGCTGCCATCTTCACCCGCTCCTTGTCGGTTCCATATGCCACACCGAACGGAATCTTCAGGCGGCGCGCAGCATCCTGCAGGGTCCAGTTGACCACACGGCCGTTCACGAATTCGGAATTGGGCACCAGGATGTCAATGTTGTCGTTGGTGCTGATCCGGGTGGAACGGATGTAGATGTCGCGCACAGTGCCGTGCACACCCGAGGCCAGCTCGACGAAGTCGCCGACCTTCAGGCTGCGCTCGAACAGCAGGATCAGTCCCGACACGAAATTGTTGAAGATCGCCTGCAGGCCAAAGCCCAGGCCCACGCCCAGTGCGCCGGCGAACACGGTCATTTTGGACATCGGCACGCCGGCGACGTTCAGCGCGACCAGCGCACCGACCACCAGCAGCAGGTAGTGCACCAGACGTTCGATGGTGTAGACCGAGGACTGGTTGACGTTGTCGTGGCGCTGACCGTAACGATGCAGCAGGCGCTTGCTGATGGCCGACGCCAGCAGAAACAGGGCCATCAGCACCAGGGCGGCGAGGATCGAGCCGATGGTGATGTCGACCCCGCCCACATGCACGCCCATGTTCAGCCAGCGCGCGAGCTGCTGCAGACCATGCGTCACGGCTTCCGGAGCCGACACAAGGGCAGCGGCAAGCACGTCGTTATGCCGTAGCATCATGACCGCTCACAGCAGCAACCGCCGGATATCGCCCAGCACCGTACCAAGGTAGGCGGCGAATCGGGCAGCATCGGCACCGTCGATGACGCGATGGTCGTAGGACAGCGACAACGGCAGCATCAGGCGCGGCTGGAAGGCGTTGCCGTCCCAGACCGGTTTGCGGCTGGCCCGGGAAACTCCCAGGATGGCCACCTCCGGCGCATTGACGATCGGCGTGAAGGCGGTGCCGCCGATGCCGCCCAGCGAAGATATCGAGAAGCAGCCGCCGGACATCTCGGCCGGACCCAGCTTCTTGTCGCGTGCCTTTCTGGAAATTTCGCCCAACTCGCGTGCCAGCTCCAGCAGGCCCTTCTTGTCGCAGTCGCGGATCACCGGCACGACCAGGCCGTCCGGCGTGTCCACAGCGATGCCAATGTGGAAGTACTTCTTCAGGATCAACGTCTCGCCGGATGCATCCAGTGAAGCGTTGAACTGCGGGAATTGCTTCAGTGCTGCGACCACGGCCTTGATCATGAACACCAGGGGCGTGACCTTGAGGCTTTCGTTTTCGCTCGCCAGTCGCTTGCGGAAGGCTTCCATCTCGGTGATGTCGGCATCCTCGTGCTGGGTCACATGCGGGATCATGGCCCAATTGCGCGCCAGATTGGCACCGGAAATCTTCTTGATGCGCGAGAGCGGCTGTTCTTCCACCTCGCCGAACTTGGCGAAATCGACCTTCGGCCAGGGCAACAGATCCAGCCCGCCGATACCGCCCGCACCGCTGCTGGGCCTCGCTCCCGATGCCAGCGCATGCTTGACCCAGGCCTGCACGTCCTCGCGCTGGATACGCCCCTTGCGCCCGCTGCCCTTGACCTGGGCAAGGTCCACGCCCAGCTCGCGGGCAAAGGCGCGTACGGCCGGGCTGGCGTAGGGCGCATCGCCGGGCATGACCACGCTGGCATCGAAGGGCACTGGCGGCGTTCGGGTTTCCCCGGCATCGGACGGCGCCGGAGCAGCCCCTGCCGACGGCGCGGGTTCAGGGGCACGGGTGGGGGCGGGTGCGGCGGGCGGCCTGGGTTCGGGGGCAGACGCTTGCGCGTCACCCGCCGAGTCGGCTGGCGTGGCGGCGGACGAGGCCGAATTGCCTGGCTCGTAGGTGACGATCACGGTGCCCTCGGACACCTCGTCACCCTCGGAAACCTTCACTTCCTTGATGATGCCGGGACCGGGAGCCGGCACCTCCATGGTGGCCTTGTCCGACTCCAGCGTGACCAGCCCCTGGTCCTTCTGGATCGAGTCACCCGGTTTCACCAGCACTTCGATGACGGGTACGCCCTCGAAATCACCAATGTCCGGGACTCGAATTTCCTCGATCTGGGCCATGGGTCCTCCTGGCAAGACTGGTAGGGATCGTCGGTCAAGACCGGCGAACGGGCGCGCGCCGACCTACTCGGCAGCGTCCGGGGGGGGAACGCCCATGATAAGACGAAACGGGCCGATTGTTTCATGACCATCGTTCAGACTGCCATCGCATGGCCGGGAGAGGGGGCTCGCGGATCGGGCTTCAACCGTTCGATTTCACCATCACCTCGTGCTGCGGGAATGGAATGGAAATGCCCTCGGCATCGAATCGCTCCTTCACGGCACGCACGAAATCGGTCTGCACCGCCCAGAAATCGGCGGTCTCCACCCATCCGCGGATGACCAGATTCACGCTGCTGTCGCTCAATTCGGTGGTCCATACCCCGGGTGCAGGGTCCTCGAGCACCCGCTTGTCGGCCTTGAACAGTTCGCGGACGGCATCCATGGCCTTGCCGATGTCGTCGCCATAACCGATGCCGACATTGACCTCGAAACGGCGCCGACCGCGCGAGTTGAAGTTGATGACGATCTCGGTGCCCACCCTGGCATTGGGCATGACCACATCGCGGCCATCCGGCGCCACCAGCCAGGTCTGCATCAGGTCCACACGGTCGACCGTGCCCATGGTCGAGCCGATCTGCACGAAATCGCCCACCTTGAACGGGCGGAACATGATCAGCAACACGCCCCAGGCAAGATTCGACAACGACCCCTGCAGGGCCAGACCGATGGCCAGACCCGCAGCACCCAGTGCAACGACAAACGACGCCGAGGGGATGCCGGCCTTGCTCAAAGCCGCAATGGCCACCATCACGATCAGCACGCCGAACATCACGTTGCGCAGGAACGTCACGACGGTCGGATCCATGCGGGCTTTTTCCATGGCCCGCCGGCCAAGGTTCGCCACGCGCGCGGCGACCCACATCCCGATGAACAATATCACCAGGGCAATCAACAGCTTGATCCCGTAATCCCGAGCCTGTTCAAGCAAATGCGGCATGCCCATACGGGCAAGAAAATCCTGCATGATGTGTCCTCCGATTACGCTTTTCACGAACCACAAGGCTAGCATTGCGGCACATGGGACCCGACCGTCACGGGTGCCCGGCATACCCGACAACGGACCCAGGTGGACACCGCATGGCCAAACCCCGCCCCCCAGACGATCCCGATCGCATCATCGCGCCGGGCACCCGGGCTGCCAAGGGTCGCTCCGGCGACGCCAATGCCCTGTGGCGCTATGAACGTCAGCGCCGCCGCAATGCCCTGGCGCAACCGGGACCGCATGCCGTTGCCCTGGTACTCGATCGTCTCAAGGCCGATTTCAATGTGCCCAAGATCTTCCGCAGCGCAGAGGCCTTCGGCGCGCACCACATCCATCTGGTCGGCATCGGCCCCTTCGATCCGGCACCTGCGAAAGGGGCATTCAAGCACGTGCCGGCCCGCTTCCACGAGCATTTCGCCGATGTCAGGACGACGCTGGACGCGGAAGGTTTCGAGCCGGTCGCGCTCGATCCTTCTGCCGATGTGCTCTTGCACGAAACCGCCCTGCCCGCACGCTGCGCGTTCGTGCTTGGCCATGAACTGCACGGGTTGAGCGAGGAAGTGCGGGGCAGCAGTGGCATCCGCCTGGTGCGCATTGCCCAGTGGGGCGCGGTCGACAGCCTGAACGTGGCCGTGGCGGCTTCACTGGCGCTTTATGAATACGCCCGCCAGCACGGCGGCCCGCCGCCGCCAATGCGCCGCCATGCGCAGCGCGCCAGGGACTGATTCAACGTACGTAGCGTGCGATCGCGTCCGCTTTTCCCAGACGCCAGAACAGCCAGGCCAGCACCGGTGCGGCGAGTGCTTTCATCAGCGCGCCCATGAGCAAAATCCGTCGTAGCCTGGCCGCCAGGGCGTGAGCCAGTTCGGGACTGACCCCTCGGGCCAGCAGGGCGGTACCCGCCGGGTCCGAACCTTGCCACTGGGCAAACAGCATGATGGCCCCGGCCAGGAAATAAACCGCCAGGATCACGGCCAGCGCCCGCAACATCGTGCGTGCCCACGATTTCCACATCAGACCCCCTGCCGCCGCCATCACGCTCAGGACCGCCAGCAGCATGTACAGACCGTCCCATGCCAGCGCGCGCAACAGCACCCCGGTCGCCACCGGCTGGACGCCCTGCATGCGCAGGACGACCCACATGTGGGCCGCGTATTGCACGATGCCCCAGGCCGCCAGCAGCAGGACCAGCCACATGAGCATGCGCATCAAGAAGAAGGATCTGTGTGTGTTCACGGGCGGCATGGTACAGCACCCGGGTCGGGATGCATCCCCATCGGCATGCTCGCGTACCTCGCCGGCACAGTTGCGTGGCAAGATAGTCCTCCCGGCACCATGGAGGCCGACAGCAGCATCATGTCCATCCGCTATCTGGTCGGCTATGACGGTTCCGAATCCGCCCGGCGCGCCTTTGCGCTGGCCTTGCGGATGGCGGGTGCCGATGATGATGGCCACGTGCGCGCCGTCACCGTGTTGCGCACGGCACAGGCCGGGTCGGAGACCTGTGCACTGATGATGACCGATACCTCCTCGCGCCGCGCACGTGAGCTGCTTGACACGCTCAGGTCGGGATCCGGTGACATGGCCGACCGGGTCGACGTGGCCCTTGCCTACGGCAACCCCGGGGATGTTCTGGTGGCACAGGTGCAGGCGTTTGCCATCGATCACATCGTGATCGGCCATTCCGCGCACGGGGCCCTGGCTCGCTGGTTGCTCGGCTCGGTTTCCGGCGAGGTGATTTCCCGCGCCCGCGTGCCGGTCACCATCGTTCCCTGAACGGCAGGCAACGGGTACTGGCCGAATCGATCGTGACCTCGTTATGCTTGTGTCATGGAACGGTCACATGCCGTGCACCCGAAGCGTTCGCGCACGCGAGGCGCGGCAAGGGAGTCCGCCGTCATGCCGCAGCCAGCCACCCCATCCTGGCAACTGGAGAACATCGATTTTTCGCGGTTCGATGCCGACAAGGCGCGTGCCGATGAGGATCTGCTGTGCCTGATCTGCGCATCCTCGTTCATCGAGAGCGGCTCGGATCTGTATACCCGCAACCTCGTGACCCACTACCAGGGCGACGAGGAAGTCCAGTCCTGGCTCCGCGAACACTGGGAACCGGAAGAGCTGCAACATGGACGCGCACTGGCCACCTACATGTGCCATGCCTGGCCGGGATTCGACTGGGATCGCGCCTTTGCCGATTTCATGGACGAATACCGCACCGTGTGCACGACCGAACAACTCGAGTCGCGCCGGGGTCTGGAAATGGCAGCGCGCTGCGTGGTCGAAACAGGCACCGCCAGCCTGTACCGCGCCATCCATGAACTGACGCAAGAACCCGTGCTGAAGGAACTGACCGGCAACATCAAACGCGACGAGGTCGGCCATTACAGCCATTTCTACCGGTACTTCCTGACCTACGAGGACCGCGAGCACAACGGTCGCTGGCGGGTGCTGGGCGCCCTGCTGCGCCGGTTGCGGGAAATTCGCAATGAGGACGGCGACATTGCCCTGCGCCATGTCTTTGCCTGGCGTCATCCCGAGTACAATGCCGACCCGCAGACCTTCAGGCAGGCATGCGAACGCATCTATGCACTGGTGCGCCGCAACCTTCCGGCCGAAATGGCCGTGAAGATGCTGCTCAAGCCGCTGCGCCTGCCGCCGCGCCTTCACCACGGACTGCAGACGCCACTGACCCGCCTGAGCGAACGCCTCGCGCTGCGCTGACCGGTCCGCCCCGGTCTGCATGCCGGGTCATTTCTGCTTCAGCTTCTTCCATTTGGCTGGGTCGAATCCGGCAACCTCGAATTCCAGGTCACGCAGTCCCATGGCCTTCATGCGCACTTTCAGGTGAAGCACCGAGGCCTTTTCCAGCTTTGCAACGAAGGCCTTTTCGTGACGGAACATCAGGGCCGGGCGCCCGCCCTTGGGCATGTAGGCCTTCAAATCCACCGGATGCCCGTCGAAAGTCGCCGGCACGGTACACGTACCGCGGCAATCGAAACCCGGTGTGCCATCGGCATAGAGGAACACGCTCAGGCCCCATGCGGTATGCCGGCGAAGCACCAGCCGCACCCCCGCATCGGGCGGGCTGGTGGCATTGATCGCCGCCGTGCTCTGCGTGCCACCGGCCATGGGCGCCACCTGATAGACCCACAGGCGTTCAAGGCGCAGGGTGTTGGCCCGTGCGGCCGCCTTGCTGCGCAGCTCGGGCATTTGCGCCTGGATCGCCTTTGCAGCCGGAGTGCCCGGATATCTGGACACGATTTCCTCGCCCAGCGGCAAGGCCAGCTGATAACTCTTCATGGCCACCATCTTGTCGAACGTGGCCTTGTCCTGCCCGGCCTGGGCAGCCATCGCGGCCTTGTGCGCCGCTGCACGCTGCTCGGGCGTGGGGCCGTTGGAACAGGCGGCCAGCAAGCTCACGCCGAGGATCACGAAGGCCGCACGAGTCACGTTCACACCATGCATGGGGACATCTCCAGAGAAGCAACAAGCCCTGCGCCTGTTGCAGTGCCCAGTGTATCGAGTGCGGCACGCGTCTTCAGCCCGGAAATATTCAGGCGGGGTGGCGCGGGCCTTCCTGCACGGGGCGCGGCTTGACGCGGATTTCCGGCGAAGATGCAGAAGCCGACGCATTGAGCATCTTCATGTCCAGCGGACGGATCTTCTGGATCTGGCAGGGCACGCCGACCAGGGAGGGGGTCACCGCATCGAAAGTGGTGCTTACCTGACCCATGCGCGAGGTGATCGCAACTCCTGGTGAATGTTCCAGGCCGGGGCAGGAGGGCAGGTCGATCAGGTACGCACGTGTGGGGGTGAGATAGGCCACGATCTGGTGGTCGTTGACCGGATGCCAGGAGTAGAAGCCGCGCTGGATCAGGTTGATGTGGTTGACGGGTGCACCGGCTGCAGCCTCCACCCGCTTGGACTGTTCGGCGCGCTGTTGCGGGGTCGGCATCGATGCACAGGCCGCAAGTGGCACCAGCGTAAAGGCCATGAGCCAGGATTTGAGTTTCATGTCGGCATCTCCCGAATTCGACAGGGGCCTGAACCCTTTCCGCGGCCAGCCCGCCGGGGCTCAGGCATGGCCATCATCGCGCAGGCTTGCTGTATCGATCACGAACCGGTACTTCACATCCCCGCGCAGCATGCGCTCGTAGGCCTCGTTGATGGCCTGGATGGGAATCACCTCGACATCGGCTGCCACGGCGTGAGCGGCGCAGAAATCGAGCATTTCCTGGGTTTCGGCAATGCCACCGATCAGGGAACCGGTAAGTGTGCGGCGCGGCAGGATCAACGATCTCGCATGCAGCGGCTGGGCACCGGGCATACCGACCAGGACCATGACGCCGTCGAGACGCAACAGGCCAAGATAGGCGTTGTAGTCATGGTCGGCCGACACCGTATCGAGAATGAAGTCGAAGCGACCGGCATGCTCTTCGAACACCTTGCCGTCACGGGTTACCAGGAAGTCATCGGCACCCAGCGCCATGGCGCCATCGTGTTTGCCGGGCGAATGGCTCAGCACCGTCACGTGCGCGCCCATCGCCTTGGCCAGTTTCACGCCCATGTGACCCAGCCCGCCCAGGCCCACCACGGCCACCCTGTCGCCCTGCTTGACACCATGCCGGCGCAACGGCGAGTAGGTCGTGATGCCGGCGCAGAGCAAGGGCGCGGCGCGCTCCAGGGCGATGCCTTCGGGCACGCGAAGCACGTAGTTCTCGTCCACGGTGATGCGGGTGGAATAACCGCCGAATGTCGGACGCTTCGGATCGAGTTTGCCGTCGGTGCGCTCGTACCCGTTGTACGTCACACTCATGCCCTCGCTGCAGAACTGCTCCTCGCCGCTACGACAGGCGGCGCACTGCCGGCAGGAATCGACGAAACAACCCACGCCCACCGTATCGCCCACCTGCCAGCGTTGCACTTCGCTGCCCACTTGCGCGACTTGGCCCACGATCTCGTGCCCGGGCACCATCGGGAAAATGCCTTTGCCCCATTCATCGCGGATCTGATGCAGGTCCGAATGACAGACGCCACAATAGAGGATATCGATCAGTACTTCATGGGCTTGGGGTTCGCGACGCTCGATGGCATACGGAGCAAGGGGACGTGCGGCGGCGGGCGCTGCCCAGGCAGGCGTTTCGAGCATGGTGCATTCTCCTTGGGGGACAATCTGGCGCAGTTGGCACTTCAGATTACCATGGGCTTTTCGGCCCACATCGAACATGACCCACACAATCGTGCATGGCCGAAACGCATTGCGCGGCTATCCAGCCTTTGTCCGCTTCTGGTGGGCCCGGCTTGCCTCGGGCTTCGGCTTCCAGATGCTGTCGGTCGCGGTGGGCTGGCAGGTCTATGCCCTGACTGGCCGTGCGCTCGATCTTGGCTTGGTCGGCCTGGTCCAGTTCGTGCCCTCGCTGCTGTTCGCGCTGCCTGCCGGGCACCTGGCCGACCAGTTCAACCGACGGCGTATCGTGGTCATTTGCCAGACCGTCGAGACATGCGCGGTAGCGGCGATGGCCGCGGGAAGCTGGGCAGGCGCCTTGCATGAGTGGGAGATACTCGCACTGCTGTTCGTGGTGGGTACGGCCAGGGCGTTCGAATTCCCGACCCGCCAGGCCATGGTGCCGGGACTTGTCCCCGAACACGTCCTGCCGCGAGCCATGGCGATGAATGCATCCGCCGGCCAGGTGGCGATGATCGTCGGCCCGGCGGCAGGCGGTTTCCTGTATGTGGCCGGCGCTGACACGGTCTATGGCGCCTCGGCGCTGCTGTACCTCCTGTCCCTGCTGCTGCTGGCACGACTGCGTTACGACCACCGGCCGCCACGCCGCGTACCGGCCACCCTCAACACGCTGTTAGCAGGTGTGCGTTTCATTCGCGCACGCCCGGCCCTGTTCGGCGTGATCTCGCTGGATCTTTTCGCCGTCCTGCTGGGCGGTGCCACGGCGCTGTTGCCGATCTTTGCCCGCGACATCCTGCATACCGGCCCGTGGGGCCTCGGGCTGTTGCGTGCGGCACCGGCGGTCGGCGCGCTGCTGATGTCGGTCTGGCTGGCACACCACGCCATGCAACGGCGGGTGGGCATGATCATGTTCGCCTCGGTGGCCGCCTTCGGCGTGAGCACGATGGTGTTCGCACTGTCCACCACCCTGTGGCTTTCACTGGCTTCGCTGGCCGCACTGGGCGCCTTCGACATGGTCAGCATGGTCATCCGTGGCGCACTGGTTCAGCTGGACACGCCCGACGCCATGCGCGGCCGGGTAAGCGCGGTCAACTCGATCTTCATCAACACGTCCAACCAACTTGGCGAATTCGAATCGGGGGTGTTGGCAGCCCTGGTCGGGGCCGTCGGCTCGGCGTTGATCGGTGGCCTGGGCACCCTGGCAGTCGTGGGACTGTGGATGTGGTGGTTCCCGGCCCTGCGTCGAAGACAGAGCCTTGAAACAGACGCCAGGAACAGTGTCAATCCGGGCGTTCCGGACTCATGACTGGGTGCGCCCGACGGCAACGCGAAGCCCGGAAACGGAAGACGGTCGGGAAAATCAACGCCGGGATTCAGGCGCTGCGAAGCACGTCGGAGTCGTCGGAGTCGTGTCCGGAAACATCCTGCGATTCCCTGCCTTTCTGCTTTTCACGATTATTGCGCAATGCCTTGACATGACGGATCCAGGCCAGTGCGTTGGCGGTCGGATCCTTGTCCCCGTGCAGGATGACGTCCACGATCAGCCCGTCCTCCTCGACACGTACCGCAGAAGAGGTGCCGTTACGCTGGAATTCGCGCTGGGCAATCAGGTTGGCAAACCGCGTCGCACGTTCACGACGCTGGAATCTCGCAACTGCTTCGCCACGATGGAATATGGCCCAACCACCTTCGTGGTACCGGACCTCGTAGATCACACGTCGTGCCAACGTTTCGATCTCCAGCATGGGCGTGCCGGCGGGCCTCCTTGCCGCCGACGCACCGGTTTGCTTGATCCCGTCGTTTCCCGGCGTCCTGCGGGTATGACCTGCGGTCGGCTTGTCCAAGCCCGAAACGAGAGACCGGCTCCAGTATCGCCTGCCCTCCACGACACGTCTGCCAGTGCAGCGCGCCGCTTCGTGTAGGTCAAATCCTACATGCAACGGCACCGTTACGAAAGCTGCCGCCAGTCACTGGCAGCAGTTTTCGCTCTGGCAAGCCAGTCTCATGCTTCCTTCAGACCGTGAGCGGATCGGGCTTCCCCGTATCCAGGCGGTACTGCTTGATGGCTCGCGCCACGTCCCCGGGCTTGACGGCCCCTTCACGCGCCAGTGCGGACAGGGCGGCATGGGCAATCCAGTGACGGTCGACCTCGAAGAACGCGCGCAGATGCTCGCGGGTGTCGCTGCGGCCAAAACCATCGGTGCCGAGCACGGTGTAATGCCGGCCATCAGGCATGAAGGCACGGATCTGGTCGGCGAATTCGCGCACGTAATCGGTGGCGGCAACCACCGGACCCGGCCGGCCTTCCAGACAGGCCGTGACATAGGCTTTGCGCGGGTTTTTTGCTTCCGGATGCAGGCGGTTCCAACGTTCGGCATTGAATCCATCCCGACGCAATTCGCTGAAACTGGTGCATGACCAGATATCGGCCTCGACGCCGAAATCGTCCTTCAGCAACTCGGCGGCGGCCATCACTTCGCGCAGGATGGTGCCCGAACCCATCAACTGCACGCGCGGTACCGAGCTTTTGCCCTTGCCGCCCGATTTTCCCGATTCGCGCAGCAGATACATGCCCTTGAGCACACCGTCCTCGCAGCCTTCCGGCATGTCGGGGTGAGTGTAGTTCTCGTTCATGACCGTGAGGTAGTAGTACACATCTTCCTGATCGGCCAGCATGCTGCGCACGCCGTCCTGGAGGATGATCGCCACCTCGTGCGAGAACGTCGGATCGTAGGCCTTGCAGTTGGGGATGGCTCCCGCCAGCAGGTGCGAATGTCCGTCCTCGTGCTGCAGCCCCTCGCCGTTGAGCGTGGTCCGACCGGCCGTACCGCCGATCAGGAAACCGCGCGCACGCATGTCGCCGGCAGCCCAGGCAAGGTCGCCGATGCGCTGGAAACCGAACATCGAGTAGTAGATGAAGAACGGCAGCATCGGCTGGTTGCTGATCGAATAGCTGGTCGCCGCCGCCATCCAGGCACTCACGCCACCGGCTTCGGAAATGCCTTCCTGCAGCACCTGTCCCTTGATGTCCTCGCGATAGTAGAGCAACTGGTCGGCGTCCTGCGGACGGTACTTCTGACCGAACGGCGCGTAGATGCCGATCTGCCGGAACATCCCCTCCATGCCGAAGGTGCGCGCCTCGTCGGACACGATCGGCACCACGCGCGGGCCGATCGCCTTGTCGCGCAACAGCAGATTGATGCCACGCACCAGGGCCATGGTGGTGGATATCTCGCGATCGCCGCTGCCCTTGGTGATCTGCTTGTAGAAATCCAGCCCCGGCGCCTTGAACACCTTGTCCGTCTTCCGGCGTCGCTGCGGCAGTGGTCCACCGAGCGCACGGCGGCGCTCGAGCATGTATTGCACCTCATCCGAGTCCTTGCCCGGGTGGAAATACGGCACCTTATCGAGCTGTTCGTCGGGAATCGGGATATTGAAGCGATCGCGGAAATGACGTACCGCATCCCCGTCCATCTTTTTTTGCTGGTGGGTCGGGTTTTCCGCTTCGCCCGAGCCAATGCCCATGCCGTAGCCCTTGACCGTCTTGGCCAGGATCACGGTAGGCATGCCTTCGGTGTGCACGGCTGCATGATAGGCAGCGTAGACCTTGTGCGGATCGTGTCCACCACGGTTCAGCCGCCAGATGTCCTCGTCGGAGAGATTGGCCACCATGGCCCGGGTCTCGGGGTACTTGCCGAAGAAATGCTCGCGGGTATAGGCACCGCCAAAGGCCTTGCAGGCCTGGTACTCGCCGTCGAGCGTTTCCATCATCAGCTTGCGCAGCACACCGTTGGTGTCGCGCGCCAGAAGGGGATCCCAGTAACTGCCCCAGATCAGCTTGATGACATTCCAGCCGGCGCCGCGGAACACACCTTCCAGTTCCTGGATGATCTTGCCGTTGCCGCGCACCGGGCCGTCCAGTCGCTGCAGGTTGCAGTTGACGACAAACACCAGGTTGTCGAGCTTTTCCCGCCCGGCCAGTGATATCGCGCCGAGCGATTCGGGCTCGTCGGTTTCACCATCGCCCAGGAAACACCAGATCTTGCGATCGGATTTCGGCATCAGGCCACGGTGCTCGAGGTATTTCCAGAACTGCGCCTGGTAGATGGCCTGGATCGGACCCAGGCCCATCGACACCGTGGGCACCTGCCAGTACTCGGGCATCAACCACGGGTGGGGATAGGAAGACAGGCCCTGGCCCTTGCCGGCCACGTCCATGCGGAAAAGGTCGAGTTGCGCCTCGCTGAAGCGCCCCTCGAGGAAGGAACGCGCATAGATGCCGGGGCTGGAATGGCCCTGGAAACAGATCAGGTCGCCCGGATGATCGTCGCTGGGCGTGCGCCAGAAATGATTGAAGCCGACGTCGTATAGCGTCGCCGAAGAAGCGAAACTGGCGATATGGCCACCAAGACTGCCCGGCTTGCGGTTGGCACGTACCACCATGGCCATGGCATTCCAGCGGATGATCGAACGGATGCGCCACTCCAGCGCGGCATCGCCCGGGCTCTTGGCCTCCAGCTGTGCCGGAATGGTGTTGACGTACTCGGTTGTCGGATCAAACGGAAGGTACCCACCGGACCTGCGCGTGGCATCGACCATGCGCTCCAGCAGGAAATGGGCGCGTTGCGGCCCGTCGGCGTTGATGACCGCGCTTAGCGAGTCGATCCATTCCCGGGTCTCGGTGGGGTCGAGATCCTGGTCGAGAATGTCCTGCATCTGGTCCATCGGGTTACCTCCGCGGCGCCGGGTGGGGACAGGCGCCGTTTCATGATCGGGCAAGGGACACCATGCACTCATGGTGCACGGCAAGCCTGTCAAGTTTACCGCTCACAGCCTGAAGCGCCAACGGAACGTGTGTTTGAACGACGTTCGCGGTCTTTTCAGGACTCGTTTCGCGCCATCCCGGTACGGATCTGCGCCTCGACGCAGGCGATGGCCGTCATGTTGACCACCCGCCGCACGGTCGCCTGCGGCGTCAACAGATGTGCCGGCTTGGCCACACCCATGAGAATCGGTCCGATGGTCACGCCGTCGGTCATGCATCGCACCATGTTGTAGGCAATGTTGGCTGCATCCAGATTCGGAAACACGAACATGTTGGCCTTGCCGCCCAGCAGGGAACTGGGGAACAGGCGCTCCCGGATCTCCGGATCCATGGCCACGTCCGCCTGCATCTCGCCCTCGACCTCCAGCCTGGGCGCGCGCGCGCGAATCAGCTCCAGCGCGCGACGCATCTTGCAGGTCGACTCGGTTTCACGGCTGCCGAAATTGGAATGCGACAGCAGGGCAATACGCGGATGGATGCCGAATATCTTCAGCCGCATCGCGGCCATCAGCGTGGCTTCGGCGATCTGCTCGGCGGACGGATTCTCCTGCACATAGGTGTCGAGGAAGAAAAACACGCCCTGTTCGGTGGATACCGCGGACATGGCTGATGGCTGGCTCGCGCCGTCGTCAAGCCCGATGATGTCGAGGATGTAGCGAAGCTTGCGATGGTAATGTCCGACCAGGCCACCGATCATCGCATCGGCATCGCCACGCTCGACCATCAACGCGGCAATGGCGTTGCTGCGCGAGCGCACGATGGCCTTGGCATGCGATGGCGTGATCCCGCGGCGCTCCATCAGGCGATGGTAATGCTGCCAGTAGTCGTCGAATCGCGGATCGGAATGGATGTTGCACAGTTCGTAATCACGACCTTCCTTCAGACGCAGCCCTGCGCGCTCGACACGCTGTTCGATCACGTCCGGGCGTCCGATCAGAATGGGGCGTGCCACCCTTTCGTCGACGATGGTCTGGGCCGCGCGCAAGATGGTGTCTTCCTCGCCTTCGGCAAACACCACGCGCCTGGGATCCGCCTTGGCGCGATCGAATACCGGCTTCATGATCAGTCCGGTGCGGAACACTACATTGGTCAGCTTTTCGCAGTAGGCGTCCATGTCCTCGATCGGGCGTGTTGCCACGCCAGAGCTCATCGCCGCACGCGCGACGGCTGGAGGCAACTGCATCAGCAGGCGCGGATCGAACGGCTGCGGGATCAGATAATCCGGACCGAATTGCGGCACCTGGCCGCCGTAGGCACGCGCGGAGACATCCGAAGCTTCGCGCCTGGCCAGTTCTGCAATGGCCTTCACACAGGCCACCTTCATGGCCTCGTTGATGACCGTGGCACCCACGTCCAGCGCGCCACGGAAGATATACGGGAAACACAGGGCGTTGTTGACCTGGTTGGGATAGTCCGAGCGACCGGTGGCGATGATGCAGTCCGGACGCACCTTCTTCGCCTCCTCGGGCAGGATTTCCGGGTCGGGGTTGGCCAGCGCAAGAATGATCGGCTGCTCGGCCATCGAGGCCACCATGTCCGGCTTCAGCACACCGCCGGTGGAAAGGCCCAGGAAGATATCCGCACCCCTGACGATCTCGGCCAGCGTGCGCTTGTCGGTATCGCGTGCGTAGCGCCGCTTGTCCGGGTCCATGTTGTCGCGCCCGGTATAGAGCACGCCCTCGCGGTCCACGGCGAGGATGTTCTCCGGCTTCAGGCCCAGCGATACCAGCATGTCCAGACATGCGGTACCGGCCGCACCGACCCCTGAGGTGGCCAGCTTCACGTCCTCGATCTTCTTGCCCGTCACGTGCAGTGCATTGATGACGGCCGCGCCGACGATGATCGACGTGCCATGCTGGTCATCGTGGAACACCGGGATGTTCATGCGCTCGCGCAGCTTCTTCTCGACGATGAAGCACTCGGGCGCCTTGATGTCCTCCAGGTTGATGCCGCCAAAGGTCGGCTCCAGCGAGGCGATGATGTCGACCAGCCTGTCCGGGTCGGCCTCGTCGATCTCGATGTCGAACACATCGATGCCGGCAAATTTCTGGAACAGCACGCCCTTGCCTTCCATCACCGGCTTGCCGGCCAGCGGCCCGATGTTGCCCAGGCCCAGCACCGCGGTGCCATTGGTAATCACCGCCACCAGGTTCGAGCGCACCGTCAGCTCGGCGGCCTGACCCGGATCGTCGACGATCGCCTCACAGGCCGCCGCCACCCCCGGCGAATAGGCCAGCGCCAAGTCGCGCTGATTGATCAGCGAGGTGGTCGGCGTGATCTTGATCTTGCCGGGACGCGGAAGACGATGATATTCGAGCGCAGCCTGCGCGAGTTCTCTGGAAATGCTGGACATGGATGAAACACGCCTGGATTGGGGACGCCCGGCCCGTGGCCGGAGGCGCTCATGCTAGCACCAGCACCTGGCCGGAAACGAAGCCTGGCATGTGGTTGTCACAGCGGTTTACGGGATCATTCGCGCCCCCGCCGCCCGGCGTTACGACCGGGCAACTTGCCCGGACCATTGCGCTTGAGGCGCGCCTCCAGCGTGGCGGCCTGCTGCTCGCGCTCGGACTTGAGCTTGACATAGTTGCGCCAACGCCCGGGGTCGAGTTCTCCGGCGGCTATGGCGGCCTGCACTGCACAGCCGGGTTCGCTTTCATGCGCGCAGTCGGCAAAGCGGCAGCGCAATGCAAGCTCCTCGATGTCGGAGAACAGGTCCAGCGATTCCTCCCCGGTGAGCTTGAGCTCCCGCATGCCCGGGGTATCGATCAGACATGCGCCACCAGGCAGGGGCAGCAAGGCGCGGTGGGTGGTGGTGTGGCGGCCGCGGCTGTCACGGGTCCGCACCGACCCGGTCGCCATGCGCGACTCGCCGAGCAGGGTGTTGGTCAGGGTCGATTTGCCGGCGCCGGACGAGCCGACCAGCACCACGGTGTCGGAAGGTTTGAGATAATCGCGCAGCACGCCGGTGCTGGCCGGATCCTTCGCATTGATGGCATGCACCGGCGTGTTGCCCGGTAGCCGCCCGCGCAATGCCTTTTCCTTTGCCTGGGCATCCGGGAAACGATCAGCCTTGGTCAGCAACACCACGGGCTGGGCCCCGGAACCTTCGACCAGCAGCAGGTAACGCTCGATGCGCCTGGGATTGAAATCGCCATCCAGTCCGGTTAGCACCAGTACGTAATCGACGTTGGCGGCAATGAGCTGTGTTGCGTAGCGTTCTCCTGCGGCGGCGCGTGTCAGGGCGGATCGTCGCGGAAGTATGCGCACGATCGTTGGTGGGTCACCCTCGTCAAGGAGCACGAAATCACCCACTGCGGGACGCTCGGACGGATCGATGCGGCGCCGCAGGAAGCGCCCGTCCGGCTGCGCTGCGAACACCCGGCGGCCATCGTGCACTTCATAACCGGCGCGGTGCTGGGCAACCACGCGCACCACGCGCCCGGGCGGGACGGCGTCGCGCCAGCCGATTCCGCGCAGCGCCTCGATGTCGTGGTCGTGACTCATGCCACGATTATGCCCTGCCCCTGACCGAAACGCGGCCTTGCAGCAAGGCCACACGCTGCTAGCATCCGTGACAAGCCCTGCATAGAAACCACCTCGTGAATCCCATCGCCCCCAGCTCCCGTCTTGCCCAGGTCCGCTATGAAATCCGCGGCACACTTGCCCGTCGCGCACGGGAACTGGAGGCCACCGGACGCAGCATCATCCACTTGAACATCGGCAATCCCGGCCGGTTCGGTTTTCGTGCACCGCCGCACCTGGTCGAAACCATCCCGGCGAACCTGGAGCAAAGCGACGGCTACTGCCAGGAGCAGGGCATCGACGAAGCGCGCGAGGCAGTCGTCGCCCGCCAGCACGCACGTGGCGTGATGGGCATGGACACCGATCACGTATTCATCGGCAACGGTGTCAGCGAACTGATCGACATGAGCCTGCGCGCCCTGCTCGAATCCGGCGACGAAGTCCTGTTGCCCAGCCCCGACTATCCCTTGTGGAGCGCTTCGACTGTGCTCAATGGTGGACGGCCACGCTATTACCGCTGCCCTGCTGCAAACCATCACCAACCCGACCCAGGGGAAATGGCCTCGCTGATCAGCCCGCGCACCCGTGCCATCGTACTGGTCAATCCCAACAATCCGACCGGGGCGGTGTACCCGCGGCCACTGCTGGAAGCCATCGTCGAGCTGGCCGCACGCCACAACCTGGTCTTGCTGAGCGACGAAATCTACGACGACATCGTCTACGATGACGCCGCGTTCCAGCCCCTGGCCCCGCTGGCCGGCGAGGTGCCATGCCTGAGTTATTCCGGGCTTTCCAAGGTTCACCGCGCCTGCGGGTTCCGTATTGGCTGGATGAGCCTGTCCGGCGCAGGTCCGCGCACCGCCGGATTGCGCGATGCGCTGCAGTTGCTGTCCGCCTTGCGCCTTTGCGCGAACGTGACGGCACAGTGGGCGGTACACGCCGCCCTGCACGGCCCCGACACCATCAGCCCGTTACTTGCCCCTGGCGGGCGCCTGCACGAAGCACGCCGTACCGTACTGGAAGGCGTCGAGGCCAGCCGATTCCTGGAACTGGTTGCACCGCAAGGCGCGCTGTATGCCTTTCCTTCCGTGCATGCCGATACCCTGCCGGACTTCGATGACAATGCATTCGCCCTGCGCCTGCTGGAGGAAGAAGGCGTCTTGCTGGCCCCGGGCTCGAGCTTCCACGTCGAAGCCAGCCGTCACCTGCGGCTGACCCTGCTGCCCGAACCCGCCGCCCTGCGCGATGTGTTCGTGCGCATCGAGCGCGTGCTCGAACGCATGCAATTTGACCTTGCGCCGAGATTGCGCCAGCCGGCATGACCCGCGCATCGAAGGCGCGAATCGCGTACGCTGATGCCCATGACAGCCACTGCCGATGCCTGCCGCTTCCTGGCCCTGGGCGATTCCTACACCATCGGTGAAGGCGTGTGCGCGCGCGAACGGTGGCCGCAGCAGGTCACCGAGGCCTTGCGTGAGGAAGGCACGTGCATCGCCGACCCCCTGATCATTGCCGTGACCGGCTGGACCAGCGACGAACTGGCCTGCGGCATGCAGGCCGTTGCCCTGCAGCCTCCGTATGACCTGGTCAGCCTGTGCATCGGCGTCAACGACCAGTACCGCGGACGCGACCCCGAAGCGTATCGCGAGCAACTGACCAGGCTTCTTGAACGCGCATCCATGCTTGCCGGAGGGCGGCCGCGGCAGGTCATGGTGGTGTCGATCCCGGACTGGGGTGTCACCCCTTTTGCCCGTGAGCACGCGCACGACGCCACCGCGGTTGGCGCTGCCCTGGACCGCTACAATGCCGTCGCTCGTGAAGAAGTGCTGCGAATCGGTGCGCACTGGGCTGACATCACCAGCCTTTCACGTGCCTGCGGCGATGCGCAGGGCATGCTGGCAGATGACAGCCTGCACCCTTCCGCGGCCCAGTACCGATTGTGGGCGCAGCGATTGCTGCCGCTGGCGCGCACGCTGCTGGCTCAATTGCGCAGCTGAGCGCACCGGCAGCAGCCCATACACACGGCCAGTTCTGCTCCGACCACCGATCCGCGGTAGAATGAACGGCCTTCCCCGCCTGCGCCGGATACTGCCATGCCCCTCGATTCCGCCACCCGTGACCGCATCCAGAACCTCCTCGCATCGCACCGCGTGGTGCTGTTCATGAAAGGCGATCGCCAGCAACCGATGTGCGGCTTTTCCGCCGCCGCCGCCGCCGCGCTCGACGACGTGCTGGACGAGTACCACACCGTGGATGTGCTGGGTGACCCGGAGATCCGCGAGGGCATCAAGGTATTCGGCAACTGGCCGACCATTCCGCAGCTGTATGTCGATGGCGAACTGGTGGGAGGTTCGGACATCGTGCGCCAGATGTACGCCTCCGGCGAACTGCACACGCTGTTCGGCGTCGCGGCGCCGGATCGCACGCCGCCCGTGATCACCCTGACCGACAAGGCCGCCGAGGCCATTCGCGAAGGCCTCGACCAGGGCACCGGCATGGTCCTGCACCTGTCCATCAGCGCCGACCATCAGGCCCGTTTCCAGCTTGCCCCTGCCGACGCGAACGACATTGTCACCGAGGCCAACGGCATCGAGATCCATCTTGATCCGGGCAGTGCCCAGCGCGCGCGCGGCATCACCATCGACTGGGTCGAGACCATGCAGGGTGCCGGCCTGAGCCTTCGTTTCCCCGACGCGACCGAGACCGCATGAACCCGGCGTAGCGGCGCCCTGCGCATGGCACAGCATCGGCCCCCTGTCCGGGTCTTCGGCCATCGCGGCGCGCCGGCACATTTCCCCGAGCACACCCGCGCCTCCTACCTGCGCGCCATCGAGGACGGTGCCGACTTCATCGAACCCGACCTGGTGATGACCCGCGACGGGGTGATGGTGGCGCGCCATGAAAACGAGATCGGCAGCACCACCGATGTCGCATCGCACCGGGAATTCGCTGCACGCCGGACCACCAGGGTCGTCGACGGCACAGCCGTTGATGGCTGGTTCACCGAAGATTTCACGCTCGCCGAACTGAAGACACTGCACGCCCGCGAACGGCTTCCGGAGCTTCGCTCCACCGCCCACGACGGACAGTTCCCGCTCCTGACCCTGGAGGAAATCATCGAGCTTGCCGCCGACGCCACACGGCGCCATGACCGACAGGTCGGCCTCGTGCCGGAGATCAAGCACGGCAGCTACTTCCGTGGGCTGGGCCTGGCCATGGAGGATCGCCTGCTCGATACCCTCGCCGCGCATCCGTACACCCGCCAGGCACCGGTCGAGATCCAGTCCTTCGAGACAGCCAACCTCAGGTACATGCGCCAGTACCTGGGCGGTGACGCCGCTCGCACGCGGTACCCGAACGTGTCCCTGCTGCAGTTGATCGGCGATCCGGGCCAGCAGCCATGGGACATTGTCGCGGCCGGGGGAAGACTGGGCTATGCGCGGATGATGCAGGCAGACGGTCTGCGCGAAGTGGCCACCTACGCCGATGCGATCGGCCCGCCACTCGATGCGGTGATCGCACGCGATGCACACGGCTATCTTGGCACGCCGACCACCCTGACCGAGCACGCGCATAACGCCGGCCTGGAAGTTCACCCCTATACCTTTCGCCCGGAAAACCGTTTCCTGGCCCGCGACTTCGATGATGGAAGTGGCGCGGACCGTGCCAACCCGGAAGGGCTGATCGCACAGATCAGCGCCTTCCTCGGCGCCGGCATCGATGCCTTCTTCACCGACGATCCGGCGTGTGGACGCCACGCGGTGGATGCCCTCCGGGCACACGATGCCGGGAGCCCGGGCGATCAAGGCTCATAACTCAAACCGAGTCCGGCGCCAGTGGCGTGCAGACGAATGAAATTTCCGTCTTCGCGACTGCGCTCGCTCTGCACCAGTGCATCGTGGAAGACATACGCCCGCAGGTTCCAGTGGCGCGACAAGGGATACTCCAGGCCGAGACGGGCATGAACCACGGTTTGCGCCAGGCGCACTTCGCCGCCTTCGGTGCGCAGGCTGTTCACCCATGGCAGGCGGCCTGCCTCATAGCCTGCCTTCAGCAACCACCCGTGTGCCAGCGGGTAGCGCAGGTGCAGCCCCAGCATTGGCACCGGCAGTTCCTGCACGTAAAAATCCTCCTTCAGCTCGTGCCCGATACTGGATGGCGCGATCTGCCCCCGCAGGCGGAAGTTGAGCAACACGTATTCGGCACCAGCGCTTCCCCACAGGGAGCCGCCATCGCCGAAGTCCACCAGCAGGCGCCGGTACGAAACAGCAAAGCGCATGAAGTCCTTGAAGCCGGTCACGGTATCCAAGCTACCCGTCGCGACCGTGGTGCCATTGAAATGGACCGGAGCAGTCACCCTGGCATGTCCGTACAGACGGCTGGTCGTGAAACCGAGATGCAGCTCGCTGTCGGAAGACAGCCTGCGCCAGGCGCCAAGCCGGAGGGTCTGTTGCGAACGCACGTGGAGGTCATTGCGGATGCGCAGTCGCGTGCCGCGGACATGATTCTCGCGCACCCGCACCCAGCCCCCCGGCTCACCCAACTGAATCCCGACATGCCACTGCCAGGAGGATGATGCCACCTGGGCACAGGCCAGGCTGGGCAGTACAAGCCATGCCAGGACCATGCCGGCAAACGTTCCGGGCACGCAATGGCAACGCCGGTGAATCCATGTAGCGGGTCGGGATTGGGCCATGTTCCAACCGTCCGCAGCCTCGCCGCGCCCGTTTGCCCCACGTGCGGGACGCGCTATCGGGCGTACGGCAACGGCTTCATGATACGCCTGCCGATTCCCGACGGACACGTGCCGGGCAGCGATGATGCAGGTTACTTGAGCAGTTTGCGGTGCGCATGGATGGACATCAGCACCCCGAACCCGGCCAGCAACGACACTGCAGATGTTCCCCCATAACTGACCAGGGGCAGGGGTACGCCGACCACCGGCAACAGCCCCGTGATCATGCCGCCATTGACGATCACGTAGACGAAGAAACTCATGGCAATGGAGCCGGCCAGGAGCCGTGCATAGGTCTCGCGTGCCTGCGAGGCGATCCACAGACAGCGTCCGACAATGAACAGGTACAGGGCCAGCAGCAGCAACACGCCGAACAGCCCGAACTCCTCGGCAAAGACCGCAAACACGAAATCGGTTGAATGTTCGGGCAGGAAATCCAGGTGCGACTGGGTTCCGTGCAGCCAGCCCTTGCCGAAGAAGCCGCCCGAGCCGACGGCGATCTTCGACTGGATGATGTGCCAGCCGGTACCGAGCGGATCGGATTCGGGGTTGAGCAGGGTCAGCACGCGCTGGCGCTGGTAGCCATGCATGAAGTGCCAGGCCACCGGGGCCGCCAGCGCCGCTAGCCCCAGCAGCAAGACGATGCGTCTCCAACCCATGCCGGCGAGAAACAGCACGAATGCACCGGCCGTGGCCACCAGCAATGCAGTACCCAGGTCGGGCTGCTCGGCGATCAGTGCGACCGGAATTCCGATCAGCACAGCCAGGCCAAGGATATGCTTCCAGGATGGCGGAAGGTGCCGCGGATGCAGGTACCAGGCGGCCATCATCGGCGTGGTGAGCTTGAGCAGCTCGGATGGCTGGAAGCGAACGATACCCAGGTCGAGCCAGCGGTAGGCACCTTTTCCCTCGCCAAGCACGGCAACAATGACCAGCAACAGTACCGAAAACACATACAGCCACGGTGTCCAGGTACGAAGCTCGCGTGGCGGAATGCGCGAGATCACTATCAGCAGCAAGCCCCCAAGGGCAAATCGCACGGCCTGATTGATCACCAGCCTGGGATTTTCATTGCCGGCGCTGTAGAGGGTCATCAGACCGGTCAGGGCGAGCAGCAGCAATGCGCCCATCAGGGGCCAGTCCAGCCGCTTGTGTCGCCACAGTCGCAACACGAAGCGCTGCAGACGGATGTGCAGGATGGCCAGTCCATCGCTCATGGCAGGTTCTCCGGAGGCGTGGATCCGGCCGGCGGCGGTGATGCCTGATCGTTCAGCCAGGCATTGAGTATCTTGCGTGCAATCGGTGCAGCCACACTGCCACCCCACGCGCCGCGGTCCACTTCCACGACCACGGCCACGCGCGGATCCTTCGCCGGGGTGAAGGCTTCGAACCAGGCCCGGTGCCGACGTGCAAGCGCTTTCAGGTTGCTGCGGTCCTGATAAGCCTTGGTGGTCCGCGAATAGCGCTCGGCCGTACCGGTCTTGCCCGCGATCAGATACGGAAATCCGTCACCCAGACCGCGCGCCGTGCCTTTTTTTCCATACACCACGGCAAGCATGCCGTCGAGAACCGTTTGCCAGTCCGCGGCATCGTAGGGAATGCGTTTGCCGGCAGCAGGTTGCGCAGCCTGGTGCCGGGGGCCGTCCACCCCGTCCTGGGTGGCCAGCAACAGATGGGGTGGACGCGGAATGCCGCCATCGGCAAGCGTCGACAAGGCATGCGCAAGCTGCAACGGGGTCACCACCCAGTACCCCTGGCCAATACCGGCAATCACGGTTTCCCCGAGATACCATGGCTGGTGGCGGAAAGCCCGTTTCCATGCACGCGTGGGCAACACCCCGGACGATTCCCCCGGCAGATCGATGCCCGTGGGCTTGCCGAAACCGAACCCCGCCATCCATCGACTGAGCTTGTCGATGCCCATGTCCAGCGCCAGCTTGTAGAAATACGTGTTGACGGACTGCTCGATGGCCTGTTCCAGATCCACCCTGCCTGCACCGTAGCGCTGGTCGTCCCGGTAGCCACGCTCCTGCCCCGGGATATAGAACACGCCGGTGGACAACACCGTGTCCGAAGGGGTACGCAGGCCCAGTTCGAGTCCACCGAGTCCGATATACGGCTTCAAGGTCGAACCAGGCTGGTAGCCCCCGTTGATGGCGCGGTCGATCAGCGGTTTTTCCGGATCCTCGAGCAATTGCCGGTAATCACTGCTGCTGATGCCACCCACGAACAGATTGGGATCGAAACTCGGCACACTGACCATCGCCAGCACCTGGCCATTGCGCGGATCGAGCACGACTGCGGCACCCGCCTGCCCCTGGAATGCGTCGTAGGCGGCCTTCTGCAGTCTCGCATCCAGCGACAGGTAAAGGTTCTTGCCCGGCACGGGCGGATGCGTTTGCAGCACCCGCTGCACGCGCTGGTCGGCATTGACCTCGACCACTTCGTAGCCCGGTTCGCCATGCAGCACACTCTCGTAATACTTCTCGATGCCGGTCTTGCCGATATGCGTGGTGCCATCGTAGCGATCGGCATCGAGATGCCTGAGCTCCTCGGCATTGATGCGGCCGACGTGCCCGATCACGTGGGCAAACAGCGCACCCTGCGGATAATGGCGACTCAGATACGGCACCACGTCGACACCGGGAAATCGCCAGCGATTCACGGCAAAACGGTCGATCTCGTCCTCGTTCAGGCGCATCTTCAATGGCACGCTCTGGAAGGCGCGGTGGGATTTCAGGCTGCGCCGGAAGTCCTTCAGGTCCTCCTTGCTGAGCGGCACAATCGTGCCCAGCCTGGCCAGCATGGCGGGCATGTCCTTCACCCTTTCAGGGACCACATCGAGCCGGAATGCCGGCACGTTGTCAGCCAGCAGCACGCCATTGCGGTCGTAGATCAAGCCACGAGGGGGCGGCAGGGCGCGCAATCGTACCCGGTTCTGCGTCGAGCGGCTGGCGTATTCATCGTGTTCGACCACCTGCAGCCAGAAAAAACGCGTTGCCAGCACCAGCATGGCCAGCAGGATCAGGGCAAACCCCGTCACCGCACGCACGCGAAACAGATACCCTTCCCTGCGTTCATCCTTGATGCGTGGACGTGTCAGTGACACCTTGCGCACCTCGCCTCGCGCCTGCAGTCCACATCAGGATGCTTGTATTCGAAACCCGTCATGCTTCATGGGCACGCAGTCGCGCGCGCACGTCGTCGAGCAGGAGAAACAGGAACGGCCAGACCAGTGCATCGACCGCGGGCGCAACCCAGTACGCCGGCGGCGGCAGGTGCATGCCCGCAAAACCCAGCAATATGGCCTCGATGATGCGGTCGTTGAGCATCAGGGCGAATACTGCCAGCGCCTGTTGCCACATCGGGAAAAACCGCAATCGCGCACGGAACCTCAGCACCAGGAACACCACCACGCACAGGCGCAGTGCCTGCTCCCCAAGCATCACCCCGTAAAGGATGTCGGCAGCCAGGCCCACACAGAATGCCAGGCCCAGACCCACCATGTCGCTGGACTCCAGCGCCCAGTACACCAGCACCAGGGCCGGCCAGTAGGGCTTGAATGATTCCAGGAAGGAAGGCAGGGGCAGCAACATGAGCAGCAGCGCCAGGGCCACCGAAGACCAGAAGATGATCGAACGCAGCCTTTGCCGGGTCACGGGCGCCTCCTGTGCGTCCCTGGCTCCATGGCGGGAGCTGGCGCCCATGCCGAGGGAGGGCCATCGACGCTGGCCGGGGCAGGCGGGCCGGCCGGCGGCGCCAGGTCGCGTAGAAGCAGCACTTCATCGCTGCGGTCCAGATCCGCAACTGGTTTTGCTCGTGCCACCAGGAACATGCCCGACACCTGCGGTTCCACGTGGGTCACGGTGGCGACCGGGAAACCGGGTGGGAACCGGCCGCCGAGTCCCGAACTGAGCAGTTCGTCACCCACCCGGACGTCGGCCGACACCGGGATCGTCGGCAGGACGAGCTGGCCGGCGACATGCGAACCATAGGCCACCGTACGCATGCCTGTACGTGCGTCAGTCACCGGTATCGCGTGATCGGGGTCGGTAACCAGCATGACCGTGCAGGTATCGGGCAGCACCTGGACCACCTGCCCCATGATGCCGCGGGAATCGATCACGGCCTGGCCCACCTTCACTCCCTGACGCGTACCCACGTTGAGCATCAGGCGATGACGGAACGCACCGAGATCAAGATCGATCACGCGTGCCAGTTGCACCTTCATGCCCAGCTGCCGGCGGGTATCGAGAAGCTGCTTGAGTCGCCGGTTCTGGCGTGACACCGCTTCCATGTGATTGAGACGCGCGTTGGCCAGCAGCAGGTCCACGCGCAACTTGTGGTTTTCCTCGGTCAGCATGCGCCGGTCGGCAAATGCCACACGTGCCGCACGCAGTCCCGAGGCCGGAAGTCCGGCCAGTTGGTAGATGGGCTCGACCACGATGGCCGCGGCATAACGCACCTTGGGCAGCCAGTGCCCGCGATGATCAACCACCATCAACACCGAAGCCAGCGCCAGGTAGCCGAGCAGGCGCAACGTTCCCGCCATGCCGGCCGAAAACAGCGTGCCCCCGTCTCTATTCAACGTCATGCCCGACCTGTCGGCGTCAAAACCTCATGCTGATGCATTCGCCGCCCGCATGCCACTACTCGCCGCTGAAGAAATCGCTGCCGTGCTGGTCGATCATCTCCAGCGCCTTGCCTCCCCCACGCGCCACACAGGTCAGGGGGTCGTCCGCCACCTGCACGTACAGGCCGGTTTCCTCGGTTATCAGGCGATCGATATCGCGCAACAGGGCACCGCCACCGGTGAGCACAATGCCGCGTTCGGCCACGTCGGAACACAATTCCGGGGGTGTCTGCTCGAGCGCCGACTTTACTGCCGCAACAATCCCTGCCAGTGACTCATGCAGGGCTTCCAGCACTTCGTTGGAGTTGATCGTGAACATGCGCGGCACGCCCTCGGCCAGGTTGCGACCGGAAATCTCGATCTCCCTGATTTCCGTCTGCGGATACGCGCAGCCGATCTCGAGCTTGATGCGTTCGGCCGTTGAGTCGCCGATCAATGTGCCATGGTTGCGACGCACATAATTGATGATGGCCTCATCGAAGCGATCGCCGCCGATTCGTACCGACTGCGAATAGACCACGCCATTGAGCGACATCACGGCCACCTCGGATGTGCCGCCCCCGATGTCGAGCACCATCGAACCACGTGCTTCGTGCACCGGAATGCCGGCGCCGATGGCCGCCGCCATCGGTTCCTCGATCAGGAAGACGTCACGGGCGCCTGCACCCTCGGCCGACTCCTTGATGGCGCGGCGCTCGACCTGTGTGGATCCGCAAGGTACGCACACCAGCACCCGCGGGCTCGGTCGCAACATGCGCGACTTGTGCACCTGCTTGATGAAATGCTGAAGCATCGCCTCGGTCATGGTGAAGTCGGCGATCACCCCGTCCTTCATCGGCCGTATGGTGGTGATCGAACCGGGCGTACGACCCAGCATGCGCTTGGCAGTGGTCCCCACGGCCTCGACTCGACGCATGCCGCCCGATCCGGGTTCATGGCGAATGGCCACCACGGAGGGCTCGTTGAGCACGATGCCCTGGCCGCGCACGTAGATCAGCGTATTGGCCGTACCCAGGTCGATCGAGATGTCATTGGAGAAGATGCCGCTGAACCATTTGAACATTGTGCTGCACGCCGCCCTGCGCAAGTTGAAGAAACGAGCAGATCAGTCTAGTGAGCGCCCGAGCGCCACGCAAGCAATGAAACGTTAAGAAAGTCTTTGTTTCGCATGGGGATAACGCACTTCTACCCCAACCTCTTCCCTGCGGGAAGAATCCGCGGGCAATGGCGCCATGCGCAGCCGACTCGCCGTATCCGCATGCATTCGATAAAATGCCCGGGTTTTGTGCGGTTTCCGACCACGATCCGCTTCGCCACCCACTGCACGGGGAATGCCTCTCGCATGTCTGCCTTGATTTGCGGCTCGCTGGCCTACGACACCATCATGGTGTTCGAGGACCGTTTCAGGAACCACATCCTTCCCGACCGCGTGCACATGCTGAATGTGGCTTTTCTGGTGCCGTCCATGCGCCGTGAATTCGGCGGCTGCGCGGGCAATATCGCCTACAACCTGAAATTGCTCGGTGACGATCCCATCCCCATGGCCACGGTCGGCCAGGATTTCGGCCCCTACCGCGAGCATTTCATCTCCTGCGGCGTCGATCTTCGCCATGTACGCGAGATACCCGAACTGTTCACGGCCCAGGCCTTCATCACGACCGATCTCGACGACAACCAGATCACCGCCTTTCATCCCGGCGCCATGATGCGCTCGAACCAGAACCATGTACGAGACGTGGCATCGGCAAGCTTCGGCATCGTTGCACCCGACTCACGCGATGCCATGATCCAGCATGCCCGCGAATTCGCCGAGCGGAACATTCCTTTCATTTTCGATCCCGGTCAGGCCATGCCGTTGTTCAACGGAGAGGAATTTCGCCAGCTCATCGAGCAGGCCCGCTACGTCACCGTCAACGATTACGAGTCCCAGGTCCTGCAGGAACGCACCGGCTGGACGCCGCGCGACATCGCGGCCCGCGTCGACGGCTACATCGTGACCCGCGGCGGTGAGGGCTCACGGATCCATGCCGGCGGCAAGGTGCATGACATTCCGGCGGCCAGGCCCGAGTCGGTCACCGACCCTACCGGCTGTGGCGACGCCTATCGCGCCGGACTCATCTTCGCGATCATGCGCGGCATGGACTGGCCAACGGTAGGCCGGGTCGCCTCACTGATGGGTGCATTGAAGATTGCGCACCCGGGGACCCAGAACCAGCGATTCGATTTCACGAAATTCGCCACGCAGTTCCAAGCGCAGTTCGGCTACACGCTCGATACCTGATACGCGATCCTGGCCGGGCATGCCCGGTCACCCGCCCACACGAAAGTGCATGGTCGCCTGTACTGCACGCTGCCAACCGGCATACAGTTGATCACGCTGCGCGGCAGGCATGTCCGGATCAAAGCGCGCCTGCTGATTCCACATGGCGGAAATCTCCTCCCGGTCACACCACACCCCGACCGCCAGCCCGGCGAGGTAGGCCGCACCCAGCGCCGTGGTCTCGTTGATCCTTGGCCGGATGACCGGCACACCGAGCATGTCGGCCTGGAACTGCGCCAGGAAGTCATTGCCGATCGCGCCCCCATCGGCCCGCAATTGGGTCAATGCCATGCCGGCATCCGCCTGCATCGCATCCAGCACGTCGCGTGTCTGGTAGGCCATCGATTCCAGTGCTGCGCGAATGACATGCTGCTTGCCCGTACCACGGGTAAGACCGAACATCGCACCACGCACGTCGCTTTGCCAGTACGGCGCACCCAGGCCGGTGAATGCGGGCACCAGATACACACCGTCATTGTCCCGGGCCCGGCGCGCCCAGTCTTCGGAATCACCGGCATGCTCGATCATTCGCAAACCGTCACGCAGCCATTGCACGACCGATCCGGCCACGAAAATGCTCCCCTCCAGCGCATATTCAGTGGTGTCGCCGATGCGCCAGGCCGGGGTTGTCAACAGTCCGTTACTTGATGGATGCGGCTTGGCACCGGTATGCATAAGCAGGAAGCAACCGGTGCCATACGTGTTCTTGGCCATCCCCGGCGCAAAACAGGCCTGGCCGAACAGGGCGGCCTGCTGGTCACCGGCCATGCCGCAGATCGGCGCCTCATGGCCCTGGAAGTACCGGGCCTGGATGTGTCCGTATGTCTCGCTGCAAGATCGCACCTGGGGCAGCATCGATTCGGGGACCCCGAACAGCTCCATGAGGTCGCTGTCCCAGCATTGTCGGTGAATGTCAAACAGCAAGGTGCGCGAGGCATTGGTAATGTCGGTGACGTGGACCTTGCCACCGGTAAGGTTCCATACCAGCCAGGTATCGATCGTGCCGAACACAAGCTCTCCGCGTTCAGCCCTTTCTCGTACACCATCGACATGCTCGAACAGCCACTTGAGCTTGGTGGCGGAGAAATAGGCATCGAGCAGCAACCCGGTGCGCTCACGGATCAGCGCCTCGGTTTCGTCATTCTTCATGCGCTGGCAGATCTGTGCCGAATGGCGCGACTGCCAGACCAGCGCGTTATATACCGGCTCCCCGGTCCTGCGATCCCAGACCACCGTGGTTTCACGCTGGTTGGTAATGCCGATTCCGGCCACTTGCGCCGGTTCGATGCTTGCGCGATGCAGGGCTTCGGTGAGGGTGCCCAATACGCTGGTGATGATTTCCCCTGGCTTGTGTTCCACCCATCCGGGTTTCGGGAAAACCTGCTCGAACTCACGCTGGGCCATGGCAACCACCTGCCCACGGGCATCGAAAACCATGGTGCGTGAACTGGTCGTCCCCTGGTCGATGGCGACCACGTAGTCTTTCCTGTGCGTCATGCCCGATCCACCCGATTGCCTGCAGGCTCCTGTTTGCCGTGTTTCAGACAGTCCTCGAGATACGCCTTCACATCAAGGCGCTGTCGAGCCTCCAGATGCAGTCCGATCTTGCTGCGTCGCCAGAGAATGTCCTCGGCACTGCGCGCCCACTCATGCTGGCGCAGATAATCGATCTCCGCGGCATACAGATCCGCACCAAAATTCTGCCCCAGGTCATCCATCGAGGCTGCTTCCCCTATCAGGATGTCGGTCCGCGTGCCGTAGTGCCGCAGCCAGCGGTGCGCCAGTGCAGGCGGCAGCCACGGCCAACGCTGCGACCAGGAAAGCAGCAGGCGTTCGGCATCGGCGAAATCCCCACCGGGCAGCGGTTCGCCATGGGCAGTCCATGGCTCAAGCGGCAAGCCCAACGCTTCTGTGATCTGGTCCACGGCTTCTTCGGACAGACGCCGATAGGTCGTGATCTTGCCACCGAACACATGCAGCACCGGGGCCCCGGATTCGCGATCCAGCATAAGCCTGTAATCACGGCTCACTTTGCGCGCCGCCCCACCTTCGTCCAGCAGTGGACGCACGCCGCTGTAACTCCACACCACGTCACTGGCCGAAACCCTGTGTCTGAAGTAGCGATTTACCGCATCGCACAGATACTGCGTTTCCTCGTCGTCAACCTGCACGACGGCGTCCGGCCCGTCCATGTCGACATCGGTCGTGCCAACCAGCGTGAATTGACCTTCGTAGGGTATGGCAAACACGATCCGCCGGTCTGGTTGCTGGAACAGGTAGGCATAATCGTGATCGAACAGACGGGGCAGCACGATATGGCTGCCCTTGACCAGTCGCAACCCCGGATGGTTGCGCCGACCCAGCACATTGCCCATGAACGACCCCGCCCATGGGCCGCAGGCGTTGACCAGGCAACGCGCACGCACTTCCTCTTCATGGCCCTGGGCATCTTCAAGTCGTGCATTCCAGATACCATCTACAACTTGTGCATGGGTACAGCGCGAACCTACCCGTATACATGCTCCCCGCAGGCCCGCATCCATCGCATTCAGGACAACCAGACGTGCGTCCTGCACCCAGCCATCGGCGTAGACGAAACCCTGATGAAAATCCGGCCTCAAGGCGCGACCGCTGACATGCTGTTGCAGGTCCACGGCATGGGAATCGGTCAGCACGCGATGTGATGGCCCAAGCTTGTCGTACAACAGCAAGCCGAGACGGATCATCCAGACTGGTCGAAGATGCGATTCATGCGGCAGTACGAACTGCATTGGCCAACTGATGTGTGGCGCCAGACGCAGGATAACTTCGCGTTCGGCAAGAGCTTTGGCCACCAGGCTGAATTCGTATTGTTCGAGGTACCGCAGCCCGCCATGGATCAATTTGGTGCTGCAGCTGGAGGTATGGGCGGCCAGATCGTCCTTCTCGCACAGCATGACGCTCAGCCCACGCCCCACCGCATCGCGTGCGATGCCAGCGCCGTTGACACCGCCCCCAACCACCAGCAGGTCCACATCGTGGGTCATGTCCGAATCCCTTGCCATTCGTTCAGCGTCATGGCTATTCAAACTACCATGCCGTACACCGGGGTGGCTGTCTCCGTGGTGAAGGGAGATGCCAACGCCTCCGATGTGACCGACCAACCCGCAAGCGCATCAGACTCGTTGTACAAAAGACAGCAAAAAGGCCCCCGACACGGATGTCGGGGGCCTTGGGAAGGGATCCCTGGCGGTGACCTACTCTCACATGGCCAAAGCCACACTACCATTGGCGCGGGTG
>Ga0256829_1000524_pt1 | contig 37775 bp, 52 predicted proteins | sample 131447metaG_FD_185979 | JGI IMG/M metagenome (GOLD analysis project Ga0256829, IMG submission 185979) | Hydrothermal vent microbial communities from Lau Basin, Pacific Ocean - 131-447 | ecosystem: Environmental > Aquatic > Marine > Hydrothermal vents | place: Pacific Ocean: Lau Basin | collected... | reverse complement strand
GAACAAGTCCACAAACAGCTCTTCGGCAGAGTGCCCTCGCGACACTTGTCGCTCTTATTGATGTCCTGCTTGCGAACAAGTCCACAAACAGCTCTTCGGCAGAGTGCCCTCGCGACACTTGTCGCTCTTATTGATGTCCTGCTTGCGAACAAGTCCACAAACAGCTCTTCGGCAGAGTGCCCTCGCGACACTTGTCGCTCATAATCACGGCAAACTTAGTATTTCAGCTTTATTATTAACAATTGCTATACAATGCTCATAATGTGAACCTCTAAGCCCATCATCCGAAACTACAGACCATTTATCTTTTAAAATCTTTGCATGTCCGCTTTTTTGACATATCATTGGTTCAAGACAAAAAACCATACCATTTTTAATTTTAGGACCTGCTTTCTGATTTGAGCCTTCTAAATAATTTGGAATCTCCGGTTCTTCATGTGGCTTTTTGCCGATTCCATGTCCACAAAATCCTTTCAAAGGGATATAGCCTTTTGAATGGATAAACTGTTCAATCTTATAACTTAACTCTTTAAATCTCATTCCAACTTTAATATTATCAATTGCATACATTAGTGTGTCGTATGAACAATCAATCAATGCTTGATCTTGTCTTGAAATATCGCCAATACCTATTGTAATCGCTGCATCACCAAAAAAACCATCAAGTTCAACACCTATATCAAGCCCCAATATATCTGAATTTTTGACTATAGTTTCATCTGGAATTCCATGGATTATGACTTCATTTAAAGATGTACAAACCCCGGCAGGAAAACCATATAAGCCTTTAAAAGCAGGTTTTGCACCTGTAAATCCAGCTATATACTCTTCTCCTGCTTGATTTATATCAAACAAACTCATGCCAGGCTTAGCAATAGAGTTTAAATATTTTAAAGTTTTTGCAACAATTTTATTTGCTGCTCTCATCTTCTCGATTTCGGCAGGCTTTTTTAAAGAAATTGCCATTAAAGTCCAACTGCACTCAGGGTTTCATATTTACCCATATATATTTGTGCTTCAATACTTCTCATGGTATCTAATGCAACTTGAACAACAATTAAAACTGCTGTTCCCCCAAAATAAAATGGTACTCCCATAAACTTGACTAACATCCAAGGAAGAGTAGATATGACTGCTAAATAAATAGCACCCCAAAATGTTAATCTACTAGCAACCTCATTTAAAAATAAAGCGGTTGAGTTACCGGGCCTTACACCTGGTATAAAGCCACCTTGTTGTTTTAAATTATCTGATATATCTTTTGAATTAAACGCTATAGAAGCATAAAAATATGCGAAAAATATAACAAAAGCAAACATCAAGGTATTAAAAAAGAAACTATTAGGACTCAAAAAGTCTTTTATTACTATTACATATTTATTTGTACTTGCTTGAAGTAAAGTTGAAGGAAACATAAGAATAGCTGAAGCAAAAATAGGTGGAATAACTCCACTTAGATTCAGTTTTATAGGTATGTAATTCATTACTCTTTTATTTTGATTCTCCATCATTATCTTTCTCGAATATGAAACAGGAACTCTTCTTTCTCCAAGCTCAATATAAATGATAAATCCAACCGTTGCAATAATGATAACAAGCATTGCAATGACAACCAAAAAGTTTAATTCACCGGTATTTACAAGGTTTATAGTGCCACCAATAGCTGTAGGAATACCAGAAACAATACCTGCAAAAATTATCAAACTTATACCATTACCAACACCTCTTTGGGTAATTTGTTCACCAATCCACATCAAGAGCATGGTGCCAGTTAACATTGAGATTGCTGCTATCGGAATAAAAACATCCATATTGATCATAATTGCACTCTCGCCTCCGCGTCCTGTTAAACTTTGAAGTCCTATTGAGACACCGATTGCCTGAACTATTGTTATGACTACAGTTGCATATCTTATAATTTGCATGTATTTTTCCATACCGTCTCTCTCTTTTTTCATCTTTCCAAGAGCCGGAAATGTTGCTGCTAATAATTCAAATATAATCGAAGCGGTAATATAGGGCATAATACCCAAAGATATTATACTAAGTCTCTGAGCAGCTTTTCCACTAAACATATTAAACATTCCAAGAGCATTATTACTGTTTGTATTAAAAAATTCCTTTACAACATCAATATTTACCCCGGGAACTGGGACATAAGCTAAAATTCTATATGCAAATAAAAATCCTAAGGTTATAAGAATCTTATTTGTCAACTCTTTACTCATTAATTTCTCCTTAAAAAATTACCAAAATAAAAGTAAAATCTTCTTTACTCTGTTTGGTAGACACTATTTACCGCTTGTTATTACTCTATCATCTTTTATTTTTGAGGTAAGATTTTTTGCCCCATTCCCAATCAATTTTATTTTTACAACGCTGCTTTGAATTTTATGAACTTTCTTGATATTTTCCAAGGTTATCTCTTCTAATTCTGCAACTTTTGTAAGTTTATTAATATTGATGACATAAGGTTTAACTATTTTTGTAGTAAAACCTACTTTTGGTAATCTTCTTTGAAGTGGTTGTTGTCCACCCTCAAAACCTCTTTTTCTACTATATCCTGTTCTACTTTTTTGACCGTTTGAACCTCTTGAAGCAGTTTTTCCCATGCCGCTTCCTTGTCCGCGACCTACTCTTTTTTTCTTAAAAGTAGAATTCTCTGGTTTTTCTAAATTGTGTAATGCCATATCTCTTCCTTTATCTATTTGAGCATGCTAAGAGCTTTTATTGTAGCTCTTACAACATTGGCAGCATTATTGGAACCAAGTGATTTTGTTAAGATATCTTTAATCCCCGCCAATTCCACAACAGGCCTTGTTGCACCACCGGCTATTATACCCGTACCTTCACTGGCAGGTTTTAAAAGTATCCTGCTGGCATTAAATTTTACTTCAATATCATGTGAGATTGTTGAACCGTTAATCTTGATATCAATTATGTTTTTAAATGCATCATCAACAGATTTTTTTATTGCATCTGGCACTTCTTTTGCTTTTCCAAAACCATAACCTACATGACCTTTTTTATCACCAATAACTACCAAAGCAGTAAACCTGAATCTTCTACCACCTTTAACAACTTTAGCAACTCTTCCTATATTTACGATTACTTCTTCGAAGTCTTCTCTATTATATTTTTCCATTAGTTCCTCTTTATTACAACTTAATGCCATGCTCTCTTAAAGCATCCGCAAATGAAACAATCACACCAATATACTGATATCCGTTCCTATCAAGCACAACATTTTCTATACCTTTTTGCTTAAGATTCTCGGCAAATATTTTACCAATTTCTTTAGCACTTTGCTCATTTGATTTTAAATCCAATTTTTTACCATCAACTGCACAAAGAGTAACTCCATTTACATCATCAATAGCTTGAGCATAAAGCCTTCTGTTTGATTTATAAACAGTGATTCTAGGAATTGACGAAGTTCCGCTAATTTTACCCCTGATTCTTCTTTTTCTTTTTATTCTTAGGGCATTTTTTTGTTTTAATATTTTATTTCTCATTTTATTACCTTTTATTATTTACCGGTTTTTCCGGCTTTTCTGATAATTGTTTCTTCTACATATTTGACGCCTTTGCCTTTATATGGCTCAGGAGGTCTAAAACTTCTTATATCAGCTGCAACCTGTCCAACTACTTGTTTATCATCACCTTTTATAGTAACAATATTCTTTTCAACATTTATAGTTATATTTTTTGGAAAATCATAATTTATAGGATGAGAAAAACCTAAACTTAGCTCTAAAGTGTTACCTTTTACAGCAGCCTTATAACCGACTCCGTTAATCTCCAGTTTCTTTTCAAAACCTTTTGTAAAACCAATAATAACATTATCGCTCAAAGATCTGTATGTTCCCCAAAATGCTTTACTTTGTCTATCATCTCCTTTTGGAGAAAATATAATCTGGTTATTTTCTATTTTTACAAAAACATTATCTCTTGTATCTATCTCTTTTGAAACTTTACCGCTTCTAAAAATTATTTTGCCGCCTTCAACCTTAACTTCAATTCCTGATGGAATATCTACAGGCAACTTACCTATTCTTGACATATTTTTCCTTTTTATTTGTCTACAAACAAGCTGTTTACTTGCTTGAATGCCATAAAAATCCGACTACCAAATGCTACAAAGCAATTCGCCGCCAACTCCGATTTTAAATGCTTCTTCATTACTTAATATACCTTTTGATGTACTTAAAACATAAGAACCATATCCATTTTTAAATTTTTTGATTTCATTGGAACCTTTATAAACTCTTCTGCCAGGCTTAGAAATCTTTTTAAGCTCAGTTATAACACATTTACCAGATTCATCATATTTTAAAGTTACTTTTATAAACTTTTTCACATTTTCTGCTTTAACATTATAGTCTTCTATGTAACCTTTTTCTTTAAAAATTCTAAGAACACCCTCAATTAAATTTGAATGAAGTAAAGTTGTTGTTTCTAATCCTCTCATTGATGCATTTCTTATTCTGGTTAATGCATCAGATACCATATCATTTATCATTTATATTCCTTACCAACTAGCTTTTTTAAGTCCGGGGATTAGCCCTTCATTAGCCATTTTTCTAAGACAAATCCTACAAATACCAAAATCCTTGTATACAGAATGTGGCCTTCCACATATTTGACATCTTGTATAAGCTCTCACACTAAATTTTGGTTTTCTTGCCCTTTTTGCAATCATCGATTTCTTAGCCATTATTTTCTTCCTTTTGCAAATGGAATCCCAATTAATTCCAACAATTTAAAAGCACCTTTATCATCATCAGATGTAGTTACTAAAGTTATATTCATACCATGAGTTCTAAGTATAAAATCATATTCAATCTCAGGAAACATCAACTGTTCATCAAGCCCAAAGTTATAATTTCCTCTACCGTCAAATCCATTTCGAGGTAATCCCCTAAAATCTTTTACTCTAGGAAGTGCGATTGAAATCAACTTATCCAAAAATGTGTACATCCTGTCTTTTCTTAATACTACTTTTACGCCAACAGGATAGCCTTCTCTTACTTTAAAACCTGCAACAGATTTTTTTGCCATAGTAACAACTGCGTGTTGTCCAGCAATAAGCGAAATGGTATCTTGTATATTTTGCATAATTTTTGCATCTTTTGAAAATTCTCCTGTGCCTACACTTATAATAACTTTTTCAACTTCAGGAATCAGCATGGGATTTTTTACATCTAACTCTTTCATTAGAGCCGGCTTAATTTCATCAGTATATCTCTTTTTTAATCTATCCATCTACTAATCCTCAACTTTTTCTACATTTGATATATGCAAAGGTTTTTCAATACTCGCAAAACCACCTTTTGGATTTTTATCAGTTGGTTTTACAGCCTTTTTAACAACCTTACATCCGGCAACTACAACTTGCGAAGTTTTAGGAAGAACCTGTAATACTTCAGCTATTTTTCCTTTGTCATCGCCAGCTATAACTTTGACCTTATCACCTTTTTTGATTTTAAATTTAACAGCCATTATAATACCTCCGGAGCAAGTGAAACAATCTTCATAAAATTTGCATATCTTATTTCTCTGCCTACTGGACCAAATATTCTTGTCCCAATAGGATCTTTTTTAGCATCAAGTATTACTGCCGCATTCTCATCGAATCTGATAAGAGAGCCATTTTCTCTTTGTACCTCTTTTTTGGTCCTTACAATCACAGCTTTTATTACTTGACCTTTTTTAACTTTTCCATTAGGTATTGCTTTTTTTACACTTGCTACTATTACATCACCTAAAGTAGCATATCTTCTTTTACTGCCACCAAGTACCTTTATACACATTATCTCTTTTGCACCGCTGTTATCTGCAATTTTCAATCTTGTAAAGCTTTGAATCATATCTCATCTCCTGCTGTTGTAGTATCAACTTCTACTTTTTTGATACTAAAATCTACACCTTCAATGCTTTTAAGTCTAAACGCCTTATTTTTACTGATTGGTCTACATTCAACTGCACTTACAATATCACCTACATTTGACTGGTTATTTTCATCATGAACTAAATATCTTTTAAATTTTTTTACAAATTTTCTATATCTTGGGTGCATAACTCTTCTCTCTACCATAACAGTAGCCGTTTTTTCTCCAGCTTTTTGTACCACTACACCTTGTATTACTCTTTTTAAAGAAGCCATCGCCTAAACCTTACTAATTTTTATTTTGAAGAGCTGAGATAGCTGTATTAATTCTTGCAATATCTCGTCTTGCTTCTTTTATCTCATTTGGATTTGTTAACTGCATAGTTTTAAGCTTTGCTTTAAGCTTAAATATGAGCACCTTTTTTTCTTTTAACATTTCATTAAGCTCTTTTAATGATTTTTCTTTTAAATCAATATATTTCATTCTCGCCATCCCTCGTAACAATTTTTGTCTTAAATGGAAGTTTGTGCATTGCCAATGTAAGAGCAGCTCTTGCCAATTCTTCACTTACTCCTGCCATTTCAAATATAATTCTTCCTGGCTTTATATTCATTACCCATTGATCAACTGCACCTTTACCTTTACCCATTCTAACTTCAAGTGGTTTAGAAGTAAGTGGCTTATCGGGGAAAACTCTTATCCAACTTTTAGCCATTCTATTAACTTTTCTTGTCATAGCAACTCTGGCAGCTTCAATCTGTCTGGAGTTTATCCTTCCAGCTTCAGTTGCTTTCAATGCAATCTCGCCAAAAGCCATAGAGCTTCCTCTGTAAGATTTACCTCTATTTCTACCTTTTTGTTGCTTTCTGTATTTTGTTCTTTTTGGCATCAACATGACTAATTTCCTCTTCTATTTCTTCTGTTGTCTCGTCTTGGCTTGTGTGAAGGTGCCTCAGGAGCAATACCTTTTGTCAAAACTTCACCTTTAAATATCCAAACTTTTACACCTATAATACCATAAGCAGTCTGTGCTTCGGCAAAGCCGTAGTCAATCTTGGCTCTTAAAGTATGTAAAGGAACTCTTCCCTCAAGATACCATTCGGTCCTTGCCATTTCAGCTCCGCCTAAACGACCAGCAACAGAAATTTTTATACCTTTTGCGCCTGATTTAAGTGCATTTTGAATAACTTTTTTCATAGCTCTTCTAAAAGCAATTCTTCTTTCTAATTGCATTGTCACATTTTCAGCTGCCAATTGTGCATCTATTGCACTTTTTCTAACTTCTTGGATGTTGACACTTATATCTTTTCCAATAAGACTGTTTAATTTATTTTTTAATTTTTCAATATCTGCACCTTTTTTACCTATAATAATACCAGGTCGTGCAGCAACAACAGTAACTCTCAGCTTTTTTGCTGTTCTCTCTATGATTATCTGAGAAATTCCAGCATAATATAACTCTTTTTTAAGAAATTTTCTTATTTTATAATCTTCGCCAATATTTTCTGACAGGTTACTCCCAGGAAACCATCTTGAATCCCAATTTCTATTGATCCCTAATCTTAGTCCAATAGGATTTACTTTTTGTCCCATACTAATTATCCTTCTTCTGTTCTTTAGCTACTTCTACAAAAATATGTGAAGTTGGTTTTCTTATTGGAGTTGCTCTGCCTCTTGCTCTTGGTCTAAATCTTTTAAGAACAGGGCCCCTGTCTACTCTGCATGAACTAATTATCACTTCTTCAGGCTCAAAACCACCGTTTGCAACCGCACTTGCTATCACTTTTGCGATTATTCTAGCAGCTTTATTTGGCATAAATTCCAAACTAGCAAGAGCAAGTTCAGCATTCATTCCCTGAACTTCCCTACTGATTAATCTAGCCTTTGTAGATGACAATCTTATAAATTTTAATGTTGATTTTCCCATCATCTATCCTTTATTTACCAATTTTTTTCTGAACAGAGCCTTTGTGACCCTTGAAAGTTCTAGTTGGAGCAAATTCGCCGAGTTTATATCCTATATGGTTTTCAGTAACATAAATCGGAACAAAATTTCGTCCATTATGTACATTAAAAGTAAGTCCCATCATTTCAGGAGTAATTGTGCTTCTTCTTGACCAAGTTTTTATAGGTTTATTATCTTTTGCATCTTTTGATTTAATAACCTTTTTAATCAAATGATCGTCAACAAAAGGACCTTTTTTTAGACTTCGTGCCATTTATTTTCCTTTTCTTTTAGATATTATCAGTTTATCACTGGCTTTTTTACTTCTTGTCTTATAACCTTTAGTTGGTTTGCCCCAAGGAGTAACAGGATGACGACCAGAGTTTGTTTTTCCCTCGCCACCACCGTGCGGATGATCTACAGGGTTCATAGCACTTCCTCTTGTCTGTGGTCTTATCCCTCTATGCCTGTTTCTACCAGCTTTTCCGATAACAACATTTGCCCAATCCTCATTGCCTACAACTCCGATAGTCGCCATACATTCAGACAAAACCTGTCTCATTTCACCGCTTGGAAGCCTCAAGACAACATATTTTTTTTCTTTTCCCATAAGTTGTGCATAGCCTCCTGCACTTCTAGCTATCTGTCCGCCTTTACCAATTTTCATCTCTATATTGTGAATAATAGTACCAACTGGTATATTTTTCATTTTCATAGCATTACCAGGCTTTATATCAAGTCCACTTTCTGCTGCAATTACTTCATCACCTACTTTTAATCCGGATGGTTGAAGAATATATCTTTTATCTCCATCTTTATAATTTATAAGTGCAATTCTACAGTTTCTGTATGGATCGTATTCTATAGTAGCTACAACTCCAGGAACACCAAACTTCTGTCTTTTAAAATCAATAATTCTATATTGCTTTTTAACACCAGCTTCTTTATGTCTTGAAGTTATCCTTCCGTTATTATTTCTGCCTGCGGTTGCTTTTAGCTTTTTCAATAATTTTGGAACACTTGGTTTTGATGTTATATCGCTACTGTCAAGTCCGGTTATATATCTTCTACTTGGTGTATATGGTTTATAAGTTTTAATCGCCATCTTATACCTCCACGCTTTCTATTGAAGCACCTTCAGGTAACTTAACATAGAATTTTTTATAATTTGCTCTTTTTCCTTCAAGACCTCTAAATCTTTTGACTTTACCGTTAACTCTCAAAGAATTTACTTTTAAAGGAATAAATCCAAAATAATTTTTCAAAACTTCCCTGAGTCCATTTTTTGTCATTTTGGGACTTGTTTGTATAACAACAACCCCATCTTCTTGAAGGCCCAAACTTTTTTCAGTATAAAGTATTGCTTTTATATCAGTTATATCTGCCATCATTAGCCCTCTTTCGTTAAATTTTGCAAAACAGTTTTTTCTATCACTACTGAATGATAAGCTGTTACAAGATAAGCATTTAATTCATTTGGTTCTACCAAGTAAGCATTGTTCAAATTTCTAAATGCATAAAAACTTTTTTCATCTATTAATTCTTTGACTACAAGAACATCTCTAAGTTTTAAAGTTTTGACTATTTTTGCTGCATCTTTTGTTTTACCTGAATCAACATTAATCGAGTCAACTATAAAAAGTGCCCCATTTTCAGCCTTTTCGTGTAATGCATATTCTAATGCCAATCTTTTTTGTTTTTTATTTACTTTTTGAAAATAATTTCTATTATTTTTAGGACCATGAGCAATTCCGCCACCTACCCAAATAGGACTTCTGTTAGATCCTGATCTTGCACCACCTTTTCCTTTTTGACTCCAAGGCTTCTTACCACCGCCTCTTACTTCACCTTTACTTTTTGTTTTGGCTGTATTGGCTCTCATAGATGCAAGATATGACTTTACATATAAATACAGATTGGAAGAATTTACTTCTGCAAACTCTTTTGGAAGCTCAATCTCACTTGCTCTTTCAAATTTTTCATTTAATACAATGGCTTTACTCATTTAATAATCCTTATCTTCCCTACACTTGCATTTGCACCGGAAACAGCACCTTTTAAAACTAAAATACCATTTTCCTCGTCAAATGAAACAATATCATTTTTAACAGTAACTTGTGTATTTCCATATTGTCCAGGCATTTTTTTACCTCTTTGAACACGACCAGGCCATTCACAGTTACCAATTGAACCAGGAGCTCTGTGAAATCTTGATCCATGTCCGCCGGGACCACCTGAAAAATTCCATCTTTTAATAACACCGGAAAAACCCCTACCTTTAGAATTAAAAGTAGATTTAACTCTTTTTGCATCTTTTAGAGGAGTAAGATCCAAATCACCTTCTGTTTCATTTGCAACACTTAATGTAATAAATCTATTAAATTCTTTTGACAGATTATACTTTTTCTGTTGACCTTTTATAGCCTTGTTTGTCGATTTACCTTTTGCATACGCAACTATTGCTTTTTTATTTTCGCTAATTGCGCAAACCTTTGTCTCTAATACTTTGCAAAGTGTTACTGGGATGCTATGAACTCCGATAGTCCTGCTCATTCCTATTTTTTCTACTATATATTCCATTTATTTACCCTTTTACGCCCATTGCTCTTACTTCAACATTTACTTCAGGAGCCAAATCAAGCTTCATCAATGAATCTATTGTATCAGGCGTAGCTGAAACAATGTCGATTAATCTTGAGTGGATTCTCATTTCAAATTGTTCTCTTGAATCTTTGTTTACATGTGGAGATTTAAGAACTGTGTATCTTTTTATCTTAGTTGGCATTGGCATAGGACCTATTATCTCAGCCCCTGTTCTTTTGACAGCTTCTACTATTGCTGCAACTGATCTGTCTAATACTCTATGATCATAAGCTTTAAGCTTAAGTCGTATTTTTTCCATAACGGCTAACCTTAATAAAGAACTTGTCGTATAAAACGACTATATTTTGGAAGTGTGATTATACTTTAATAGATATTATATGTCAATAATTTAGAGTATAAATAATAATTTTATTCTTTTTTTTTCCTTTTTATAAGGAAATAATCTAATATATACGAATATTTAAATGAAATAATTTCCTAAAAGTGTTTATTAGCTTACAGAAGTTAAGACCAAATTTATATTATTATTACATTAGAGTTTGTGAGGTAGTGCTTTAAACAGTGTCTACAAAACAAATTTCAAAGTTTTAAGATTTAAAAAGTCGCAATATAATTTGCTAATTTATATCAAAATTTGAAAGGATATGTTATGGATAAGAAAGAATTTGAAGTATTAGAAATTGGGAATATGCCTGTAATATTGGCAGGAGTTGCCACAACTGTATTGGCTATTATTGGCTTGGCAAATATATTACCAAAAGCATTGGTTTCAATCTCTGCCATAGCAATAGGTGCAGCATTGATTTTGGTTGGAATTGCAGTTGCAGTGGAAAAAAGACATATACTTGCTGAAACCATAGAGGGAAAAGTCGGCTCAAAAATGATGACCGCGGGTATTGGCATGGAGATGATTGCCGGTATTGCTTCTATAGTTCTTGGCATATTATCTTTATTGAAAATGGATCCCGCAATTTTATTGGGTGTTGATGCTATCATTGTTGGCTTAGCGATGTTAGATATGTGTAGTTCTGACTCAAGAATGAATTCATACAGAGCTGCTTCTTCAACTGCATCTAAGAAAGCTTACTTAAGAGAGACTGTTTCTGCTATCATTGATATCCAATTTTTAGTGGGATTGGGTATGGTAACTCTTGGTATTCTTGCTCTAATAGGCATCACACCGGTTGTATTAATTTTGGTAGCATTTTTAGCTGGAGGTGTAGTTTTGGGGTTGAAAGGAACTACTTTAGCAGCAAGATTATCACAAGAGCACAAAGAAACAGTACAATAATTTAAAATAACTGTTATAAGTGAGTATATGCTTGATATACTCACTTTCATTATTTACTAACTGACCTTACGCACTATAATGAGCAAAGCTCTCAATAGTTGTAGAAACTAAAAGTTCCTACAACTCCTTTGAAGCTTACGAAAAGTATAGCATTTCAAGAAAAAAGTGCGTAAGGTATAGTTATATACTCTAATACAGATCAAAAACCGATAAAGTAATTGGATTTTACATTAATATTAAAAATGTTATAGTATGTAAAAATTTAAAGGTACACCATGTCACTTTCCCAACTTGAGATATTATATGATTTTAATCCTAAAAATTTAAATCTTATAAATAGAAAATTTCAAATTAGTGAAAAAAAATTAATTATTTGCGCACCTAAACAAAGTGGCATTACAAGTGTAATTTTTATGTACCTAAATAATTATAAAAAAGGAACATTTTTATATATTGACTTTTCTGATTTAAGGATAGATATTATAAATATTAGAGATAATATAGAGAGTTTTATCAGAAAACATAAAATTATATTGCTAATCTTTGAAAATTTTAATTTTTCTTTTCAGATTCCCAAATGTGAGAGAATAATCATAACCACAAATACATATATACATATTGATGGATATAGTTCAAAACAATTTTTCCCATTAGATTTTGAGGAATACATTGCATTTGACAGAAAACAAACAGGCATTGAGCAAATATTTAATTCTTATGCAAATTTTGGGACTTATCCTCAAGTAGCACTATCAAATAACACCAATAAAACTATGCTGATACAAAGTATATTATCTTGTATTTTAAAAAATAAAAAAGAACTTGAAATATTTAAAAATATTGTTCCATACCAGGGCAGAAGGATATCATTGTATGAAATATTCAAAAAAATAAAGATTAAGTTATCCAAAGACAGTTTTTATAATATAGTAAAATATTTTGAAAATACAAGATTGCTTTTATTTGTAGAAAAGTATAATCAGCCTAAAGCTTTTAAAAAACTTTATCTCATAGATTTCACTATAAAAGATGCTATGTCATACCAAAAAGATTTTATAAAAAAATTTGAAAATATAATTTTTTTGGAATTATATAAAAAAAAAGAAAATATATATTATACAGATGAAATTGATTTTTATTTACCAAAAGAAAATTTGGCAATTTTATGCTTACCTTTTATACCTGCAAATTTATTAAAAAATAAAATAATAAAAAGAAAAAGATATTTTAAAAAACTCTCAATCAAAAAGGTTGAAATAATTAGCTTAGGTAATGAAATAGAATTTAAAGATGATAAAATCAACTATCAATTAATTCCATTTTGGAATTGGGCAAACTCTCTAAATTAAAAGCATAAAAGCACAATTTTAAGAATTACTCAAAACATCTATCTCCTTTTTTAAATAACCCTCAACTTTACCATTTGTAGCTCTTACCAAAACTATCCATCTTCCAAGTTTTTCAATTTTAAATTTTGGTACGATATATGCATTATTCTTATTGTCAGTTGCTTTAAGCTTAATATCAAATGCATCGCTGTCTGGTCTTGTAATTTTAATAGATACACTCATATTATCAACATGTTTACTTGAATATCTATCTGTTATATCAATATGAAGTTTATTTTGACCAATATGAAAATTTTTATTTTTTAATACAATTTTATACTGCTGATTGAATAATTGCTGAGATTTTTTAATTTCATTTATATTGTGGTCTACATTTTGATATTTTTTTTGCAAATATGCCTCATCCATTTGAACAGGGTGTTTTAATGCTATCATTATAGTACCTGCACCCATGACAACAACTGCCAATATAGCCATAGTGATTCCATACGGCCAAAAACTTTTCTTTTTATTGCTCACCATATCTCCTTAGAAAATTTTATTTTCTTTTTTTTCTGTACCTGTATTTTTTAACAGAATAAACAATAATAAAGTATAAAAATGATCCATAAATAATAATTCTTAAAATATCAATAAGTATTCTGTTAGTATCGCCGATACCAGATTTTAACTTAATCTTTAATTTACCAGCTACTCTGTCGGTTATATCCGCATAGCCATTTAATACAGCAGCAGAATATTTATCTTTAGTTTTTCTAGAAGTTAAGATAGGGATAATAGTACCGGTAAATGGACTTAAAATAGCATCAATATCAATAAGGTTTTTTATATCTTGCGATGTTGTAATATCAACTTTTTGCTGCTTGAGAGCTAAAGTAAGTAAAATATATGAACCTTTAATATTTTTTGTTAAATTTCTTTCAAATTTTTTTATTTTTTCATGCCCAATACTTTTTTTAACACATATATAAGCAGATATACCACTTTTCTCTTTTAATTCTGTACCTATTTTTTCAATCTCACCTATAGCTCTACTATTTACTATAGAGTTATTACAAAGTATTAAGTTATCTTTAGCATAAACATTTGAAAATAATAAAATTGTTAAGACAGCAAAAAACAGCTGTCTTAACCTAAAAATTCTACTCAAATTCTATCCGATAAACAAGTGGTGTGGAGTTAAAACTGCCCACAACGAAACCAATGCAGTCAAAACAAGACCCCATCCAATCAAATAATATAATTTATCTGCCATATTCTATCCTTATTTTACTAATTCATAATGTTTAGCATTATTATTACTTTTAAATTTTATTCCCTGTGGATTTTTAATTTGGTAATAATTTTGAGCATTTTCTTTTTGCACCTGTATGTCCCAGATTGTTAAAAACACCAATATTGCCAAGAGTAAAACCAATGCTATTACTCCACCCATTAGACCATTTAGATTAAAGCACAATCTTCTTGTTGGATTTTCCATATTTACTCCTTATTTCATTAGGCTTTTAACATAAGCTGCGACAGCTTTTTTCTGAATATCAGAAAGTCTTCCATTATTAAAAGCAGGCATTCTACCAATGATACCTTTTTTACCGTTAGCTAACACATGCAATACTGTTTTCTCATTATATGAAGCAAGATCAGGGGCTGTACCATTATTTCCTTTGCCGTCACTACCATGACATCCAGCACATGTGGCAAATCCAGCCGGTGCCTTGCCTCTGAGTCCGCCTGCAACATAATCTGCTATCTCTTTAGCACTTTTTCCACTTGCCATGCCAGGAGGCATAACACCAAGAGGAAATCCAAGTTGTCCCTTACCTTTAGCAATATTTGCCTTACTGTCTCCAAGTGCAGCAGAACCGCCTTTAATAACAGCTAAAACTTGAGCAGCAGTAAATCTGTGCTCAAAATTTTGTGCTCTTCCATTTGAGCCATTACCTAAAATACCATGACAAGGAGCACAATCATTTATAAAAACACCTTCACCCATATTTTGTAGAGTTTCAGTACTTGCATTCTTCCATTTACTTTGAAACATTTTATTATAATTTGCTTCTTCTTGATTCCATTGACCTATCTGTGAAAATGACCATAGTGGGTATCCAGCAAGTGCATACCAAAACCACCAGATTATTGTTCCTAAAAAAACCAATCCCCAACCTGTTGGGATTGGATTACTGTACTCACCTATACCATCCCAATTATCACCCGTAAGCTGACCAGTACTTTTATCTGTCTTCATTTGTCTTATATATTTTCCTGCAACAAGCACAGTCAATATAATGATAACAGCAGCACCGATCAGAGCAAGAATATTAACATTATCATTAAACCATTTCATTTATTTCTTCCTTCCTCTTTTTTGTCTTTTTTTATATGACTTTCGACTGGAGTTGTGTCAATCTCATCCTTTAAAGCTAAATCAGAATATTTTTCGTAATCAACCTTGCCATCATTCTGACTTTTATATAGATGATATATATATGCATATAACCCTATTGCCAAAAATATAACCATAAAAAGATAACCATAGGCTTGCAATTCCTTTATAGCTTCACTCTCCAATCTATATCCTTTCTACTTTAAACCATTTAAATAAGCGATAAGTGCAACAATCTTTGGTATCTTGCCATTTGCAACCATCTCTTTTACATTTTTATCTTTCATATCTGCTGCAATTTTTTTAGCTTCTGCCAGAGCATTTGCTTTAGCTTGAGCTAGCGTTCCAAGTTTTGGCATTCCTTTTTTATCATAAGGAACTCCAAATATTTTCTTAACCGTATAAGCTTCAGCATACGCTGTATCAATATCAGCTATTTGATTAAAAAGAAAAGGATAAGGTGGCATAATAGAATCAGGAACGACACTTTGAGGGTTTCTCATATGATTTTCATTCCAGTCTGTTGTCCTATAATTTCCTATTCTGTGCAAATCAGGTCCGGTTCTTTCTGAACCCCATAAAAATGGCCTATCATAAGCATATTCACCACTTAAAGAATACATACCGTATCTATCTGTCTCACTTTTAAAAGGACGAATAAGTTGTGAATGACAAGCATTACAATCTTGATGAATATATATCTGCCTTCCGGCCAATCTTAATACACTATAAGGCTTAGTTCCCACATAAGGTCTCGATTCTTTAGCAAAACTAGGCAACACTTCTACCAATCCTGCATAAGCTATAACAACAAAAACACCTACTGCAAAAAAGAATGGATTTTTTTCTAACCAATGAAACATAACAACCTCCTTTTATATTGCCATAGGCGATTTATAAGCAGGTTCTTTCTCAAGCACTCTGCCAGCCGCAAATGTTTTATATATATTATATCCCCACATAATTACACCTATGAGATAAAATACACCGCCAATTCCTCTAATGGTATAGTAAGGATGAAGAACTTTAACTGCATCTATAAATGAATAAGTCAAGTTACCGTACTGATCAGTTGCTCTCCACATCATACCCTGAGTAATACCTGCAATCCACATACTAGTAAAGTAAAGAACTATACCTGTTGTTTGTACCCAAAACTGAGCATCAACTAATTTTTTACTATAAATTTCTCTTTTAAACATTCTAGGGGCCATGTGAAAAATAGATGCTATTATCATAAAACCTACCCAACCGAGTGTTCCATCGTGAACATGTCCTGGAATCCAGTTTGTAAAGTGAGCTAAAGCATTTACTGATTTGATAGCCTGGATTGGACCTTCAAGAGTTGAGAACATATAAAAAGTTGAAGCAAGTACCATAAACTTAATAAGCGGATTTTCTTGCAACTGTCCCCACTCGCCTTTCATAGTAAGCAGCATATTTATAGCACTACCCCAAGACGGAAGTATCAAAACAACTGAAAATATGGAGCCAAGCGTTTGAACCCAATCAGGTACAGTTGAATACAATAAATGGTGTCCGCCAGCCCAAAGATAAACAAACATCAAACCCCAAAATGAAAGTAGTGAAAGTTTATATGAAAAAACTGGCTGACCGGACTCTTTTGGTAAAAAGTAGTAAATCATGGCTATAATAGGAACAGTAAATACAAAAGCAACCGCATTATGCCCGTACCACCACTCTACCAATGCATCATTGGTTCCTGCGTACATCGACACTGAGTGAAACCAGTCACCGACACCGGCTACAAAATAAGTAGGAATTTCCATATTATTAAAAAGGTAAAGCATTCCAACACCCAAAAATGTTGCTATATAATACCATATTGAAATATACAAAACTCTCTCTCTTCTTAGCCCGATTAAGCCAAATATCTCAATACCCCAAATAACCCATATAACAACTATCGCTATATCTATAGGCCATTCAAATTCTGCATATTCTTTTGAACTTGTCTCTCCAAGCAATAATGATATTACTATTGCTACGACAGTCAAAACATAAAGTAAAACTTGAAATTTTGCTAACCCCATCAAAAATTTTGATTCTTTCATTGATACTTTTAAAACTCTTTGACCTACATAGTACCAAGTTGCAAAAATACCGCTAACGGTAAATCCAAAAGCAGCTGAATCAGTATGAAGCGGTCTTAACCTGCCAAAGGTGCCATATTCTCCTACTAAATTATTCAAATGTGGAAAAGCTAATTCGAATGCTATAAACACTCCAATACTCATTGCCACAATACCTAAAACAATCGTTAAAATCATAAAAGCCTTAGCGATTGTATAATCGTATGCTATCGCATTACTATCTTGCATACAATACCTCCTTATAAATTTTGTCATATAAATGTCACATTGTTTGAAATTTTACAATAAGTTTTATATAAACAAACTTAAATGTGTTAATGTTTTGTTAAAAGCTAATCTTAAGTTAGTATGATTTTATCTTATATCCGAGTCCGGAAATATTTTCTATAAAATCATAATCTGTTTTAGTTCTAAATCTTTTTATAAATGTACGAACAGCTGCATCATTCACTTTCTTATTGCTCCATACTTTACTTTTTAACTCTTCATGCGATATAAAAGTATCAATATTTTGAATCAATACTTTTATAAAGTTCAACTCTTTTTTTGTTAGCTTAACTTTCTCATTATTTTTATATAAAATATGCTTTGTTTTGTCATATGTATATTTTTTATCCAATTCTACAATATTGCTTATTGATAATTTGTTTAATGCAATTTCTTTAACTACATTTAATAATTCATCAACATCAACAGGTTTTATCAAATATTTATCTATACCTATATCTATAGCACTAAGTAATTTTTCTTTTTCACTAAAAGCAGTAAAGAGAATGATAGGGGTATCTTTTGATAATTCTTTAATATTTTTTGACATTTCAAGTCCATTGCATATAGGCATCAGTATATCACTTATAACAATATCAGGTTGGTATTTTTTAAATTTTTTCAAACCTTCATTTCCGTTATTGGCTACTATTATCTCTTTAAATTCATCTTCAATGGCACTTTGCAACAAATTCCTAATATTATCTTCGTCTTCAACATATAAAAGTGTTAAATTTTTACAAATATTTTCTTTTTCCATTTTATTTCCCCTTTTTTTCGCAAACTAATGCCTTATTCTTTTGTCTTTGGTAAACAGATTATAAAACAAGCTCCATTTTTACTATTTTTTATTTTCAATGCACCCTTACTTCGTTCAATTATTTTTTTACTCATATAAAGACCTATACCAGTACCTTGGGAACTGTGTTTTGTTGTAAAATAAGGATCAAAAATTTTACCTATTATATCCTCTCTTATGCCATTACCATTATCGCAGATAGATATCTCAATTATTTCTTTTTGATTCTCATCAATCTTTATTTTCAATTCAATTGTTATCTTTTTATTTTTATTATTGACCGATATCAGGGCATCTTTTGCATTATTTATTATATTTAACAAAATTTGTAAAAGCTCATTAGGATAACCCTTGGTTATTATACTATACTTTACTTTAAAAATTATTTTAATATTATTACTTTTTAGTGTCTCTTGTAATATTAAAATTGCTTCTTCTATTGTCTTCTCTACGGCATATTCTTTTTCCTTCTTGTCTTGTTTAAAAAAATCTCTAAAATCATCTATTGTATTTGACATACTGTCTATTACGATTTTACTTTGTTTATAGTATATATCAAGTATTGATTTATTTTGTCCTTTTATACAAGCTTTTTTTAATTTAAATAATAATATATTCAATTCACTAAGAGGCTGTCTCCATTGATGTGCTATATTTGCTATCATCTCACCCATTGCTGCAAACCTGGCTTGCTGGAACATTACTCGGTCTTTTTCTCTATTTTTTTCAACTTCTTGTCTTATTCTCTCTTCTAAATTTTGATTTAATTGTATCAATCTAAGAGTTTGTTCTTTTATTCTCTCTTCAAGAGTAATGTTTAACAGTTCCAACTCTTCTTCTTTTTTTATCAATTTATTTGCATTTTCTATTGCTTCAGTCACATCATATCTAATCGCTACAAATTCTTTGATATTGTTTTTTTGATCAAGTATAGGTATAACAGTTGTATTTACATAAAAGGTTGTTCCATCTTTTGCAAGATTTTTAACTGTTGCTTTATATGTTTTTTTTGCCAAGATAGTATCCCAAAGCTTTTTAAATGCCTTAGACGGTACATCTGGATGTCTTACTATATTATGGTTTTTCCCGATTAATTCATTTTTGGAATATTTGGAAATTTTGCAAAATTCTTCATTTACGAATGTTATAACACCATTTATATCTGTCTTTGAAACTATATTGTTTTTTTCTATAGCTTTAATATATTGTTCAAGAAATGCCAATTTTTACATCTTTGCTTTACAACAATCATGAATAGTTGCGTGAGGATTTGTAATAAACCAGTATCCTTTGTATATCATATAAAGACCAAAAATAATAATAACAAAAGATGCTATTTGAATCATAATCTTTCTAAAATTGCTACTTTTTAAAGATCCTACGACAAAACCCAATCCTAACAATACAGGCATAGTTGAGAGTCCAAAAACCAGCATGACAACACCACCCCAAAAAGCTGATGCTGTTGAAGCAGCGGATGCTGCAAAAAAGTAAACAAGTCCGCAAGGAAGGAAACCATTTAGCATACCTAAAAAAAAGAAACTTGGAAGTGCTTTTGAGTGGATGAGTACAGAAAATAATTTTTTAACAAAATTACTTCCTGCCAATGAGAATTCAATAGAAGTTAAAAATCTTAATTTACCCATTAAAGATAAACCCATAAAAAACATAAAAACACCAATTGCAATATTGAAAACACCGATAGAAATATGATCAAATACAAACATACTTCCCAATAATCCAAAAATTGCACCAATAATTACATAAGAAGTAACTCTTCCAAAATTATATAAAAAATGACAAAAAAACTGATATGCCCTTCCTCTGCTTGAATCAATTTTTGCTGCTGTATAGGCAACTATGAAACCTCCACACATTCCTACACAATGCCCGAGACTTCCCAAAAAGGCTACACTCACTATAACATAGAAATTTACCATATCCATCTTGATTCCTTAAAATAATGCTAATATTATAATATTTTAATGTTAAGTTAATATTATTTTTTATAAAGAATCAGCAAATTTCTTAAATATATATCTGCTGTCATGTGGACCAGGGCTAGCTTCTGGGTGGTGCTGGACAGAAAATACCGGAAAATCTTTAAATTTTAATCCTTCTATTGTATTATCAAAAAGATTTATATGAGTGATTTCTGCTATTTCTTTAATACTCTCTGGAACATTATAGTTATGATTTTGCGCAGTTATTTCTACAATACTGTTTTTAGTATTTAAAACAGGATGATTACCACCGTGTTGGCCAAATTTTAACTTGTATGTCGGATATCCTCTTGCTATACTTAATAATTGGTGACCCAAACAGATGGCAAAAATAGGAATCTTCGCTTCAACAAGCAGGTTAATCTCTCTTGCCTCTTTTTTAAGAATCAATGGATCTCCTGGTCCATTTGATAAAAATACAGCTTTTATCTCATCATTTTTATATCTTTTTATCAATTCCTCTGCCTTAAAGTCTGCAGGTATAACTTCCACTTCAAGTCCAGCCTCACTCAGTTCATTCAGTATATTTCTTTTAATACCAAAATCAATGGCAACTACTCTTTTCTGTTTTGTAATATTTTTATTATATTGCATTTTGGCATGATTCCAAGTACCACTGTTATGAATATATCTATTTTTTGTACTTACTTTCTCAAGAAAATTTATATCCTCAATTCTATGAGCTTTATCAAGCAATTTTTTTAATTCTTCTTTTTCTGATATTTCAGTTGAAGCTATCATCATCAATGAACCGGAGCTCCTAATGGTTTTAGTAAGCATCCTGGTATCAACATTACAAATTCCAATCGCATTATGTTTTTTTAGAAAATCCGACAATGACTCTTCACCTCTAAAATTAGAATACCTATATTGATAATTTCTAACTACAATACCGCAAGAGTAAATATCGTTACTCTCAAGATCATTATCATTGCATCCAACATTACCGATTTCAGGCATTGTATAAACTATAAATTGTCCTGCATAACTAGGATCACTGAGTATTTCCTGGTATCCACTCATTGAAGTGTTAAAGACTATCTCACCAACTTTTGTACCATTGCTCCCAAAGCTTGATGCTTCTAAAAACAATCCATTTTCGATATATATCCAAATCTTTTCCATACTGCTTTTCACCTATTACTACAAATTTACATCATGCCTATCTTTTTTAACTCTTCTTGATACAGTTTCTCAAATACTATATCATACTCTTCGCTTCCTGGAATAATTTTTCTTTTATAATTCTTTATTTTATCAATAACTATATCTTCAATATCTTCAAATCTGTCAATATAATTTTCAATAGAGCCAAATATTATATTTTTCACCATATTTTCAGATACTTTAAATTCAATCAAATCATTTTGTATCAATTCATCTAAAATTTTATGCGAAAGATCAGAATATCTATCTTCATAGGAAAGTACGACATTATATTCTCCTGCAAGTTTCTTCTTTATAAGCCAAAACATATTTCTTTGGTCAACTTGCATAAATTCCATCTCGTCTTCATTTTCTTCCATTATTTCATAAACTCTCTCTTCAAGTGCAACCTCTTTCATAATATCTTCTTCGATAAGCTTTTTAGCTGTATTCGAGACACTCTCTATACCAAAACTCATTTTTATAAAATTACTATTTAGTAAATCAATTGCTATTTTATTTGCTATATATGGTGCATGTGGTTTTCCGATTTTCATTATCACAAGCCTTAATATTAATTTAGTGAAGGTCATTTTATCTAAAATTTTGTAAAGAGCTTATTAAACCCAAATTTTGTATAAAAAAGCAATACTGTTCAATAGAACATGGATCAATTAGCTGACTTACTCACCTTTTTCTCGAAAAGCCCTACTTTTCGTAAGCTTCAGAGGGTTGCAAGGAACTTAACCCCTGCCAACATAGAGAGCTTTGCTCATTATAGTGCGTAAGGTCAGCTAATTAATTTTTACCTATGTAAGCAGCAATATGATTAGGAATACCTCCTGGAGGAACTATCGCAACCTTATCTGCATTATTCAATACTGTATCTTTTGATAATATTTTATGATTGATAAAAACAGCCTCTACATCACTATTATCAAGATGTAGATACTCAATAAAATTTCTAACACTCATATTCTCTGGAATTTCCATTTTTGTATTAGAACAGTTTAAACCTTTTTCCTTGCATTTTTGTTTTAAAAATGAAAATGCGCTAAAAGTTATTTCTATCATTTTTTATCCTTTTCTGCTGGCTTAAAAGGAGGACCTTTTAGTAAAATTTCTGTTATTTTTGAAGCTTTTTGAGGTGACATCTTCGCCATTACTTTGGATATTTTTTTGGGCTTTAGATTAAAAAGTATCTTTGAAGCCTCAAAATCACTCATTGAAGACAATATCTGTGCGGCTGCTTGATCCTTCATTTTAGAATATGTTGCTGTTATTTTATCATCTTTGGCAACCTTTATCGCTTTTAAAAGTTCTTTATTTTTTGCAAGTAAATTTTGGATATTTTTCTCTTTTTGTTTTACTTGTTCCAAAGTAGCATTGATATCTTTCTCTTTTTGTGCCAACATCTTTTTTTTCTTATCAAATAATGCATTTGTCGCGGCTCTTAAAGCTTGATATGCCTGTCTGTCTTCATCTATTTTTTCAATTTTATTTGATAACTCGGCTTTTCTTTGATTGAAAATCTGATTACACTCATAAATATTGCTTGCAGAAAATGAGTATGATAAAAATAATATTAAAATCAATAAAACTCTCAAATATTTCTCCTTTTATAATTCATAGTAGAAACCTCATCTAACATTTTTTGTTCATCTTTTTTTAATTTTTCCAATTTTTTTTGAACCTGCAAATCTTCTAAATATTTTATCTTTTCAAATTCCATTAATGCTATTTTATATTCACTCTGTGCATTTTTAATTTCTTGTAGTTTTTCTAAAAGTAAAAATTCTTTCTCTCTTTTGAGATTCATCTGTATTTCAAAAGAATGATTTTGTACCAATAATTTTTTAAACTTACCTTTTTTTGGTATTTTCAAATTATTCGTATCTTTTGAAATATCCGTTATCTCATCATTTAGCATCTTTTTGTGTTTATTTAAAATAGCAATTTTATTTTCAATACTATCGACTTGTTGCTTTCTAAGTTTCAATAGTTGAGAATATTTTGTTTTCATCTAATAGTCTCCTTTTCGCTAAAGCAAGCTTCAGCAAAAATTCCTCTCACTAAAGCTATGCCTCCCTGACGGGCAAGAGAAACTCTCATGATTTTTATTCTTGTTTGTGTTTTTGAAATATGAGAATTTCATTTTAAATTTTAACTATAATAGTATCTTTTCTATCGGGACTTGTTGAAATAACACCTATTCTTGTATCTGTTAACTCTTCTAATCTTTTTATATATTTTTTTGCATTTTCAGGAAGCTTAGAAAACTCGCTTATCCCTCTGAGTCTTTTCCAGCCATCCATCTCTTCATATATGGGCTTAACTTTTTGTAAATTAGTCGGAAATTTATCTGTTTTCTTTTCATCTATTTCATAAGCCGTGCAAATCTTTATCTTTTCAAATCCATCTAACACATCAAGTTTCATCAAAGCCAATTCATCACAACCGTTTATTCTACTGGCATATTTGCAAGCAACCGCATCAAACCAACCACATCTTCTGGCTCTTCCGGTTGTTGTTCCAAACTCATGACCTTTTTCACCAAGAAGCTTTCCATCCTGACCAAAATCTTCAGTGGGAAAAGGACCATTGCCAACTCTTGTGCAGTATGCCTTAACTATGCCTGTTATTTTACCAATATCTTTGGGATTCAATCCAAGCCCTGTACAAGCTCCCGCTGAAATAGTGTTAGAGCTTGTAACAAAAGGGTAAGTTCCATGATCGATATCCAAAAGCGTTCCCTGAGCACCTTCTAATAAAATTCTTTTATTATTTTCAAGCTCACTCCATACAAGATGAGTGGTATCCGCTAAAAATGGTTCAAGAAATTTGGCATATTCGTCTAATTCCTCTTTTAGCTCCTCTTTGCTTGGGATTTTTATCCCCAAAACTTTGAAATATTCTTTATTTGTTTTAAAATAATTCATCAAAGATAAAACAAGACTTTTAGTATCTCTAAGTTCACCAAGCCTATGACCGTTTCTATCTATCTTTAAGCTATAAGCAGGACCTATGCCTTTACCTGTTGTGCCGATAGCTTTTTTACCTCTTAGTTTTTCTTTCGCAATATCAATCTCTTGATGAAAATTCAGTATCATGTGAGCTTTATCACTTACAAAAAGTCTTCCCTCAAGATCATCAAATCCATTTTCTTTTACCTCTTTTATGAGAGCTTTTGGAGATACTACGACACCGTTTCCTATGATATTTATCGCATTTTTATTTAAAACTCCTGACGGTATCAAATGGAGTGCAAGTTTTTTATCTCCTACAACTATAGTATGACCGGCATTGTGTCCGCCTTGGTATCTTGCAACCACATCATAATCCTTTGCCAATTTGTCAACTATTTTACCTTTTCCCTCATCTCCCCATTGAATTCCCACTATCATATCGGCTTTACTCATCGCTCATACTTCCTTTTACTTCTATAATTGCATCTAAATATTCGGCAAATCCAACTGCCTGGATATCTTTAAATTTATAATAACCTCCGATACAAAGAGTTTTATTACTATCAAAAAATCTAAAAAAAAGATCATCATAGTATCTCATTTTAGCATAATATAATGGAGAGAAAAGAATATTTTTATACTCAATTTTTTTACTAAGAATATACATTTTTTCAAGTTCTTCTTTTATATTTTTCGGTGCAATTTTTATGACTTCTTTTATATCATCAACAAACTGTAAACAAGCGAGCTTATTAAGCCATTGCACATTTATTTTTAATATTTCTTCTAAATTACCCGTTTCAAAAACAGAAATAGGCAATCCCAAATCTTTTGAAATAATCTTGGGTATATTAATATTGCAAATATGCAAAGTTGGGTTTAAATCAAGTTTTTTATAAATATCAATTACTATTTTTATGGGCTCGCTCAAATCATCTGATCCTATATATTCGGCTCCAACTTGATAAATCTCACTGCTTGGATATCTAAAAACCGGCTGGATATAAAACCATTTTTTATTTTTTACGCTTCTTCCCAATCTTTTTGTGATAAGTCTGACAACATCCAAGGTACTATCAGCCCTTAAAGAGATGATATTGTTTCTTTCATCAGAAAATCGTATCAATTCTTTTTCATTTACAGCATTATGTTGATGATATGAGAGTATTGGAGTCACTATCTCTTCATAGCCAAAACTCTCTAATACTTCGCTTGAGATATTTTCAATCTCTCTTTTTAATTTGGCACTTTTACCAAAATATAATCTGCTGTTTTTAGGTATCTCATGTTCATATATCATTTTTAAAATATACCTCACTAAATATTTTACTACCTACCCCGTCATATTCTCTTTCACCCATCTCATCCAAGATAAGCTCTAGTGCATTTAAAACCCAAATAGTCTCATAAGGCTTTATTATACCCATATTATTTATGCGAAAAAGATTACCTTTTAAATGATCTTGTCCACCTGCTATATTGACTTTATATTTATCTTTTAAAACTTTCCTGATTTCATCTGCTTTTTTATTATAAACAGTATTCATAGCAATCGCCGGAGTTTTTGGATATATATCAAAACCGATAGACTTCAAAGCTTCAAGAGTTGCCTTGCCTCTTTTTTTTGTTATTTCATAAAAATTATCAAGTCCGATGTCAAGTATCTCATCAAGCATAGCATTTAAGCCGATGATAAGAGTTGTTGCAGCCGTCCAAGCAGTCGTATTTTGTCTTTGTTTTTTAAGCTCACTTGCAAGATTAAAATAATACCCAAAACTTTTAGACTCTATTTTTTCTATAGCAAATTCGCTCAATCCCACCATAGAAAGTCCAGGAGGTAGCATAAATGCTTTTTGACTTCCACTTATAAGTACATCTATATAAGACACATCTATTTTTTCAACTCCAACAGCGGTTATGCCATCGGCAACAACCAAGATATCAGGATTTATCTCTTTTGCAATTTTAGCTATCTCTTCAACAGGATGTCTTAGACCTCCCGCACTTTCACAAATTTGGATAAATAATGCATCAATATCACTGTTTTGCTGTAAAGCATTTTTCACATCAGCAACTTTAGCAGGTGTATTCCATTCGTACTTAAGCTCAACTAATTCCAATCCAAAAGCTTGTACTATCTTTCCAAATCTCTCACCAAACTTTCCGGCATTGATACTTAGTGCCTTTTTATGGCAGAAATTTGTAACACAAGCCTCCATAGCACCTGTTCCGCTTGAACTTAAAAGCAAAACTTCATCCAGCCCAAATACCTTTTTTAATTTTTCTCTTGTTTGTCTAAGAATCTCAGAAAACTCAGGAGTTCTATGGTGAATAGTAGGCTCACTCATAGCAACTCGTATCTTTTCAGGAACCGCAGTAGGTCCCGGTGTTAAAAGCAACATTTTTTTCCTTTTTATATAATACATCCCTTAGCTTCAGTCTCAATATAATCTTTACCAAACATTTCAAGAGCCTTTTGTTTGACCCCTTTTATAGTAAAATTAAATTTTTTAAAGAGATCTTTTGCCGGTGCTGAAGCTCCAAAACTTTCCATGCATAAAACTTCATCGGCATATCTATACCACTCTATTCCACTTCCGGCTTCAACGGCTAAAACTTTTGTATTTTTATCTATAACTCTATTTTTATACTCTTGGCTTTGGGCATTAAATATTTCCATACAAGGAACACTCAGCACATTTGCATTAATCCCTACAAGCTCCAAATGACAAGCAGCTTGAAGCGATATCATAACCTCACTTCCGCTTGCTATAATCGTAAGGTTTGCATTTTCTCTTTTTGCTACCATATAACCGCCGTTTTCCACACTTCCATAAGCTGTAAAAGGCTTCAGGGTTTTCAATTTTTGACGACTCAAAACAAAACTGCTCGGGGCATTTAATTTAAGTGCTATTTTCCAGCAAGCTATATTTTCACTGGCATCTGCGGGTCTGAAAACATAAAATCCAGGCATTGCTCTAAATTGGCTCAATTGCTCTATAGGCTGATGAGTAGGACCATCTTCGCCAACTCCTATACTATCATGAGTCCATATAAAAAATCTTTTAAGCCCCATAAGTGCCGAAAGTCTAGCTGCAGGTTTTAGATAATCACTAAAAACAAAAAATGTAGCATCAAATGGTAAAAAAAGTCCGTATAAACTCATAGCATTAGTAATAGCTGCCATAGAGTGCTCTCTTATACCAAAATGAATATTTTTACCATTTGGAAATTCTCCCATATTTGCAAGGTTTGTTTTATTTGATGGAGCCAAGTCAGCACTTCCTCCTAAAAATCCCGGAATTGCTCTTGCGATTGCATTTAGAATCTTGTGATTACTCTCTCTTGTTGCTATTTCATCTCCAGCTTCAAACTCAGGCCATGAGATTTTAGAAAAATCAGGATTTAAAAGAGTTTTAAGTGTTTCATTTTGCTCCACCAAAGGAACTTCATTTAAAAGTTTTTTCCATCTTCTTTCCATCAAATCACCATTTTCGACTGCACATCTAAATCTTGCAAGTACATCTTCGGAAACATTAAATAACACATCTCCGTCAAATCCGGCTTTTTCTTTTGAACATTTTATATCCTCTTCACCTAAAGGTGCACCATGAGCGCTCGCTTTTCCCTCAAAGCCGCAAGATCCTTTAGCTATGGCAGTATGAGCTATGACAAGGATGGGTTTTGTCTGTTTTTCACAAGCATCAAATGCTTTTTGTATTTCATCATAGTTATTACCATCTATCTCCAAAACATCCCAATTTTGGGCAACAAATCTTTTTCTCACATCTTCATTCCATGCAAGAGAGGTACTTCCTTCTATGGTTATCTTGTTTGAATCATATATCAAAACTAAATTATCTAAAATATTTTTTCCAGCCAATGCACAGGCTTCATAACTTATACCCTCTTCCAAATCACCATCGCCACAAAGTGCATAAACTTTATGGTTTATTATTTTTGCGGTTTCACTATTTAACAATTTTTTAGCATATTTTGAAGCAAAAGCAAAACCTACAGCATTTGCTATACCTTGCCCAAGAGGACCGGTTGTTATCTCAATTCCAGGAACCTCACCATATTCTGGGTGACCTGGAGTTTTGCTACCAAGTTGTCTAAAATTTTTTAAATCATCCATAGATATATCATAGCCGCTTAAATATAAAAAAGAGTATATCATAGCACTTGCATGGCCTCCGCTAAAAACAAGTCTATCTCTGTTTAACCATTTTGGATTTTTAGGATTGTGTTTTAATCTTTGGCTAAGTACCGCAACTACATCTGCCATGCCCATACAAACTCCGGGATGTCCACTGTTTGCTCTTTGAATCATATCAGTACTTAAAAATCTGATAGTATCAGCCATTTTTTTTAACATTTTCACATCTTCCATATTATTTTTCCTTTTTAAAATACTTATCTATTATAGTTATCAATTTATTTGCTAATTTTTCATCAAAATCAGCACTGTCTTTTTTTAATTTCCCAATCAATTCATTTCGTTGTTTTATCGCTTCATCTGCTCCTAAAAGATTTACAAAAGAATTTTTATCTTTATCATTATTTGTAGTTTTTCCAGCCTCATTTGAATTTTTTGTAACATCTATAATATCATCTTCGATTTGAAATAACAACCCCAATTGTTCACCAAAATCAAAAAGCATATTTTGTTTTTTAGTATCTAGCCCGGCTATAATAGCTCCCATTTTCAAACTTGTCGCTATAAGTTTTGCCGTCTTGTGAATATGCAAAAACTTTAACTCTTCTATATTTAATTTTTGATTTTCAAAATAACAATCAATAGCCTGACCTAAAACCATACCGCCTACACCGCCATAATACGACAACTCTTTTACAAGTTTTATTTTAGTTTCATTGCTCAAAGGTGCTACTGATATAGTATAAAATGCATGTGAATTTAAGGCATCCCCTACCAAAATAGCCGAAACCTCATCATAAGTTTTATGTAGCGTCTGCTCTCCTCTTCTTAAATCAGCATTATCCATAGCCGGCAAATCATCATGAATTAGTGAGTAAGTATGCAAAAGCTCGACTCCCAAAGCTACAGAATATGCATTTTTGAGCAATAGCGGTTCATAAGCTTCAATAACGCTTAAAAGCAAAAGGGGTCTAAATCTTTTTCCTCCGGCTATCACCATTTTTTTTAAAGCATCATTAAAGTAAGGATGAAAACTTTTTATATTCGGCAAATTCATTTTCAAATATTCTTCAAACTCTTGCATTAAATCACTCACACTATCTCCTAAAATTTACAAAAAATTGAAAATTATCTCTACTAAAGAGCAGATACACTCTTTTACGCTTTATCATAGAAAGGATTGATTGTGCCTTTTTATAGGTTTTAGTAAAATAATTATTAATTTTTAAAAGTCTGTCTCCTCTTTTTAAACCTAATGTATAGGCGATAGAATTTTTTACAATATATGAAATTGTTAAATTATGTCTCAAATATAAACCAATCGATTGAAAAAAACTATCGCCTACCAATCCGCCACCGACTCTTCTTTTTAATATGATTTTTTGGTGAAATATTTTTCCTACTCTTTTATATACTATATTGATACTCTTTCCACTTTTTGAAAATAAGATATACTTGCTAAGTTTTGCAACATTTTTGAACTCTTTGCTATCAACTCTAACTATTTCATCTCCAACTCTTATGCGTAAGTCATAGAAAAAAGGATTTCTACTTTTTACAAAAATCTTTCCATTTTTTTCTTTAAACCTCAACCCACTATCTGAATACCAGACTTTCTTATCTTTTAAAAATCTTATAATATAATCACTGTCTATAAAATGTCTGCCATTTGTCGTAAGAGCAAAATTTCTACAACAAACACACTCTACCAAAGAATTTGGCATAATCTTTTTTTGTAATCTTGGCAAAATATTCAATCCATTGCCAAATGACTCTATTTTATTTAAAAAAAAGTTTCTTTTATTCATAATTGCAACAACAGTATTATCTTTTATCTTATTAAAAGCTGTAAATTTAACAGGATGCAACTCTTTTTTTGAATAAATCAAATATAATCCTAAAAAAGGATCTCTTTTTATATATTTCTTTATATAATGCCTTGAATAAAGTAATATTTTATGTTTTGAGACAGCAACTGCCTGCTTATTGTTAAAGATTACAAAAGATTTTAATCTTTTTTTATAACATGGCTTAAAATCACTTTTTATAGGTTCTATCTTTGCAAAAGATAAAGTGTCAAAAAAAAATAAAAGAGATAAAAAACCTATAAAAATTTTCATCAGATTATTTACCAAGACCGCCTAATGATCCGAGCATTTGTTGTGCGGCAAACTTTTTATCATCTTCAACCATTTTACAAACATCATTTACGGCGCTAATTAAAAGTATTTGTAAAGATTCTTTATCTTCAAGCAATGAATTATCTATATTGATATCTATAATTTCACCGGCACCGTTTGCACTTACTTTTATAAGTCCTCCGCCGCTTTTTGTTGTAAATTCCTTATTTTTACTACTTTCTTCCATTTTTTTTGCTTGATTTTGTGCTTCTTCAAGCATTTTACCCATTTGACTAAAATCTATATTTTCAAACATAATCTTTTATCTCTTTTATTTTATTTTTTTTATCAACAAATACAACTGACGGCTTAAACTTCTTTAACTCTTTTTCTGAAAACAAAGCATAGGAGATAATTATAACTTTATCACCAATCTCTGCTTTTCTGGCAGCCGCACCATTTAAACAAATAATCCCACTATTTTTTTTACCCTCAATTATATAAGTAGAAAATCTTTCCCCATTATTGATATTTACTATCTCCACTTTTTGTCCAACTCTTAGCTTAGCTTTTTTTATGAGCTTTTTATCTATTGTAACAGAGCCGATATAATTTAAATTTGCCTGTGTTACAGTAGCTCTGTGAATTTTACTATATAATACTTCTATTTTCACCTAACAATCTCCTTTTCACTCAAGCTTTGCCTTTGGCAAGAGAAAATCTCATGATTTTCATTGTTATTTGTATTTTTGAAACATGAGCATTTCATTTTAAAACACCTGTTAATTCTAATTAATAGTATTATATCAAATAAAACTTGATATAATTGTAAAAGGAAAAATATACAAAAGAAAGAGCATGAAAAAGGTTATTTTTATAAGTGCGGTTCCATCTTTTTTTACTTATTGGTTGCACTGAAGAGACATAAAATAAGAAAGGGTACTTAATGTGAAAATAAAAATTGATCTTAAAACACTCTTTTTAGCCAATTAAAAAATCTTACTGTAAAAGAAGTTTTATTCCTTGATTTCACTACCGATTTTTTTACATCCTTTGTATCAATTCTCTCATAAAGCCATTGGATATGCCTTTTTGCGTCTTGTAAATATATAGGAATAAATTTATCGTTCATTTTTTTCATCCAAAATCTTTTCAATCTCTTTCATGGCATCATTATTTTTTAGTGTAAACTTTATCTCTATTCTTCTTGATTTTTTCTTATCTTCTTTGCCATTTTTATCCAGCACAGGATTTAGATACGACCTTCCGCTTGCAATCATTATATCTTTTAAATGATGTTTTTTAACAAAATTTAGTGTCAAAAGATAATTCATAACCTCATAAGCCCTTTTTTGGGAAAGTTGCAAATTATACAAAAATCCTCCATCACTGTCTGTGTGACCCTCTATTATAATCTTATTCAAATGCTTTTTAATATCAGGATTGCTTAAAAGTGCTTTAACATACTGTAAAAATACCTTTTTAAGCTCAAGTTTTGCATCCTCTTTCAATTTTGCTTTCCCTACATCAAAAAGTATAGATGAAGAAAACCTCATACTACCAGTTTTAGGATTGATTTTTATTTTTTTACCTAACGCTTTTTTAAGTTCTGCTATAACTTTTATACGGATTCCTGTAAGATTTTTGATACTTTTTTTAGTTTTTTGCATCTGCTCGACCAACCTGTCGTATCTTGTCTCTTTTTCACCAATGGTATCTAAAAGTTTTACTATCTCTTTGTCTCGTAATTTTACACTGTTGTTTACATCGGTTAATTCATTTGAAAGCACTAAAATTTTTCCCTCGTAATCTTTTAGCTTTCTCTCTTTTTCAAGTAGTGAAGCATTGACATCATTCGTAATGCTTTGCAAAATAATAATTTTTTTACTAAAAGAAACCAACTGTGTATTTTTTTCTAAAAGTATTTTTTTCAATCTTTTAATCTCATCATTTTTAAGTTCAAGTGCAGTTTTATTTTTTTGTAACCTTGATTTATTTGACAAAAGATCGCTTTTTAGTATGATTGATTTAGTTACAATAGCGCCAATCAGCAAAATAAATACAAATAACAAACCGGCCATCAAATCTGCATAAGATACCCAAAAATTTGTATTTTCATTATCTTGCTTAAAAAAATTCATACAATTATCTTTTTAATTGCTTTAATACTTCTTTGTGATACTGTTCTATGAGTAAAAATACCTTTTCCATCTGCTCATTTAACAAAAATCCAAAATCTGCCAATTTGATAACAATATCTGCAACTTCTTTATCAACTTTTTCAAAATTATGCTCTACACTACTATTTAATTTTGTATCTACACTTTGAATTGTCTGTTTTAAATTATTTGTAGCAGTGGTAAATTCTTTTAAAGTTTCATCTATTTTTATTGTGGCTTTGAGTGCATTTTCACTATGATGGATTTGTTTAAGTGAATTTTCAAACATAGATGAAGTATTTTCCATATCTGTTGTTATTTTAGTAAATGTATCAGCCGTTTTATCAACTATTGCACCAAAATCATCAATATATCTTTGATTTAAATCTTTTATCATATCTATATTAAATATCTCTTTCAAACTTTCTACTATATCATCATTTGAATTTCTTTGTCCACTCAGCTTGTAAATTTCCAATTCATTTTTATTCCAAATATATTTGGTATAAAGTTTTTTTACATAATTGAATGTATAATTTAATTTACTTATTCCTCTTTTTTCAAAAAATATCCACCACAATGAAAGAAATATCCCATAAATTGAAGCATAAAACGCTGTTCCAACTCCACTTAATAATAAAGAAATTTCTTTATCAAGAGCAGTAGCACTCTTGACACTAAAATCCGGCATTGATATAGCAATGGCTATAAAAGTTCCTAAAATACCCAACATTGGAAAAATTGTAGGAGCTACACTTGCAAAATTATCATTTCTTAAATCACTAATTTGCTCAATTAAAAATTCATCTATGTTTGCTATGGATTTTGTTTTTCCATTTATAGTAAGTTCATTTTCATTTAGAAAAAGTTTAATCTTGTCTTCTATCTGGTAAAAAGATTGTCTAAAATTACATGCTGCGTAGTTTGCATTGTGTTTTATAAAAAATATAAATATAAAAAATATAAAACTTATAATTATCAGTGTATGGAATTCAACCTTTAAAGATAAATATCCAAAATAACTTGCTACTGAAGCAACAAATATAAGCAGTGGTATGGATAAAATCACTAAGAAATTGGGCATGCAACTTGATGGCTCTTCACTGGATAACATTTACAACTCCTGTGTTTTATTTTATGTTAAAAATGCTTCAACTACTTTTTCTATCTTTTCATTTAATATATGTTCTCTAATGGGCTTAACAATAAAATCATATATCCCTCGCTCATAGGCTTCATGTCTTTTCGTCTCATCTGTAGTTAAAACAATAACAGGAATATTTTTTAATTTGTCATTTGCGAATAAATTATCTAAAAATTTAAAACCGTCCATAACAGGCATGACCATATCAAGCAGTATTAGATTTACATCATCATTTTGTTTTAACTTTTCCAGAGCATCCAAGCCATTTGATGCTTCTATAACCCTATTGACATGACTATTTTTTTTTAAAATAGAACTAACAAGTTTCAGATTGATAAAATCATCGTCAACCGAAAGTATATTTAACTTTTTATTCATAATTTACCTTATATATTTTTCCAAGATTCTCATAATATTTTTTTTATCAATTACATTATCCATAATTTCATCCACAACAGGTAAATCCTCATCCTTATTGACATCTTGTACACTTACAAACTCAATTATAGCACTCTGATTACCCCTGCTTTGATCCATTTGATGAATCTTGTCAATTATATCTTTGCTCTTAATAAATTCAATATTCTTATCAAAAAATATAATTTTATATTGTTTGGTATCTATATTATACATAAACTCATCAAAATTATTTATAAATTCCACAGAAAAACCTAACTTATTTATTATATTATTTAAAATCTTTGCTTCAATTTTATTATTTTTAAAAATTAAAACATCCATGTCCTTGATATCTTCTTTCTTATGTTCCTTAAATTCAAAATTATTGTCCATATCCTCATCTTTGGCAAATATATCTTCTTTGCTATTGCTTATATCTGTCTCATAATTCAACTCTTGTGTTTTGGACTCATCTACTTTTTGCACAATATCTTCATCTTGATAGTTTACAAATATTTTTAAAACTTTTATAAGGTCTTCTTTTTTTAAAGGTTTTGATATATACTCATCTAGGCCTTCAGCCAAGAAAGCCTCCCTGTCCCCGGGAAGAGCATTTGCTGTCAAAGCAATAACAGGAGTATGCTTGAGAGAATTGACATTTTCATAAGATAATATCTCATGAGTAGCTTCTATGCCATCCATTACCGGCATTGATATATCCATAAAAACAATATCATAATTTTTCTCTTTAAACATTTTTAAAGCTTCTTCTCCGTTATTTGCTATATCTGTTTTAAGTCCCAAATTTTTTAATGTTTTTTCTATAAGTTTTTGGTTTATGATATTATCTTCTGCAATCAATGCTTCGATTTGACCAGATTTTTCATAATCAGTTTTCTTGAGAATATCCTGTGCGATATCTAATTCTTCTTTATCTTCCAAATCAAATTTATCATTTCTATTGTTATCAAAACTATCTTGTAATTCTACTGTTAAATCTTTATTATCTATTTTCTTAGGCAAAATATCTTCGTATGACTTATCTTTGAAGTCACTGTCCCCAAAACTTTTATCTTCCTCATTGCTTGCAAACATAGTTGTGTCAATATCACCAGAATCATAAAAATTTTCTCCATTATCAGTTTCATTGATTTTTAATTTTCTTGTCTCTGTTTTATCCATATCTTCCGTTTTGTCTGCTTGTTCATCCAAATAGGTATTTTTTTCATCTTTTTTTCTTCTATCAGCACCTAACTCACGATCATTTAGAGAAATAGTTAACTCCTCATTGGCATATTCAGGAAGACTTTCAAGTTCTTTTATATCAGCATCATTGGCAATATCTTCATTTTTATTGAGAAACATATCTAAGATAAACTCTATACTGGTATTTCTAATCGGCTTTGTTACATACTCATCGAACCCCTCATTTAAAAACCTTTCTCTATCTCCTTTTAATGCATTGGCAGTCAAAGCTACTATTGGAGTATGTTTTGCTCCAATACTTAATTCATAATTTAAAATAGCATGCAAAGCTTCTACACCATCCATAACAGGCATTGCAATATCCATAAAAATCAAATCAAATTTTTTAGATTTAACATACTCCAAAGCTTCTTTGCCATCATTTGCAATAGAAACCTTGATATCATAATTTTCTAATGTTCTTTTTATAAGTTTTCTGTTTATTTCATTATCCTCTGCAACCAAAACTTCAGATACTCTGTTCTCAGACATTTCTTTCATATCATCTTTGATACTTATGGCTTTATCATCTACTTGCTCTGTTATTTTAGGTAAAAAACTTTTTTCTTTTTCTAAAATATTTGTCAGTTTTGTAACATTTACAGGTTCGTATAGTGATTTAATAAAATTATTCGTATATTTATTTGAAATGGATTGCATTGACGATTTTAAAATTATAATTGAAGGAATTTGTAATTTTTGGTATTCTTCTATCTCTTCATCTCTGACATAATCAACATCCATAATTATAAAGTTAATATTTTCTCTATTGAGCAAATCTTTTATTTCTCTGTATCCATAGAAAAATACAACATCGCATCCAAAGTATTTTAAGTAATCATACAGGTACTGGGTATGATTCTTTCTGTCTGACTCACTTGATAAAAGTGCACATTTATATTCTATATAAGTATCTTTATAGCTGGTTTCACCGGAAGGAGATTCATCAAACTCCAATGTAAAGAAAAACTTTGTACCTTTACCCTCTTCGCTTTCAACTTCAAGCTTACCCCCCATAATAGAAATAAATTTTGAAGATATTGTAAGTCCAAGACCGGTACCTCCATACTTTCTTGTTATTGTTGAGTCTGCTTGAGAAAAAGCATCAAAGATTGTTTTTAATTTATCTTCGGAAATTCCTATACCATTATCTTTTACAACAAACTGTATCTTTGTTCTGCCAAAGGCATCTGCACTTCTAACTCTTTTTATCTCAATATCTATTTCGCCATCAATTGGTGTAAATTTAACCGCATTGCTTAATAAGTTTACCAGCACTTCTTTAATCTTTGTAGGATCCCCATTTAAATAGTTACTAAGACTCGGATCTATATAAAAAGAAAGTCTAACATTTTTTTCTGCTGCTTTTGCTGCAAACACTTCTACTGCATTCTCAAATTCTGTTATTGGAGAAAACAGTATCTCTTCAACTTCTATTTTATCACTCTCTATTTTAGATAAATCCAAAATATTGTTGATAATTTCTAAAAGATTTTCTGAGCTTTTTTCAATAATATCTACAAAATCTCTCTCTTCTCCACTTATATTAGTATTTTTCAAAAGCTCCGTAAATCCAATAATTCCATTTAGAGGAGTTCTTATCTCGTGAGACATATTTGCCAAAAATATGCTTTTTGCCTTGCTGGCTTCAAGAGCTATTCTTTTGTCTTGCTGGATTTGATCAATGGCAATTTCAATGATTCTGTATCCTTTTTCTATACCTTCGGTTGTTTGAAAATCAATTTCTTCTTCGATATCTGCAAGCTGACCAACTTTTGTAAACAGTTTTTC
>Ga0256829_1000523_pt1 | contig 37792 bp, 35 predicted proteins | sample 131447metaG_FD_185979 | JGI IMG/M metagenome (GOLD analysis project Ga0256829, IMG submission 185979) | Hydrothermal vent microbial communities from Lau Basin, Pacific Ocean - 131-447 | ecosystem: Environmental > Aquatic > Marine > Hydrothermal vents | place: Pacific Ocean: Lau Basin | collected... | reverse complement strand
AACGGACAGATTTCTTTTGCCGGTAAGAATCATCTCATTGTGTCTCACAACAAACCAACAATCCACCTATTTCCTTAATGCTCATGGATTAAACTCCACTTGCAGTATGGTAAGGGTATCCCATTTTAGTAACAGGAGAAAAGTTCAAGAAGGACTTCATATTCTGGAAAACCGCTTCACGTATTGCCCTTTATGTATCTTCTTTCTCTGTAATATAAACCTTCGAGTGTTCTAACTATGTGATTGATCGGATCAACGCTCGTAGGAAAAATAACTTATATTTTGCTCGTATATTTACAGAGTGAAGAAATTCGAACCTGACAAACTTGATATGCAAATTCTAGAGATTCTTGAGGATAACTGCTCTAAAACCTATAGAGAGATCGCACAGATAACTGGAAAGGACCTGTGGATGGTAAGAGACCGCATTGTGATGCTGAAGAAGAGAGGAGTAATCAAAGGATGTAAAGGGGACATTGATTTTTCAGCGGTGGGATTGAACTGCCGAGCTCTTGTTATGTTTAATGTATCAGAAGATAAGATCGACGATTTTATAGCATTCGCAAGATCTGTGAACGAGTTTAAGAGACTGATAATAGTTACAGGAGAGAGACGCTTCTTCCTGGAGATCATTGGGGAAAATTGCAACAGCATAAGGGAATTTGCAAGAAAAACACTGCCTAAATATGGCATATACGATCTCGTTTTCGAAGTGGTGCTGGACATCCCCAAGTAGAAGGTTTATATCTCTCCCTTTTCTGGAAGTGAACCCGTTCTTCGCATTCTGTCTGCCAAATCTTATGGACAGATTCCTCACTCTTTATGATTTTGAGCATTAATTTGATCATTATCTGTGAACTCCCCTCACTCTCGAATTTTAATTTCATCCTTGGCCTGGGGAATGATCATCCCAAATTTTGATGACAGATTCAGTGTTGAGTGCAAATTTTTAGGGTGATGCTTTTGTACATAACCATGATGATACCGCTATGAATGATCCTACCGGAGACATTTCAACATATGCGAGAGAAACTTTGGGAAAGATTCCAGAGGTTGTTGAATATCTCAGTACAATTGAGCCAGAGCTCGCCAGAGAGCAGTTTCGTGAGAACATGGCATTATACCTTGGAAGAAAAGCCCTTCCTAAGAAGATTCTCTCCCTAATAGCGATGGCAGTTGCATCCGCAAACGGCCAGAAGGGATCAGTTGCGATGCATTACAAACTTTCCAGAAAATCTGGAGCTGAGGTGAGTGAGGTTATAGATGCTTTAAAAGCGGCAAAGATGGCCCTCATGTCCAGCACGCTTTCAACCATTGGCGATACACTTCCAGTGATAGAAAAGCATCGTGAGGTTAGTGGTGAAAATCGGGAGATGAATAGAATAATGGAAAACCTCCGGAAAGAAAGTAAGAGCGATCAACTACCAGAAAGTCTCGTTTCATTATCAAAAATTTCTTTTAACCTTTTCAGCGAACACCTGAAGGAGAAATCTGAACTCATGACACCTACAAAACTGGATAAGAAATATCATTTTCTCATTTCATACGCTGTGAGTGTTTCTCTAAACGCATCAGAGTGTGCTAAGATCTATCTTTCCCAGTTTTACATCAACGGTGGAACCTTCCCAGAATTCGAAGATGCACTGGCGGTGAGCAGGTTCATAACTGGAAACAGAGCGCTGATGAGTGCCTCTGAAATACTGAAAGATCTGGCAAATAGAACGGAGCCTGATTGAATTCATCATATCCTCTTCACAGGGTGAGTTTGTTTGAAGCGATTACCACTGGGCTGGTTTGGCTCTGAATGGTTTGGCATTCCCATAGCAACACTCGCTCTCTCACAGGTGTACATTCTCCTGTATGACCATTACAGGATCGTGGAGTTCCATTACGCTGCAGAATGTTTCACCATACTTGGCCTGGCGATTTTTGTGTTCATATTCACAATGTGGGTAATCAGGGGACTGTCATCCCGTGAAATAAAAAGCGGAGGATCACACTGGGACAACCTGACGAGGATGAGTTTTATCTCTCTTATCCCCATAGTTCTGTTTGTGGGAGATGCCCAGCTGAATGTTCTTTTTCCTTTTGGTGCAATATCACCAGAGCTTTCATTGATCGATTTCTACTTCGCGTATTTCCTCTCACTGCTTCTCGGTGTTCTACTGGGTTACCGGCTTTACACGAAGGAGATAAATCCAGGAGAGATGAATTACGCAATGGTTATTCCTCCACTTGCCATTGGCACAAGTGTCTTTCCGGCTAAGTATCTCATTACCTATTTTGACGGATTCAACGCTGAACTCATCGGATTTCTGGTGGTTATGAGCCTTGGAATCTTTTTCTTTCTCTACATTTTCATTGGAACTCTGGCACTCTCTGGCCACGTTTCAAAGAAGGTTCATGAGGCACTTCCAACCACCATGCTTCCGGTTGGGATAGCAAGCCTCATCATACTTAATCTTTTTGCGATCTCTGGTTTTGGCAAAATTGACACTTTCTCCTTTATGCTTTCTTCTCACACACTTGGGCTCTTGTCGATAATGTTATGGGGATTTGAGGTCTGGAATTTTCTGGTCGTCCTGATTCTGCTGCTGTTCAAACCTCCAAGAGGTGCACTGAGCGTGTGGGCGTATGGCTTTCCACTAGGTCTATTTGCAACATCAACGATTCTCGTTTCATCGGTGACCCACTTCGAGTGGATCTTCTGGGTGTTTATTATCATCGCCCTGCTTCTTAACATCCTATGGGTGTACGGATGGCTCAACACCCGCATCTTCGTGAGAAGGATGAGAGAGGCACACCAAAGTTAAATTCAAATCCTCTGCTGATCTGTTATCTACACTGCTTGGTTGGGTATGCAGTGAAATGCACGTGGTGCGTTAATCTCCATCTCACGGAGGAAGGTGACCTGTACAGCAGTCAGGTAAAAGTTAATTATGGTGATTTTGATTTAGACAGGGTCCTTATACAATGTGTACGATAAATGAATACACAGGAGTGGAAAGGACTTAAAAATGGCTCAGCCATGGGCTTCGGATCCAGCTATGATGTGTCATCACGCTGTGACGATCCGATCAGCGGCGAGTTAAAAATTCCCCAGCGGGTCAGGAGATATGATCGGTGATTATTCTCAGTTAAACTGGGGAAAAGTCCATTTAATGAGGTAAGTATGAGCGTTTCACTTGAGAATGGCCCCATTCAGTCCGATTCACTGAAATTTGTTATTAATGTTGTAACATCTAGGGTGAATACCTACAACATTCATGTGAATCCTACGGTGCTGGAATTCAAATATTTTAAGAGCGACAACCCAAACATAGACGAGGCGTTTGAGGATATTAGACAGGTACTGGTCGAGAAAGGATTCATACCTCTCCTGAGGGAGGAGGAGGAAAACTCAATCGTGGTTGTTCACAGACCGTATCAGAAGTACAGAAGCAACACCGTGAACATAATTCTCTTCTTCCTCACGGTCGCCTCAACAATATATGTAGGTTCAATTTATTCCAGACCTTTCATTTCCCCAGGGCCGTACAGCCAGTACTGGTCGGTAATCTATGGCTTCGTATTTTTCTCTGCCCCTCTTCTTCTTATTCTTGGGTTGCACGAACTCGGGCATTATTTTGTGGCAAAAAGGTACCACGTCAAGGCTTCCTTTCCATTTTTTATTCCCATACCCATATCCATAGGCACTCTTGGCGCCTTCATTTCTATAAGAGACCCGATACCCGACAGGAAATCCATGGTCGAGATAGGCGCCGCAGGACCCATAATAGGATTTGCTACATCAATACCCATGCTGTTTGTTGCGAATTATGCACAGGCGGTCTTTAAACCATTCTATGATGTTCAGACTCTTCAGGTCAATTTTCCCCTGATCTATCATCTCCTCGGATTCGTTCTTCCACACAACGTGCCCATATTTCCCATGGTGCTTGCCGTCTGGGTGGGTATCTTTGCCACGGCGATGAATCTTCTCCCGGTAAGCCAGCTTGATGGTGGTCACATAGTGAGGGGGATCCTTGGCAAACGGGCCACCATAGTGGGTTATGCCTTCATAGGATTCATACTCATACTGAGCTACTACTACGAGGGTTGGATCTTTCTTGTATTCTTTGCCATCTTCCTGGGTCTAACGCACCCCCCTCCCCTCAACGATCGCTCCAAGATCCCCAGCAGGGACGTTGCAATCGGAATAGCAGCCATAGCCATGTTCGTCCTCTCATTCACTCCAATTCCAATAATTTAATCTATCAGGTCTGTATATGCATCTGGAGTGGTTATTCCTGCCAGATGACACCTTTCTGGAATATAGAGAGTATCTCAGAACGAACAGGGACAGGATCAGGGAGTTGCTATTCCTTTCCAATGATTCACCCATCAGGAAGATCTACGAGGTCCCATTCAGGGATAATTTCTTTCAATACACGGGTGAAGAATCTGGAATCGCGGATATTTCAGCCACCGACAGTAGCATTTTCGTAAGAGAACTCTACAACGGCAAGAAGATCATTATATCAAGGGCTTTCACGAAGTATGGCGGTGAAGTCTGGCCCTCTTCGTTCACCGGCATAATGTGGGTGGACCGGGAGGACATGGGTCAGTTCACCGTTATGATGATGGAGCACCTGGAGCATCTTTCCGTATTGAAATTTCTCAGGGAAAGGAGACCGTTCGCAGCTCTGATTGATGGGTCTCTCACGGGGAGGCTATTTCACAGGAAGGCAACACTTCTCGCTGAAGGATATGAGAATTTTCCTGAAAAGTACTTTCTATCGCTGAAAAATCTTATCGAACTCTCCCTTGACACGGAAGTACCTCTGATATTCATAGCAAAGAGTTCCGAAACATCCATATTCCGGAGGTTTCTTTCTGAGCGATATAGCATCGATGATGATACACACAGAGAGGTGACGGATCATCTCCTTGTGAAGTCCATCGCGAATTCGAGAGGTTACACAAACCCGGTGACCAGGGATTACACGATACCGACAACAAACTTCACATTTAAGATCTCAACGCTGCACGTTTTGCCTGATGTCCGTGATATTCCTCTGAAGGTTGATCTTGTTCAGCACGCGGATGTTAAAGAAATACCTCCCGACATCATCAACATGATCTTTTACGGATACGCAGGGTATAAAGTTTATAATCTCTGGCTTGCTGATGTTGATAACGCCGTGAAGCTCAGGCGAAGTGAGATTGAAAACATCTACATGAAAGAGTTCGAGAGGCAGATAGGGGTTGAATTCTATGAAACAAGGGGTGAAAGGCGCGCCAGAACAAGGATCTGAGATAGGTTACGTGGTGGGTGAGAATACATCCGATTCGTTTCAGTTTGCCGTTCCATCCACCATCTCACTGAAAAAATGGGAGTACGTTTCCCTGGACACTGAAGATGGAAGGGTTATAGGAAGAATTGATAGAATAATCTCAAGAAGCGATCTGCTCAATGAAGGCATCGGTTATGAAAGCACCAAGAAATACGTGGATAACAGAATTTACGATGAGGTTTCTGTGTGCCACGCCAGAACCCTCGGGATCATCAGAGATGGTGAGATAGAGCTATCCAGGAGATTGATAAGGCCCGGTACCCCGGTTTTCAGGTCATCAGACACTGAACTCAGATCACTGTTCGGTTTCTCCGGTGAGATCGGGCTTCACTTAGGTGATCTTGTTGACAGAGAAGATGTGCCTGTGATGGTGAACATCAATGGCCTCAGGAGGCATCTTTCCATCCTTGCGCAGACCGGAGCTGGAAAAAGCAATTCGGCTGCAGTCATAATTGAGGAGCTTCTAAAAAAGGGTGCTTCGATCATCGTTCTCGATCCCCACGCGGATTACGCTCTCATGCGGAAGAAGAGGGACGGAACGCACTTTTCTGATTACGTTAAGATATTCAGAACACCCTTCAGCACTGGACGGTATGGAGGTGACAGTGTTGGCATTGTCAGCGATTTCACGATAAGATTTACCGATCTTGAGGCCGATGATCTCTGTGAGATAATGGACATCAAGGAGAGCTGGACCAACCTGAGAAGAATAGTTGATGAAATGCTTTTGAAACCGGGTTCACGCGCCAATCTATCATCCTTTCTCTCTTCGGTGGACGAACTTGAAGCTGATGATCGCTCAAAGATAGTGGGCAGGATTAGGCTTCTTACCAGAATAAAGGACATGTTCGGATCCCAGTCAACCCCTCTCAGCGAATTTCTCTCTCCCGGACAACTCACTGTTCTCGACCTGTCCGGTGTGGACCAGTATCTCGCCAATTATTTTGCCTACAGGGTGACCAGTACGGTTTTTGAGGCAAAAACTACCTCGGAATTCACTCCCCCTGTTTTTCTTGTGGTTGAAGAGGCGCACATTTTCGTTCCGCCCAACAGCAGATGGCCCATATCGTCCCTGATAAAGAAGATAGCATCAGAAGGGCGTAAATTTGGAATGTTTTTGATCGTGATCACACAGAGACCGGGAAAGATCGACCCAGATGTTCTCAGTCAGTGCAATTCCAGTATCATCATGAGAATAACAAATCCCCTGGACCAGAAAGCGGTCCTTGAGAGTGGAGAGCGCATCAGTGAGAATATTATCCGGGATCTTCCCTCTCTCAACGTCGGGGAGGCCATTATTACTGGAGAGTTCACCAAAACGCCCTGCATAATAAAGGTACGGCTCAGGGAAACCATGGAAGGTGGAGGGGATATTGATCTGGTAGGTGAGTTGGAGAGGTCAAGAGAAGAAAGGGATAAGAAATATAACGTTGAGGATAATCGAAAACACATATCCGATCTCATGGAGGGGTTGTGAATGGTTAAAATAATGCACTTTTCAGACACTCATCTCGGAGCGAGAGAGTATTCCATGGAAGAGCGAGAGGAGGACATCTACGAATCATTCAGAGAGGCCATTGACATCGCCATAGAGGAGAGGGTAGATCTTGTTGTACACTCGGGTGACCTTTTCGATTCGTGGTCGCCTTCAAACAGGGCTCTGACCGAGTTCAGAAACGCCCTTCTGAAGCTCGGTTCGAGGAACATTCAATTTTACACGGTACTGGGCGATCATGACAGACCAAAGAGGTCAGATCTTCCTTCAGCCAGGATCTTTGATTTCCTCGGTGTTCATCTACTTGGTGCTGATGGGTATCAGTCCAGGGAGCTCGATTTCGATGGAGAGAAGATCCTGCTTGCCGGTATTTCAAACATGAAGGGTTTGAGAGCTAAGGAGTTACCGCCAAACTACGAGATCGCGGAAAATGAGGCGAAAAAATACAGATCTTCCATACTCATCTCACATCAGGCAATCTATCCATACTTCCCCTTCAAAGATGAGTGTGAGGGCGACCGAAGGGAACTACCAGGAGATTTTTCCTATCTTGCATTTGGCCATATTCACGATTTTCTTTTGAAGAGAGAGATTACATCCTTCTCATATGCCGGTTCCACGGATCTGCTCAGCACGAGAGAGATTCCAAAATTCCTTAAGAATGGAAAGGGCGTTAACATAGTGAGCATAACAAGGGGGAATGTTGAGTTCTCAAGAAGAAGGCTCAACAGCGTTAGATATCAGTATGATGTGAAATCGACGCAGGACGACTACCTTAAAATTCTCGGTGCAATCGCTGATAAGAAGCGCCCCAACAGTAAAAAGCCTATAGTAACCCTCACAATCGTGGGCGAAGCAAATTATGATGATATTGTGAAAGAGGTGAAGCGCATCGATAACCTGACAATCAGAAAACCTGTTAGATTTGAAAAGGAGAGCAAGGCTACTAAATCGTATGTGCAGAGCAAGATGACCAGTGGTATTCGTGATTACCTTGTAAGGTACTTTGACTCTGAGGAGAAAGCGGATCTGACAATGAAGGTTATGCACTCCCTCAATGCCGAGGATTCGGGCGAAGCGTACAGGATGATACTCAAAGAGCTGGGTCTTGATTTCATGGTGGACATATGATCATAACGAAACTGATCCTTGATAATTTTCTTTCTCATGAACATTCGGAGATAGAGTTTACCCGTGGAATAAACGTGATCATCGGAAAGACAGGCGCTGGAAAATCTAGCATTCTTGACGGAATAAAATTTGCCCTTTTTGGGAAATCCTCCCGAGGAAGTCTGGCCGATCTTGTCAGACATGGAAGAACATCTTTCAGCGTTCATCTCTTTTTCAGGGTAAATGATGACGAATTCGAAATTTTTAGGAGCATAAGTTTCACACCTCAGCAGGGGCAGAAAAAACATATTCGCGGGAAGGAGGCTGAGATAAGGCGGGGTTCATCGCCGGTAGCTCAGGGCATTAAGGCAGTCAATTCCTATGTGGAATCACTCTTCAAGGTGAAAAGGGAGCTCTTCACCAGTTCTGTCTTTGTTGAGCAGGGTGAAGTGGCCAAGCTCGTTTCGGAGGATCCTTCCCAGAGGAAGAGCCTCTTCAGTGAGATAATAGGCATTGATCCCCTGAAGAGAAAAGCAGATACCCTGAAGGACTTCATAAAGGATCTCGTGGAGGATGGGCAGAGATTCGTTGTGCATCCCGACGATATTGAGCAGAAAAAGGAGGTTATCAAAACCAGAGAAAGAGAAGTCATGGAGAACAGTGAAAAGATAAGGAGATATGAAGGGGAACTCAGAAAACTGAACGAAGAATATGCAAAAGCGGAAGAAAATGCTAGAAATCTGATCAGACGTTATACCCTTATCGAGCAGAAAAAGAATGACCTCGAAAGCAAAAAGGCCAGCCTTGAAGATTTGAAAAAGGAGAGGGAACGTCTCCTTGAGGAGCGATCGAAGTACTCAGAGGTTCAGGAAAAATATAAAAGAATAACTGGGGATCCCCTCTACAGGGAACGTGACAGACTCATTGAGGTGAGGCGAACCATCGACGACATGAAAAACGTCGATGATAAGATAGCTGAGCTTGAGGGAGACATCATCCGTCTCAATGAAAAGCGGCAGCGGGCTGATGCCCTAAGCAAAGAGGAGGTCAGGTACACAGAGGTGCAGAATCACATCTTAGAAATGCAGAAAGGTACAGAGGAACGAGAGAATATCATCAGAAAATATGATCTCGTGAGTGCCAAACTCGACGAGAATGGGAGGCATCTGGAGGCTCTTCACAAAAAGCTCGCATCGCTAACCACAGATCTCCCACCTGAAATCTCAGATCTCCCCGAAGATGAGATCAGAAGGAAAACTGAGTCCCTTCAGGCGGAGCTCAATCAGATCTCAAAAGATCTCGGATCGGATCAGATGGAGATAAAAAATCTGGAAAGGAGGGCCAGAGATGCAAGGAAAAAATTGGAGATGTTGGAAGGGCGGAAGATGTGTCCTGTATGCGGATCTCCCCTGACGGATGAGCGTCTGAAGAGGATCACCAACGATTATTCCGCTGAGATGGAAGAAATATCTCTGAAGAGAGGAGAGGCGGAGAAGCGGATCAGGGATTACAAACAGAGGAGGAAAAGGATTCAGGACCAGCTAAACATCCTGCGATCTGATTCTGTGAACAAATTGGTTCAGATACGGAACGATCGTGAGAAAGTTTCCAGCGAGATTAAAGATCTCACCATACAGCTCGAATCCCTGAAAGACGAATACACAAGAGCCAAGGAGCAGGTACAAAGGTTGAGGGGGCTCCAGAATGCAGTATCCAGGCTTGAGAAGCCTCATGCGGAGTACGTTTCAATAATGGGTAGCATACACGAACTGGAATCGAAGAGACCTGAGATGATGCTGTCGCAGTTAAAGGCCAGAAAAAACGAGCTTGAAGGTGGATTGAAATCACTGCTAAGTGATCTGAATATAGATCCCAATGATGTCTCAGCTGCTCTGTCAAGGGTTAACGCAATGACAGAGGAGAAGAGAAAGCTCGAGCCCCAGATTCAGCTTAGCGTAGATATCGATAGAAAACTTGAGGAGAACAGTTGGAAACAGAATTCCCTTGAAAATGAGATATCCACCATAGAAAAAGAGGTCATTGAGTTTGATAAGGTTAAGATGGATCTCAAACGTGCAACTGATGAACAGAGAAAGCTAAAAAACCAGCGAGAGGAAAAGAACGCGTCGATATCGGCACTGAAGGGCAGGAGCGCCCAGCTTGATGATAATCTGCGCGAGTTGAAGGGCGAACTGAAGGCCATGGAGGAGAGGTTCACAAAATACCAGAAGATACAGGAAGGTAAAAAGATCCTTGAAGAAATAAGAAATTCTCTTGAAAAGGACGGAATACAGAAGTATATGCGGGAAGAGTCCTCGGAGGCCATAACCCTGAAGACGAGAAACCTCGTTTCAGAATTCGGTCTGAATATAGATGATGTGCGTGTGAATCAGGACTTCGATGTGATCGTTACCATGGATGGCGCTCAGGAACCTCTCCAGTCTCTGAGCGGTGGAGAGAAGACAGCGATTGCTATTGCTCTCCGGCTTTCGGTTGCCCGCTACATTACGGACCGCGTGAACTTCCTCATAATGGATGAGCCGACAACGAACCTCGATTCAGACAGAAGAAATCAGCTCAAGAGTATTCTACAGAGCGCTCTAAGGGATCAGAGTGTGGTCCCGCAGCTGATAGTGGTAACGCACCATGATGAAATAACCCAGGCAGCAGATACGGTGTACAAGGTAGTAAGAGAGGGAGGACCATCTTCCATTACTTATGTCTCCTGAGATCTCTACCCATTGATCCGAAATCCTCCTTCCAGAGGAATGGCTGACATCCTTTCCATCCTGAAGGACGGGAGGTTCCTGCTTCATAGAATGGTACCTCTAGACTCCTCTTGAGAGTTCCACCTTAGAGGAACTTTTCTCAGGGGTTGATTCTCATGCATCCACGGTACTCTGATACCTGTATCCTAAATTTATTAGATTTTTCGTACTTTCCCACCTTTGCTGGTTCTGCCCAGGCACTTAATTTAAGGTCAGAGTTCATTATAAAGGGATTGCCTATAACCACCTGCCTCCATCTTAAGTTGAACAATACATCCTCTGCCTCACTGAGATAGTTTAATTATAAACAAAATACATTAGGTGGATGTGTTCGAGAGTGTAAGGGTCTCTGCGGTGATTCCTACCATCAATGAGGAGAAGACTATTGGGGACGTCATAAGGGGCCTCAAGAAAATACCTGGAATTGAGATAATTGTGGTCGACACAAATTCCACGGACAAAACCAGAGAAATCAGCTCATCTCTTGGAGCCACCGTTATAGAGGAGCCGAGGAGAGGCTATGGGCGAGCGTACCTTACAGGTCTTTCAAGGGCAACCGGTGATGTGATAGTCTGCATGGATGGTGACGGTACGTATCCGGTTGACGTTGTTCCAGCTCTCATCGATCTCCTGATCAAGGAGGATGTGGATTTCATATCCTGCGACAGGATGACCCTTAGAACCGAGCACAACTACACCAGGCTCCACTTTATAGGGAACAGCATTCTGAACATAGCCATAAGAATTCTTTTCGGTGTGTCCGTGAAGGATTCACAGAGTGGAATGTGGATCTTCAAATCATCTCTTCTCAGGAAGATACATGGACTCAGCGAAGGGATGTCCTTTTCAGAGGAGATAAAGGTTGAAGCTGCAAAACACGGACTCATCATAGAGGTCCCCATTCGTTATGGTGTCAGGGTGACCAAACCAAAATTGAACACCTGGAAGGATGGATTTTCAAATCTCTTCAGGCTTTTCATCAAGCGGGTGAATCCCTGAGACGGCCATTTCAGTTCTATTGAAACGAATGTCAGACAAAATCGAAACATTTATATTTATAAATTGCATAGATAATCATATGTCAATTTTCTCAAAGAAGAAAAGCAGGCAGAAATCATCGAAGAAGGGTGGGGCAAGAAAATTCATAGATCTCTATGATGTTAAACTTAATACGTATGACAGCAGTGCCGTGAAGGGAAGTGTGAAGGTTGCTGAGATCTACAGCTACGAAGATATGCTTCCAATTTCAGATCTCATATACAGCGGCAATATCATAATCCTCGATTGCTCAAGAATAGAAAATGATGATTCCCTCATGAGGAGAATAAATGGGGAGGCTCTTGCCATAGCGAAGGACCAGGGTGGAGATGTGGCAGCCTTCAAGAATATGATAATTCTGACACCAAAAGGTATGGTTATCGATCGAAACAAGATACGCGGAACCTCATATATAGAGGCCATCTGAAGCGCAGTTGCTTTTCCAACGAAACGATATCTGTCAAACATTTCCTGGCGGTTTAGTTCATTTTCTCCTCCCGTCAGGTTTCCGTCTTTGTTCCTGAATCTTCATGCCCTGGGTGGTCTGATCTAGACCGACATTCACTTTCCTGAAGTGTTTGAATTTTCACTTCTCGCTGGGAATTCTTAAAATCATAGGCAACGAGGTGTGAACTTTGATATTCTCTCAAGCCATAACCTCGCCATGAAGATCGTCGAGTGCGTTCCGAATTTCAGCAACGGACGTGATGAGGATGTTCTGGACAGTATAATCTCCAGCATCTCTTCGGTTCCATCTGTAAAGATATTGAACCGTGAGATGGATTATGACCATAACAGAAGTGTTGTTACATTCATAGTTGAATATGACCATGCTGTTGAGGCTGCTTTCAGGGGAATAGAAACCGCCTCAAAACTCATCGATATGAATAAGCACAGGGGTGAGCACCCCCGATTTGGTGCCACAGATGTTGTTCCTTTTGTTCCAGTTTCAGGGTGCAGCCTCGAGGACTGCAGCGTTCTCGCCAGGGAACTGGGCGAAAGGGTCGGTTCACAGCTCAACATTCCCGTCTATCTTTACGGGGAGGCTGCAAACAGGCCTGAAAGGAAGTCACTTGAAAAGATCAGAAACAAGAACTTTCAGTATGAGCAGCTGAAGGACAGCATAACCGAGGATAGGTGGACACCAGACTTTGGTCCCAGGAGTATTGGAAGTGCTGGCGCAACAATCATAGGTTCCAGAGATTACCTCATCGCGTACAATGTCTATCTCAACACCGATAACATGGAAATAGGTAAAAAGATCGTGAGGGCTGTAAGAGGCAGAAGTGGGGGGCTGACATACGTTAAGGCCCTTCCATTCTTTATCAGTGAAAGGAACCAGGTTCAGATCTCCATGAACCTCACCAATTTCAAGAAAACACCCATTTACAGAGTTTTCGAAATGATCAGAATAGAAGCCAGGAGGTTCGGCGTCAGTATAACCGGGTCGGAGATTGTCGGTCTCATACCCCTGGATGCCATGCTGAGATCTTTCGAGTACTACATAGGACTTGAGGGATTCACAAAGAGCCAGATTCTTGAGATGAACCTGCTATCCTCTGAAAATGAGGTGTAAAATAGCAATCCCATAAATAAAATATTAACGCATAAGGATATATCCATACGATAGGTATGGATATTGAGACATTCCTCGATAAACTGGGTAGTGGAACACCGGTTCCGGGAGGCGGATCGGCCAGCGCCATTGTTGGAAGCATATCATCCGCCCTCTCCAAGATGGTTGCCAATCTCACCCTTGGGAGAAAGAAGTACGCAGACCAGAAAGAGTTCATGGAAAAAGCCGTTGAAGAGCTTTCTAAAATTCAGGAGAAGTTCCTCTCGCTGTCACGCGAAGACGAAGAGGCGTTCAATGAGATTTCTGCGACCTGGAAACTCCCGAAGAACACGGAGGAGGAGAGGCATGTAAGGGCGGATAAGATGAAATCAGCTACTCTGAAGGCGCTGGAACCCCCGTGGAAGATGGCATCAACAGCTATCTCTGTGCTGGAACTCGCCGGTGAGCTTGTGGAGAGGGGAAATAAAAATGCAGTCTCAGATGCAGCCTGCTCAGCCGAATTTGCCATGGCAACTTTCAGAAGTGCCTCGTACAACATTCTGATAAATCTCAGGTCTCTTGATGAACCGGATGTTGTGGAGAACGAAATTGCGAAGCTCAACATCATGGAGGGGGAGGCTCAGAGACTGTACTTAAAGGCGGTGGGCCCATTCAAGGAAAAGTTCAAGGATGCTTTGATGAAAAAGTAACTCTCCGGTCATGATATCTCGTCTATCTGCTGGAATTATCGAAATTCTCCCTGTTAAGCCATGTTGCCAGAATGGCAGGGTAAAAAAATATATATAGACCAAAAGATAGGAGAGTGATAAACATGGCGAAGTACAGGTTTAAGTGCTCGGATATTGGGATGAATTGTGGGTTTGAAACATCAGCTAAGACCATGGAAGAGCTCTTTCCAAAGATTGTGGATCACGCAAAGAATGTGCATAATATCCAGGAGATCGATGAAGAGCTTAAGAAGAAAGTGGAGGGTGCGATAAAAAAGACCATTTTTTAATTTCCTCTTCAGTGAAGCTGTCAGTCTTTTAACATTTTTGTTGGATCATAACCTATATCACCGGTTTGATGCAGATACCGAGCGGTGGAAATTATCAGATCTCTGAACTACTTTTGCTGCAAACCTATTATTTTTCCACTTCATTGCGAATCATTCGAAGGATTCCCATACCTCCTTCAAGTGGGTCGGTTCCTCTTATCTCCTTTGTAGCATCCTGATCCATGTAAACCTCTGCGAAACAGCATATGAAAGCCTCAGTTAAGTGGGGAGGCCGTTCAACACCATGAGGAAGGATCGTTTGATCTTCTTCCCCTTCTATCATGTTCCAGAGATATTAGTAAAAATTGAATTTTAGATTGAAAGGAATAATTATTCCGAATGTTGTACTAGAAAATATTAATATAGATTGTACATTGGTATAGTATAGTTGATACCTAAAGTGATTAAGAAAGCCAGTCACCGGAGGAAAAGATATGATTAAAGGAGATAAAACCCAGCAATATGATAACGAGATGAAAATGAGCGTCCTTATAAATCACAATGCGAGTAAATTTGTTAGCCAGAGGAAAATAGTGGGAGGGAACCACTCCAATGTTATGAAGTTCATCCCCATAAAATATCCATTCGCTGTTGATTTCTACAATCAGATAGCCGCCAGGACCAGCACAGCTGTTGATTACAACCTCTCGAAGGATAAGCAAACCTTTGAAACTATCACGGAGCTTGAGAAAAAAATTGTTGAGAAGATCCTGTGTTCAGTCAACCTGAATGAAAGCCTTCTGTTTTCGAACTACCAGATTTTGCTGCCATATATCACAGCCCCAGAGATCTCTCTTGCTATGTCGTCGATGATGGGGGTCCATGCCTACCACACATACATATATTCCAACATATACAAGGGGATTTTCAGCGATGGTGATGCTGAGATGGTCTACGAGCTGTGGAGAACTAACAACGAACTGCGGAGCAGGAATTCTGAGATGAACCTCAAGTTCATTGAATTTAACAACAAACCGACAAACGGAAATTTTCTGAGAAACATCATTCTCTCACTGCTGATGGAGAAAACTGTTATGTACTCAGATTACAGCCTGATCTACGCGATGGCTCGAAAAGGAAAAATGGTTGGAACGGCCAGAATATTCCGGAAGATGAACAACGACATTTCTCTCAATGTTAGCTTCCTCACATCGATGTACAATGAGCTTACGAAGGAAAACCCTGAGCTTGTAACTCCAGAGTTCAACAATTCAATAACAGTGCTTGTGCGGGACGTCGTAAACATCGAGACAGATTTCATTCAGGCGGTTGCAGAGGATAACCTTCCCGGCCTCAGCAATCTTATGTTGGCCAAGTTCACACAATCATTGGCCAATGATATCCTCAAGCATATAGGTCTTTCAACACTCTATCCGGGGATCAGCACCAATCCTCTCCCCTGGTTTCAGTCATTTCTGAAAGAGAGATAAACTGAGAAAAGACCTGAACGGCTTTTCGCCAGTCTGTGAGCCACTTCGCTCCTGCGGATTTCTGGAGTGCAGTTCTAGCATCGCATTTTACGAGGACAAATCGCTGGTCTGGTATTATTTGTAAAAAATTATACTGGCCAGAGTGTTGACCTATCATGGTTAAAATTGTCCTAACCACCCTTGACGATGAGAAAGTGGCAGCTGAGATCGCATCTTTGCTTGTGGAGGAAAAACTTGCTGCCTGCGTCAGTATCGTGAAGGATGTTCTATCTGTGTACAGATGGGAAGGATCGGTGGTGAAAGAGAAGGAGGTTATGCTCGTCTGCAAGACTGGTGAGAAAACACTGGATCCTATGATTGAAAGGTTGAAGGGGCTGCATAAATACGAGCTCCCTGAAATTCTCATTGTTGACGCCGGATCAACGGATGCGTATAGAAAATGGGTCGAGGAATCATGCGGTAACGCTTGATATCGCCGGAGAAGGCAGAAATTTTTCCAGCGAGAAGGATATTCATTTTTCCCTCCGATCCTGATCTTATAAAAGTTTGAGGGAAGACCGGATCCTGATCGGCTGAACAGACAGACACAAATTAAAATAATCTTTCTCTATTGGGTTCAGCAAGCAGAGGTTGTCGAGATTGGTCAAAGGCGCCAGATTGAGGGTCTGGTTCCGTAGGGATACGAGGGTTCAAATCCCTCCCTCTGCACTTAAGATCATCAATCAGATCCTTTCATCCTCCCCTTTTCTTTGTGTGTCTTTCAGAGATGAGTCACACTCTTATCCTATCTCTCTGTAATCTCTGGTTGCTTTGCTATGCCGACAGAGACCTCGAAAATGCGAGTAAGAGTTCAACATTAACCAGAATGCACAGCTTCAATTTTCGGAACTGGATATCAGACCTTTCTATTCATTAGAGATGTATAGCTTTACTGATTTATTAGCGCTTTAAAATCAAGTTCCTGTGCAGTTTCAGTTTTGCCAGAAAGATGTTGTATTCCAGCCATAAATACGGGATCCATCTTCCTCCCCTTGTCTGAATGGTTCGACGATATCCCGTGACTGCGATACGGCTCTTCTCTCTGCTCATATTGCTGCTTAAACCTATTCGTTTCTTGCTTCTACTTATCGTATCCCTTCATCTCCCTGTGCTTGTATCCTTATGTGCCCCAACATAGACAGATCCTTATGGACATTTTCCATTCTGATAATCTGTGCTGTGTTAATGAACCAGCCTTTTTTGATTTGGTTTTTTGTTTTTATCCCTCACCGAGTGCTACCGGATGGTACGGTAAAAATTCCCTCAAATTGCATTCCGCAGCAGAGAATATGTGCTCGAATAAAAGGTGTTGGCGACACGCATACTCCAGGACCTTTCGAAGATCGCGTATCTGGATGAACAATGCGAATGGGGGACTCTTCAAAAAAGAATACGACATGGAAATCAAAAGAATGGATGGGAATCAGTTTGAGCTAAACCGCCATCAACAACTCGCTGCAGCTCCTTAATCATCATGTTTTTGGCAGTGTTTGTTGCTTCCTTCTTTCCAGAACCTCTCTGATTCGCTTCTCCGCTATTCTAATATATTCTCCATTAACATCGTAACCGATGAAATGGCGGTTCAATTCAAGCGCTGCAACCGCAGTTGTCCCACTACCCATGAAGGGATCGAGTACTATCTCCCCTTCAAATGTATACAGTTTTATGCACCTGGCTGGTAGTTCCACAGGAAAAGGAGCAGGGTGACCCACTTTGTTTGCGGATTCTGCATTAAATGTCCAAACGCTTTTAGTAAGCTCTAAGAACTCATCTTTCCTCAGTGTTGATTTCATTTTATCCTTGATACCACGGGTGAAAGTATCTTTCGAAAAGATCAGTATATATTCGTGGGAATCCCTGAGAACTGGATTCTTGGCTGAGAGATATGTTCCCCAAGCAACGGATGAAGCGGCCGTAGCCCCCTTATCCCAAATAACTTCTCCTCTCATTAAAAAGCCTATGTTGAGTAAGTCTTCTATTATAAATGTGTGCAACGGGATGTATGGTTTTCGACCCAGGTTCGCAATGTTTACGCAGATTCTACCACCTGGAACTAACACTCTGTAAGTTTCTTTCCACACGGATAACAGGAAAGACCTGTATTCATCTAAAGACATGTCCTTATCATACAGTTTTCCAACATTATACGGAGGGGAAGTAACCATTAGGTGTATACTTTTATCCGGTATTTCCATCATTCTTTCCGCTGATTTACAAAATATTTTGTCTATGGAATCAACTGGTAATAAGTTCTCATGAAAGTCCACATTTTCTTTTCCTTTGGGAAACCCTTCATAAAGCCTACTATTGTAAAATTTGGATGAATCATGATTTGCCCTGCTGGGGCTACCGAATGCACTTGTTTGCGAACCGTTTCGTCGATTGTTACCATCCATCACTCCTCGCCCCATAAGTCAACCCATCTTTTAGAGGGATTATAGTCTATTGGTTCTTTAATCCAATTAATTTCTATAACCTTCATTCCTTCATTGCTGATAACCACTCTCAAGGGATCTTTGGTAATCTCAACACCTCTGGGATTATTTCCCTGTGTTGGTAACTTAAGTTAACTTTGTCTTCCCATGCTATTTAACACTTCTTCTTGAATCTCGCTGGGAACATAGTAATAGCCAAACTTGCCAAACCAATTGATGTGATGAAATGTTTAACTTCAGGATCAATGTCAGTGACGGTATGTTACTTTTCCGGCTTATCATTTCTGATTCATGCTGTGTGGATGCATTATAGAGAGCTGCCTCTTCCATTACCATGACCGGCTTAACATCACTAATTTTCTCCACGAGAGGATGTTCCCTGAATTCTATGCCATCATTGAATCCGACTATAACAAGCCTGCATTTCCTCATCTTTATTCCAGCCAGCAAAATGAAATATTACCCATCCTTCTTTGGTCTGGATTCTGGATATGAAGCGTTCTCCATAAAAGATGATTTGGATTCCTTATCCGGTTAAACTGAAGAATGTTGCGGACTCTGTGAATTTATCTCATTGAACCACGGTTTTTTATTGGGAATGGTTAACACTCATATTACCGAAGATTGTTATCTCCTTCTTTATATCATCCCTGTGTTCATCGAATTGCTGATTCCTGGCCTCACGAAAATGGCTATGAAGAGATCTATACGCCCCAGAGTGTTTTTTCCGGGAGAATCCTCTGATCATCTAATGGATACCATCTCACCTTGAGGGTTTTTATCATTACTTACGCGCCTACAATATTATAATTGAATATTCCACACTTTATCAATACCGCAAGATCAGTGGCTCTCCTGCTATGATGCATCTGCAGCGGAAGGCCCTTAAGTTGTTTTGCACATTGGGAAACGCGTATTTCTTTTAAAAAGAAATAGTAATAAATAGTATGATACTTTTTTGTATTATTGTGAGGTTTTACAATCGAGTGTCCGAGATGAAGGAGCTGCAGCGAGTTTACAGTATGGTCAGGGATAGCGACCATATGACAGTCATCATGGGAAGGAGAAGGATCGGAAAGACAAGATTGATCGAGGAGTTCACGAAGGATAAGTTGCACATCTACCTCTTCGTTTCTAGGAAGAGTTCCACCATGCTTCTCGAAGAGTTTTCGACGATACTCAGAGATTTCTACGGTAGTTCTCCGAGATTCACGAGATGGGACGACCTTTTCGAGTATATTCTCACACACGCGGAAGAAGCTCTGATTCTCGTTCTGGATGAGTTTCAGAATTTCAGGTACTCATCGCCCGATGTATTCTCTGTGCTTCAGAAGGTCTTTGATAGATACAAACAGAGAGGAAACGTTCACATGATACTGATGGGCTCTTACATCTCCTTGATGAAGAGAATATTTCAAGACTCCAAGGAGCCGTTGTTCAGAAGGAGCACTGAAACGTTACATCTCAGAGAACTGAACGCATCAACCGTACTCTCCATAACATCCGACATGGGTTTCTCTCCGGAAGAGGGTGTAGAACTCTATTCTATCTTCGGAGGTTTTCCGAAGTACTATGTCATGCTGGAGGAGCAGGGATTAAAAGGAAAATCTATACCAGAGATATTGAGCATCTCTTTTTTCAGTGATTTTCCGCTTCTTCGAGACGAGGTGAAGAGCACGCTGATCGAGAACTTCGGTGCCAATTACAGCACCTACTTTTCTGTTCTAGAGGCGATATCGGAGGGATATAACACATTCACCAAAATAGCCAATAAAACAGGGATAAAGAGAGACAGCCTTCCTAAATACCTGAACACGCTTAAGGATGGCTTCAACTTGATCACTGTCATTAATCCTGTGACCAAGGAGAAAATCAGCAAAAGGGGAAGGTACAGGATATCAGACAGGATGGTGGAGTTCTGGTTCAGGTTCGTGTTTGGGCAGTCTACGATGATAGAAACGGGAAGGTATGATGTTGTCCTTGAGAAAACCAAAGGGTCTTTGCCTCAGTTCGTTTCCTTTACATTCGAAGAACTTGTCCGTGAGGCTGTCAGGAACAGCATGAACTACGATGTGGTAGGTTCCTGGTGGTCGAGGAAAGGAGATGAGATAGATGTTCTTGCAGTGAACTGGAAAAAGAGGCGGGTCCTTGCCGGAGAGGTCAAGTGGAGGAACAGACAGATGTCCTGCGAGTACCTTGACGAACTGGAGAGAAAGGTCGAACTGAGCGGGTTTGGAAGCTTCAAAAAGGAGTTCCTGATGGTCTCAAAGAGTGGATTCACCCAGAAGTGCATTGAGAAAATGAAGGATAAAGGAGTTGTTTGGTGGGAATTGGGAGATGTGATCGAATCTCTGCGGAATTCATAAATCAATAGAGCTTTTGGTATTATTCATTTCAAACAACCGTATTTTTCAGGCTTAATCATATCATTTCACTCCCTCTTTGAGCGAGTTCTGTTTGGAATTTATTGTCTGTATTGCCATATCTTCAAAAATAGCGAAAACGTGTTCTAAAATTTCATACGAGTATTATAACGGGACACGAAAGAGACATCCTGGTCCGAAGATCCAAGATTCGATGCTAGGAAGAATATAACATATGCTTACAGCTGTCATTTGCATGGGCATTTCCTTGTTAGAGTTTTTATTTCTCTCTCAGAGGAATTTCTTTAAGCTATTCTCCAGCAAAATCGGGATTTTATCTATTCACTTATCCCTGTAAGATCGTTCTCATTTGAGGTCTGAATTGGATGAGTTCTGCGATTATGTGCAAAGGTATACCCTTTCTGGTTTTCCTATGGTTGTCCTCTTGCTTTTTTCCTCGCTGATCAGCACCCCCATATGTAGCATGGTCCGCAGCATAAAGGGAAAGGGATTTCCACCAAAGTTCCATACGAGACAGCTCTTAAAAATAACATACACCAAATATACGATTATCTGAATTTTCAGCTTTTAAATCGGTTGTCTCATTCAAGAAAATCCATAGAAAGCCCGGTATCATAAATGATGTTACGACTGGTTTATGTCGCATAATTGCTTTTTTAGGATATAACGCAAAACAGGGAATGAAACAAACCCTTATACAGAAAATCAACTATCCGGAATATTTACTCTGAAAAAACGCTATATAACCCATACTTTGCAGTATAATAATTTAACTTAATTATTATGCGGGTGCCGGGATTTGGACCCGGGGCACGAGCTTGGCAAGCTCGCGTGTTGCCAGGCTACACCACACCCGCTCAGTATTCACATCTCAACCTGGAAAGGTTATCAACTGTAATGTTTCTCCTTATATTATTATGTCGCTTGGCAGAACGCTCCCTGCCATCTCCTCCTGAACCATACCGCTTTGAAGTTTCTCTTAGACCTTAATATATTTCATTTTATGATATATATCAAACACAGACTCGGAACTCACGACGTACTCTGCTTTTCATTAAATTTTGCCGGGCTGCATCATCACCCGCATCAATGGTCACTGGACCCGTCTCCAGTTTAAGACCAAATCATTTTTAAGGGACAGAATCTTTTGTTCATTCGGACAGGGGAACCCTGACCGGTGAAAAAATTATGGTTCTGATCATATGAGGCATTTCATTGTTGCTCTGAAAAATGCCTATTGCTTAAATATTCTGAATTACTGATGATCGCGATGCCTGAGGAAAGCCGGGAACCTTGGGATTTCTGGAACATTATCGTTGCGCTAACATACATTGAGAAAAGCATTACGCTGTACAAGGACATGGTACCTTCACCATACGAGAGTGGACTATTTACCAGATCTATAGGGAAGCCAGCACATCAGATTGCGGATCTGAGGACCTATAAATTGGGTATAGATTCCTGTGTTCATCTGGTTGAACTAAGAGATAGATATGTTCTGCACGTTGACTCCTATGATCCGCTAAAGCATCCTGGAAAGCATATGCTTTACGATCTCATTCTCAGACCCAAAAAATAAGTCATGATCGGGATCGCATTCAATGCAGATACTTCTGAGAGAACTATCAATAGTGCAATGACCCACTGTGTGAGTATCGTTACCATCGGTAACTTGCAATAACAAATTTTACGCCAGCGGAATGCGAATTTACCCCCGCAGGGCCCAGAATGAGAAAACTGTTAAATTGTACCAGAGTATAATGGAACTGTGTGGAAATTGTTCAGTTACTTCTGATCGTTGAGGCAATTCTGTTAACTTTTTCGAGAATATGGATAGTTCTGCTGTTCGGTATAGTATTGAGCCTCATTTTTGGGATTCTCGCTGCCAGGGTGAGAATCGCCGAGATCATCATAATATCCATTACAGATGTCCTTGAGGCCATACCAGTTATATCATTTTTTCCAATCATACTCGTATTTTTCCTTAACAGGTTACCGCAGAACATAGGCATTGAACTATCTGTAAATTTTCTCATTCTAACAGCGGTGATATGGAATATTCTTCTCGGCGTCTATGAAGCAGTTTCCCACATTCCAGAGAACTACCAGAGCCTGATGAAAGTATATGGGTTTAGCCTGTGGCAAAAAATAAAAAATGCATACATACCCGCATCGGTTCCGAAGATTATCTCCAATCTACCTCCTTCAATAGCTAGCGCACTTTTTTACATAACCCTCAGCGAGGTAATCTCGATTGGTGGTAGAAGCTACTCTGTGTTTGGAATAGGTTCACTTTCTATGGAATACGTGCAGAATGGAACCATCAACCTCTTGTGGATACTCGTTGCTTTTCTCATAGCAGCAATAGCAATAAACTACAAGCTCATAATCACTCCACTCCTGAAAAGAATCAGCAGATATTCATTCGATGTTGAGACACAGGGAGAGATCATCGAAAAAGCGGCATCCAATATATTTGTAAGATCGGTTGGGCTTGTGGGTTCACAGATCGCCACGTCCAGCCGAAGGCTCGTTTCCAGACTGACAAGAGTCAAGGAGATGAGTGGGAAGGTTGACCACCTGCGCAGACGGAGAATTATTGTCAGTAACCTTTCGGCTCGCACGACAAATGTTGTGGTGGGAATCACCCTCCTTTCTGGTATCTCGGCCGCATCCTACTACATAATAATATCTGGCTTCGGACAGGCTTTCATCACATACATATTGGACTACCATTACCTCCTTCTGTTTGGAATGAACATATCGTATGACTTTATGAGAATAGCCATCGTCTATGGCATAATGTTCTTCACCATGATCCCCCTTGCCATATTTCTTGGGAGCAGAAAGCGTATGGGGAAGTACACCTCGACGATAATGCAGATTCTCTACTCTATTCCATTACCAATATTCGTTCCAATTATAATGATCTCTATCTATCCTTACATATCAAACTACCTTGGAAGTTCCCTATCCATGAACATAATAGTAATAGCGGTCGCGTACCTATCCTCAGCAGCTTACCTCTTCTTCAACGCATACGGATCCATGCTCACGATACCGGAGGATCTCAAAATGTTTGTGAGTGTTTATCATCTATCTAGATGGAGCAGGATCAGGAGGCTCATTTTGCCTTTTCTTTTCCCATCCATTGTGACAGGTTCAATGGCAGCAATTGGGGGAATGTGGGGAGGCCTGATCATCTCAGAGTTCGTCGTGGTTAGAGGTACGAAATACGCCGTTTCGAATGGTTTAATGAAGCTACTTGACGAGGCTATATTCGCTGGGGGGCATGGAAGCCTTCTGCTGGCCGATGCCATAGATATATTTCTCATACTTATCATAATAGCGATGTCAGTAGGATTCTGGTACCGCCTTTACTCCTATTCAAAGAAGTACACAATCTGATCTCTTAGCTACCGCTTCTGTGGGCTAATAAAGGTTATACAATCATAGCGTCCAGTTTAAAACGTGAATTCGCAGATACCTGATAACCTCTTGAATAGGATAATTTAAATAAAATGCCTTACTATTACTCTACAGAATGATTAAAACACCAAAGCGGTATGGCAGTTTCAAGGGAGCAGTTGCGGCCGGAGTTATTTTGATGCCTTTTTTTGCTGTCGCTCCCCTCTATTCGTTCATATTTCTCGGTCTCATCATAGGTTTCATAGCCAGAGGTATCTACAGATCAGTGATCGCCTCTCTCATAACGGGTCTCATCACGACCTCTCTTGTTATAATCTACGGTGTGCTTATTGAAAATTTGGCATTCTATAACTTCATTTACCACCTATCAGCCTCCTATTACCTTGTCTTTCAGTTTATCTCTGTTTTGGATCATCTTGTCTCATTTGGTACCGTCCCACTGCTGGCGGATCTTTCATTCTATGCCATTGCACTGCCAACCATTGGAGGATTCATTGGCGGGCTTCTGAGACCCGGTTATTGATCCTGACCCTTTTCTAACAGGTTTTTTCGAGAGAGATACTTGTATGGATCCGGTGAACTTCTGGGGTTGCGGTTATCTATCGATCGCTTTTACATTCTTCAGAACAAGGGAGCCGGGCACTCTTCAATTTCTGTGAAGGCGTTCTCTCCTCAAGATGCGTGTTCTGCTTTACAATAAAAATGAGTATTCCATCAGTTCAGCTTCAAACTGATGGAGACCATACCGCAGAATCTCTTCAAATGAATCCAGATTCACTTTCGAAAACAAGTCTGGAGAGTTTACCCTCAAGGGCAATCTTCGTTCCAAAGATAATGGAAAGAGCCATAGAATCCCTGTAGTTTTTCTCTATACCAAAATCTTCAAGGTATCCATAACCACCATGCGTCTGAACGGACTGCCTGGATGCATTTTTTGCGAGTTCTTCGGCCATCAATCTCAGAGATCCAGCCTCCTGCTCGGTGAATTTATCCTTACCGTAAAGGAACCATTTTGCAACGTCGGCTTCGCTCTTGAGTTTAATAAGCGGGAAGGCTATTGGCTGGTAATCCTTCAATGGGTGTTCGAATGTGTTCCTCACCGTGGAGTATTCAATGGCCTTCTCAATGGAGTTCTCAGCAATACCTATGGCTATGGCAGCAATTTCAAGGTCGATATCGGAAAAAGTCTTCGAGAATTCATTGCGTACCTTTGTGATCCCAAACAGCTCATAGGCCGCTGAATCAACCTTTGCCTCGAAAATGTGAATACCCCTGAGACCAACTCTTGAGTATTCCTTTGTTCTCGTAACACCTTCTCTGATGAAGGAGAGCTCTTCATCATCGGAATCCAGACCGGCCAGGATTGAGTCCCAACCAAAACCGAGAAGGTATGGTACCTCGCCGCTTATCTTTGATCCGTCGAGTTTCAGGGAGTAATCGGGAACCCCGATCACACCATCAGAACTTATGGGTATTGAGGGGATCTCCTCTCCACTCACTATTAGATCTATCAGTGGTTCTGCCTTTTCAGATTTTTCAAGTATTGGCAGAATTACTGAATTTACCGTCATTACCATGGTAGCGACAGAAGCGGAATGCAGAGCAAACTCCGCAAGTATTCTGACATAGGTTTCTCTGGAAACACCGACACCACCCTTTTCGGGGGGCAATCTGAGAGCAAGGAAACCCTGCTGGGCGATCTTGCTGGTGAGATCCTTTGAAATACCATCTCTTTCTATTTCAAGCAACAGTGAATCAACATTCTTCTCGCAAAATTCCTTAACTGATGAGATCAGTAATTTTTCTTCATCATTCATCTCAAGCAGCCTCCTTTTGATGCTTCTTCCTAAGGGTCCTGGCTATGACAAGCCGTTCTATCTCGCTGGTTCCTTCCCAGATCTCGAGTATCTTTGCGTCCCTGAAGAATCTCTCGAGGTCACTCGTGGCTCCAACCACTCCCAGCGCCTCTAGGCCTCTCTCTGCAGCAAAAGTTGCAGTCTCTGCGGCATATGCCTTCGCCATGCTCGTCAGATCGGGATGAGGATTGAACTGGAAGAGGTAGCTGGCAGCCTTGTAGGTCAAGAGTCTGGAAGCTTCCAGTCTAGTGGCAATGTCAGAAATTGTGAACTGTATTTCCTCCATGTTGTAGAATCCCTTTCCGTACTTCTCTGACAGATCCATTAGTCTATCAAGAACTCCCTGCGTAAGACCCACACCCTGCGCCGCCACGAATATCCTGCTTATGTTAAAGAATGTCATAATGTAGTAGAATCCTTTCCCCTCTTCTCCAACGAGGTTTTCTGCGGGGACCTCTACGTTGTCGAACAGAAGTTCAGCGGTATCCGTCGCCCTGACGCCCATCTTACCCTTCAATTTATTGGAGGAGAAACCGGGCCATCTCGATTCCACAACGAACACACTCATTCCGTGGTGGCGCTTCTCCACGTCAGAGGATGTTCTCGCGAGAACTATGAACTGATCCGCGATGGTACCGTTGGTGATGAACATCTTCGACCCGTTGAGAATGTATTTATCACCATCCTTCTTTGCAACCGTCTTGATGCCGGCCACATCGCTTCCTCCAACTGCCTCAGTAACTGCCAGTCCCATTATTTTTTCTCCTCTGGAGACTGGTTCAAGATACTTCTTTTTCAGGGTATCAGACCCATAGAGGAGGAGGACCTCGGAACCGAAGTAGGGCACTGTCATCGAAATTCCAAGACCGGGATCGACCCTGCACATCTCCTCTACTGCTATAAGAATCTTCCAGGGATCAGAAGGATCGATTATTTTCTCCTTCACCGCCTTTTTCCTCAGATCCTCAGGGTAAACCTCGTTTTTATCACAGTCTCTCGCCAGATCCTGCGTGAATTCCCTGAGAGCGAATTCCCTCACACTCTTACGATACTTTTTCAACTCATCACTCATCTCAAAATCCATACATCACACCCTTTCCAAAATAACGGAGAAACCCTGTCCTCCACCAACACAGAGTGTTGCCATTCCATAGTCCTTACCCTTCTCCTTAAGGATCCTGGCCAGGGTACCGGCCATTCTGGCCCCGGTCGCTCCAAGAGGATGACCTATTGCAATGGCACCTCCGTGTATGTTTACCCTATCCTCTTCTATACCGAGTTCCTTTATGGCATTGAGAACTACGACCGCAAAAGCCTCATTTATCTCCCACAGATCAATATCATCTGCATCCATTCCTGCCTTTTTCAGCGTCTTTCGGCTTGCAGGGACTGGGCCGAGACCCATAACGGAGGGTTCAACACCGGCCCAGCCGGCGGCAACTATTTTGGCCATGGGCGTCAGGCCGTACTCCTTGACCTTGGACGCAGACATAAGCATAACCAGGGAGGCCCCGGCATTGAGAGGAGAAGAATTTCCCGCGGTTATCTTACCATCAGATTTGAATGCCGGCGGAAGCGAAGAGATCTGTTCCAGGGTAGTGTGTGGCCTGACACTCTGGTCGCTGGTGATAGTTTTGGTCTCACCGTTTATTTCCACGTCAACGGGCATGATCTCACCATCAAAGTAACCTTCTTCGATGGCCTTTGCAGCAAGTTTGTGGCTTCTGAGAGAGAATCTATCCATCTCTGATTTTTCTATACCTGTAAGATCAGCGAGCTTTTCTGCGGTGAGACCCATAGAGTACCCTGTGTTCATATCGAGTTTCATGTATTCCGGACGAAGGATCAATTTCATATTGGGGGTGATGTGGGGATTGTTTCCGAGAGGAACATGGGTCATATGCTCCATGCCACCCGCAAGAATCACGCTGGAATTCCCGGTCATTATCTCCATGGCACCTATATATATGGCATTCAAGGAGGACGCACAGGCCCTATCAAGAGCCATTGATGGAACTGTCACGGGAAGTTTCGAGAGAAGGGCGGGGTGCTTTCCGCCATACATCCAGTTCTCGCCCGCCTGAAGGGCGCAGCCGGTAATGACATCTCCGATTTCTTCTGGTTTAACTCCTGTCTCATCTAAAGAATTGTTTATCAACAGAGCAAGTGCTTCATCCATTCTTATTGAATTAAATACATCCCTTTCGGGGTCATTTGGCCTAGACCGAGAAAAAGGTGTTCTCCTGTACTGGACAATGTACACATCTTCCATATTTACACCATATGTTAATTGAATGGAAAGATAAATAACTGTTCCCATAGTAGCGCTCACTGCCCCTACGGAGGTTGAAAATTGCTGATTGATTCTGCTGTTTTGTTCCGGAAATCTTCACATCCAGTGTTGAGAATAGCTAACACAACGCAGAGATTCCATCTGCTGATTCCCATCCATTCAGGGATTTCGATATGGTTTCGATCTCACATAATCTGAGTTCCATTCCATTTAATGTAGATGGAACGCTTTTTGAGGTATTCCAGTACAAAGAGGAAAAAGTTTCTGTTGGTGGCTATCCATTCCGTCGCAAAAACTCCGGTATTTTTAATGTAGCCATCCATGACGGCACTTGCGATCGACGAGGCGGAGAAACCGGTCATTCTTCCCATGGAGCTCGTGCCGCTTGATTCATCGAAACGGTCAGTACAACTGAAGTATTTATCCGGATCGTCCAACGAGATAACCTTCAGAATGCTAAGGTCGCGGTAATTTCCAGCGAGATCTCTGAATATCCTTTCAGAGATCATCCGCGGCGAAGTCCCACTGTGCCTTTCATCCGAGAAATACCCCATATCTCTGAGAAATCTCATTTTTTCAAGGTGTCCGGGATGCCTCAGAGTTTTCTCGACAACGGTTGCATCCTTCATTGTCTGGAGAATCGTGGCCAGACCGTCGGAATAGAAGGTTTCAAGCAACCCGATACCTTCCATTTCAACGCTTTCTACCGTTTCAAGCGGATCTGCGATCTTGACGGTTCCGTGATCAAGGTATCTCGCGGGGCGGGTATATTCGTCAATGACGCTGCTCGCATTGAAGGTTGGCCTATAATTCATCGGTGGCAGTGGAGAATCCTGCAAGCCACCCACCAGTATCTCGATGTTCCTCGAGCCTTCAGAATGATACAGCCATCCTGCGAGAATGTTGGAGAGCCCGGGGGCGAAACCAGCGTGTGGGATATACACTGCACCATTTTCCACAGCAATGCCATCAAGTTCAAAGGGATCATAATCTGTGAAAGAGATGTCAACAACATCAATACCGCGTTCGAGCATAAATTCCACCGTTCGTCTGGCAACCTGAGCGGGAAGAGCGATTACCGCCAGTTCAACCGGCTCCAGATCTGGGTATTCTGAAACACTGCCGTTGAATGTGCCCGCTCCCTTCACCCGTTTAAGAGATTCCTCACTGGTGTCTATAACCGTAACCTCATACCTCTCAGAAAGATCGCGGGCAATAACCGCGCCCATCATACCGGCGCCAACCACCAGTATCATGCTGCTACATAGCATAGAGCGGATAAAATGTTTTGTTTGGCCAACCGGATCGATGTCCTCCCTTTCGCTAACGGGTTCCCTTTGTGAATGAGTTCAATGTTCAGCCACCGGCTAACAGCATCCGAGAGTTTTCCACCGCCGGCAGATGGTTAACCGTTTGCATTTCCCGCAAGGATGGAACCATACATCATCATCTGGAAGAATCTAAAAAAGCCACTGGAGGGTTTCGATCCCCCGACCTGCTGATTACAAGTCAGCTGCTCTACCAACTGAGCTACAGTGGCAACGGGGGGACATTGATCATCATAAAATAAACCTTTCACAGCGATCAATTCACAGAGATGTTCCATAGATCACAGGGTTTGCATGTGAAATCCTCCCTTCCGATCTCTATATGAGGTAACCCATCAACATTCCAGAGATGGGAGATACCATCCATATGAGAACCACCACGAGGAATGGCCTGACGAAGATGGCTCTCGTTTTGTACGAGAGGCCGCAGCCAAAGACGCTTGAGGTCAGAGTTTGTGTATTTGACAGGGGAACGCCAAGAACGGTGGCTGCCTGCACCAAGGAAGCGGAAACCGTGCTTGAAACCAAGGCATTGGAATATTTCAGGGAGAACATGTCCTGACCCACTCTCCGGAGGGTACCCCTGCCGAGGAAGAACGATCCGAATCCTATTCCGCCGATCATAATGGCTGTGCCAACGGCACCCGTACCGTAGAACCCACCTATGAGGCCCATTGTGTTAGCTCCGAGGGTAAAACCCGTAAAGACTGAAACGAATATCATGAGAACCTTGAATACCCTTGCCGTCCTCCATTGATAGTTCCAGTTTTTCCTAGAGATCTGCCTGTTGGCCACGTACGATATTCCAATGCCAAGCAGGGGGGCCAGGATCCATGTGGCTACCAGCAGGTAGATGAATGGATAGTTCAACGAAAAGCCATGTTTCAGTGAAATGCCTATGCTCGCACCGACCAGAGCCATTGTGAGAGAAAGGGGAGACCTCAGAAGTTCCGCAACAACAAATATGACAGCCGTTATGAAAAAAAGGGCCGTCACATAGTACGGATCAGGCGGAAGCAGGTTTCTTGCTGCTTCCGTCATCCTTGCGCCCTCAATCAGATAGCCAAGCGAGTATCCTGCGAAACCAATCAGGGCACCTCCGAATCTGCTGACGGTCCTCGAACCTATTATGGCACCAGAGGTGGCAGATAGATTGTTTCCGGCCACAAGGGAAACTATGATAAAGAGAAGTATGGAATTCTCTATGAGTAAATACATGGCAGCTTTACTTGTTTATGGATGATACCACCGTTATGATAAGATCCGAAACGTCCTCGCAGTCATCCAGAAGATCATCTATCTTGTGGACCAGACCTGACAGATGGTTAAAGCTCAGGTATCCTATCCTCTCCGCACTGGAATAAAGATAGTCGAGAATGTCGTCCTTGATTTCATCAACCCTTTCCTCGAGATTCTCAATCTCCGATTTGATGGAACGCATGGAGTCAAGCCTGTTCGACTTCAGGATTCTGGAGAGGAGAGAGAGTGATAGGAGATGATTTTCGAGCATCTTCCTGTAATTTGAATAACAGAAATCGATAACATTCCTCTCATCATCAGAGAATTTATGTGCCACTCCGTGAAATCTCTTAATTTCCCGGCTTATATAGAGGGAACGGTCCAGAAGATCGTCAAAGGTTTCAACGAGAGACAGGAGATGGCCCAGCAGAGTGACATTAATGGCTCCCTGTGTAATTTCGGTGGTAATTGACAGGGTCAGCTCATCACCCATTCTCTCAAGCTCTCGAATTCTGCTCGTGAGATCTTCATGTTTCTCCCCGCTGATATCCAGCATGGATAGGATGTGGCCTGACGCTTCCACCGAATAATCTATGTAGGGAAGCAATTCGAGAAGTGCTTGCTTCTCCCCCAAGTTCAGTATTCTTCTGAAGAAGCCGTGTTTATCCATTACAATATATATGTTATCCTTATTTATTAATTAGTGCCGTTCCGTTCAGCCAATAATCCATTCGCTTCCCGGGAGTAAATTGTCTGATTCTGCGCATATGGTATCCGCATGGCTCAGGGAAAGATACCGTAATAACTCACAGAAGGCAATCAAGTCCACAGGGGAGATAAATTTATAACCATCCACAACTTTATAAGTTCTGGGGAAAGAACGCATGAACGGGATATATTTTTTCATCACCGCCTTCGTATCAATCTTCTCGGTTCTCAATCCCTTTGGAGCTCTCCCCACGCTCATAGCGCTGACCAGCGGATTTTCAGATTACGGAAGAAAGATCATTGTGCGCAGGAGTGTGCTGGTGGCAGCTGGAATGATTATAGGCTTCATGCTTGTGGGAACCTATATCTTTGAAATTCTGGGCATAAACATCTCTGATTTTCAGATCGCGGGCGGTATCCTCCTCTTCAAGGTTGCCCTGGACATGCTCTCTGGCCGGATGCCAACAACCAAGCTCACCAAGGAGGAGAGGGACGAGTCCTTCGAACGCGAGAGCATCGGGATAGTACCTCTCGGAACTCCGCTGCTGGCAGGTCCCGGCACCATTACAACTGCCATGATATACTTCAATCAGAAGGGCGCCGGCCTTCAGGATTCACTTCTTGTTCTGGCTGCAGTCATAATAGCAATCCTGGCCTCTTACGTAATTCTGCATCTCTCCTCAAGACTTTTCGATCGCCTAGGGAAAACAGGGTCACTTTTGATCTCACGTATAATGGGTCTTCTCCTGGCATCCATAGCGGTGAGTTTCATCGTCAACGGAATAATAGATATCTACAGATCCACTATTCTCTGATGGAGTCCAGGATCTCGAGAAGTGTTGCATACTCCTCGTAGATGAGTTGTCCTCTTGCAGTCTCTCTATTGAATTTCGCATATACGAGATCGGAAATCAGTAGAGAGAGAGCCCTCAGAGGACTCGAATTGGCACCCATTGGAACAAATGCAAAACCCTTATCATATCTCTCTCTGATCTCGTGCAGGCAGTACATCCTGTGGAGAAAATCGGAAAAATTTCTAAAGGTGCTGGCGACTTTCACAATCTCTGCACTCGATTCAAACATGCGGGTGATCGTGTCCTCCGCTGGAAACCCATCATATGCGTGAAGCGAAACGATCACTGTGGATCCGGCGTTCCTGAAGGTATGGAGAAGTGACAGATCGATATCAATAGCGGGAGCACCGGCGGCCGAGGCGAGCTCCGCATACTCGAGAGCCGTTCTCCTCGAACCACGCATGGTGAATATGAATGGTATGTCATTTCTGCTCAGTTCCTGCACTACTTTCCTGGCACCATCCTTTGTACGGACTCCGAAGAGATCGTAACGGATCTCGTAGAGTTTTTCTGCGCTAAGTTTCTCCTCTTCCAGGTATCTGACGAGCTCCTCCTCGTCGCGAAAGAAGGCAGATTGTACGATCGCCCTATGACCCTTACCCACAGGCATACTGCCTATTTTGAGCATACTGTACGCATATCCTTCAAAATTATTTATATGATTGTTAACGTTAGGGACCTGATCCATATGTTTAAGATAACAGTAGTATCAACACCTACCAGAGTTCTGGGTGATGATCTCGATAAGATGATCGCGTATTTTCTGTATGACATAGGATACATACCCCGCCTGAATCCCGATACAGACTATCAGACCATATACGAATCAGCGTATTTCAGACTCTTTCGGGATTGTTTCCTCTTTCACGGCGACAGATACTGGACGGGAGAGGAGCTGCTGGCATTCCTTAAGACGAGCAGAACTACACTTTACAGACACCTGAATAAGCTCAAATCGATGGATATACTGGAGGAGAAACAGGAAGGTAAGACGAAAAAATACAGACTGAGATTCGGAAACCTTCTGAGTGCGTGGAACTGGGTGGAGGTCAACCTTAAACTTGCCCTGGACAACTACCGTAAAACGGTGGAGGCCATAGACAAACTTCTTGAATCAAAAAGTAAATAGATATATGCGGTAGTGTTGGAATACATTGGGGTTGCAAGATGGTGATATGTGATGGAAAGTGCAATAGAGATTAAAAAGGGGTTTACCTACACGATCTTATCAATGATCGGCGATTCTCCTGTGGAGACCGAGGGAGAGTTTCTCGGTTACACTCTCCTGGGTATGATGGATAGTGCCCTTGTTCTCAGGGTGAAAAGCGAAACAGGAAAGAAGATGATCAGAATGATTCCTATACAGAATATCTACATGATCGATTACAAGGGTGACCTTGAAGATGATTTCATCGTTCCAGATGAAACGGAGGATGATGAGAGAGAGAAAACCAGAAGCTACATAAGCTGAACTCCACAGATCTCAGAATATTCAGGTCCGTTGGGGCCGAGAACACTCCTGATAAGGGATATCCTTCTGAATTTTATGGAGAGGTTTTTTCCCATTGATGTGTATCTCTCAACATTCACCGGTCCCTTTCTGGATCTTGCCAGGGTTATGTGCCCTCTGAAGGGCTTCCTGTCAAATCCTTCGGGGCAGATCCTTACCATATCCCTGTGGATATCATCAAGATCTTTGGAATCTATCTGAAGAACAATAACCCTTGCCCTCCTGGGAGATGGAAAACCACTCACTCCGGATGTTTTTGCGGAAAATGATCTTCTTCTGTAGCTTTCAAGAAATCGACATATTTTACCGGTATCACCCTCACCGATTTCACTGTAGAAAAGGATCGTCACGTGGCGCCTGTCCTCTCCGATAAGGCGCAGACCTGGCTCCCTCGAAAGGATCCTGTCCAGATCCCTCATATCAGGAATATCCTCATAAAGGGTGGCGATAAATGCACGCATGATGCAGAAATATCCCAGCAAAGCATTAGAATGTTATGCATGAATCCTCTTCCATAACATGTTTGCGCAAAGCCATAGATCTCCACGGAAGATCTCCGAAATGACCGGACTTCATTTATATGCGCTGAGGGGTATGATCGGTACCTACGGAGAGTTTGGTGTGGATAACATTTCAGAGTGAACGCCGATCGAACACTATTAATAAACAATCATCATACTCCGGTGTTGAGAGAGGTTGGATTTGCCGGTGCTGTCGCTGTCGGTCTCGGAGGTATTATTGGAGCGGGAATATTCGTTTTAAGCGGCACGATGATCACCCTGTCCGGTATAGGCGCTCTCTTCGCTTTTCTTCTTACGGGCTTTGTTGCAATCATTCTTGCTTTGGAGATGGGTGAACTCACTAGCGCCATGCCCGGAACCACAGGAGCTTCCTATTCTTTTGTCGATAACGCTTTCGGTACTGAACTCGGGTTCATCACGGGAATCACTCTCTACCTGAGTTTTATTGCATCGATCTCAGCGATAGCCCTGGGATTTGGCTCCTATCTATCCTCAATGGCTGGTATTCACCTCCCATATGTTTCCCGCCTGTTTGCTGTTGTCCTCATAATAGCTCTTATGGGAATAAACTTAAAAGGACTCTCCAAGGCTGCTGGTGTGGATATCATCATTGTTTCCTTCAAGGTTGGTGTACTCATTGTCTTCATAATTTTCGCATTTCTGTTCGGGAGATTTCTCAGTTCAAATATAGCCTCACCGATCATAGGTGGAGTTCCCGGTATTTTCTCCGCCAGCGTGATAGCTATGTTTGCCTATGCCGGTTTCCAGTCCATAGCCACAATGGCACCCAGTATAAAAGGAGGCGGGAGAACGGCGGCAAGGGCCATACTCGCTGCGGTTGTCATAAGTCTCGTCTTCTACATTCTCGTGACGATCGCCATGCTTGCCCTTGCGCCTGCGAAGGCCTATGGCTTCGTCGCAGATCCGCTCAGTTTCGCTCTGAAGAGTGCCAGCGCTCCCTCATGGATCTTCTACCTCGTTGATTTTGCAGCACTGGCAGCCACCGCATCAGCGACTCTTGCCATGCTCATAGCCGGTTCGCAGCTCATGAGGCAGCTCTCCAGAGATGGGCTTCTCCCCGGTGTGTTCGGAAGAGACCGCGGATCTGGCAGACCGCCTGTGATGGCCGTTTTTATCACCGCACTATTCGGTGTGATAATTCTTTTTGCTGGAAATATTTACATCATAGCTGCTCTTAGCAACTTTGGTGTTCTGTTCAGTTATCTTCTCTCCGGTTTCGCTCTCATCAAGATCAGAAGAATGAAGCGCCACCCTACCAGGCACGCTGAATTTTTAAAATCAGCTGGCATAGTCACGAAGGGAGCCTTCAACATGCCACTCTATCCAATTCTTCCCGTTGTGGGTATTGTGTTTATAATCTCCTTCTTCTTCGGTTTTCCGAGAATTGCACTCAGCGCTGGAATAGGGGTTATCATCGCCAGTTTGATTGCGTATTACGCACTCAGAGAGGACAGAGATGAGCCCATAGTAAGGGTGAGATTCTTCAAATAATTGCTGTGTCTGACTCCCTGCACGCTCCTTTTACTGGGTAAAACGAGGCACGGAGTTTCTGATCCTCTGACATCTTCTCCGTCCTGGAGAATAGGGAGATCCTGACTCATAGAGTGGTGCCTCTGATAACATTTTGAGAGTTTTGCCGCCGCAGACCTTCCTCATGCGTGGATTCTTATGCGTTTCATGGTGCTCTGATTCCGGTATCCTGAATCTTTTAAACTTTTCCATACTCTTCCACCTTTGCTGATTCTGCCCAGGCGCTTTATTTGGGAACAGATTTCATAGTCAGATCATAAAAAGTGAAAGACTGCATTCACGAGACTTTTCATCTTGCTTTTATATCCCTTTTATGCAGGAGCGCAAAATAGTATTTATTGCTGTAAAGCATCTCCATTTATGGTTAAAATCCCTGCTGATCTAAAATATACCAGAACCCACGAATGGTTCAGAATAGATGGAGATGTCCTGACGCTGGGAATTTCAGATTATGCGCAGCAGCAACTGACAGACATTGTGTACGTTGATTTTCCTGAAATAGGTGCTAAGAAGAAGCGAGGTGATGTTCTCCTCACCGTGGAATCCGTAAAATCCGCAGAGGATGTCTACTCCCCGGCCGATGGGGAGGTTATTGAAACAAACAGGTCTCTTGAAGACAGGCCCGAGTCTCTTAACGAAGATTGTTACGGCAACTGGATGGTCAAACTTCGGTTGACTTCAGGCGGGGATGTTGAGGGCATGACAGACGAAGAGTACAGAAAATTCATAGGTGAAAGTTAAACAACCTATGACCAGTGGAAAGTCCAGAAAAGACACCTACTACAGAAGAGCGAAAAGAGAGAATTATCGGAGTAGGGCCGTCTACAAGCTTCTTGAGATCCAGGAAAGGTTTCGAATCATACAGAAGACGGACACTGTTCTGGAGATCGGTTCTTCCCCCGGAGGGTGGTCACAGATCATCCGGGAGATCACTACTGGTAGCATCCTCTCCATCGACAGGGAGAGACAGAGTGAGATTGAATCCGTCACGTTCCTGAAAAGGGACATATTCAACGAGAAAATCGAGAAGGACATTGAGAGATTTCTCTCAGAATCCGGTTCGGAATGCTTTAATGTTGTACTTTCCGATGCCATGGATAGGACGAGCGGGATTCAATCAAAGGATCATGCTGTATCTATCGCAATCGGTGAAAGGGTTATGGAGCTTTCATACCAGTTTCTTTGTATCGGTGGGAGGGTACTCCTGAAGCAGTTCCAGGGAAGCGAGACACAGGACTTCAAGAAAAGGCACTCCGGAAGATTTGAAAATTCCAGGATCACCACCACCAGCGCGAGAAGAAAAGGGAGCAGGGAGATCTACATTCTCTTCAGCGGATACTTAACTGGATGAAAGCTCAAGCTTTACTGCATCAAGAACTTTTCCGCACCTTTCAAGCTCCATCACGACCATGGCTCTATCGGAGTCCGTTTCCTTAAAATCTGTAAGGAAGGTTTTTATCATGCTCTCCGTTCTGATATCCTCGATAGCCCTCATTCTCCTGTTTTTCGTTACAGCTCTGTCCCAGGCTATCACAAAATCTTCGGGATTGTCGTACGGGAACTTCCTCCTGATAATCGATTTTTTCCTGAGGGAATGCATTAGAATGTCCCTTGGCTTGATGATGTCCGTGTAGAGCTGGGTGAAATCCTCCTCGTTCATATCGAGTCCTATTATGGGTACGTTCTTCCTGCCAGCGTACTGCATGGCCTCAATGTATATTGGCGGAGGAGTCATGACCTCACCATAACGGGAGAGCCCCACACCATACATGATCTCATAATCACTCAGAGTCATTTCGAAAGGCTCCCTGAGGAACTGCTCCAGACCTCTGATCTCCTCGGGTGATATGCTCACG
>Ga0256829_1000522_pt1 | contig 37821 bp, 33 predicted proteins | sample 131447metaG_FD_185979 | JGI IMG/M metagenome (GOLD analysis project Ga0256829, IMG submission 185979) | Hydrothermal vent microbial communities from Lau Basin, Pacific Ocean - 131-447 | ecosystem: Environmental > Aquatic > Marine > Hydrothermal vents | place: Pacific Ocean: Lau Basin | collected... | reverse complement strand
TTAAACTAGTTAATGTTGAGTTCACAAAAGCGATGAATACTATTACTGGACAATATCCAGAACACGAACAACAAACTTGGGATCAACAAAGTGCTGAAGCAAAAGCTTATTTAGCTGATCCTACTAAAGCTGTAGTTCCACTTATTTCAGGTATCGCTAAAAATAGAGGAGTTGATTTAAAAACATTAGCTACTAAAATTTTAGCTAAATCAGAAGCGTATAAAGCAGCAGCTGGTCAAGCTATTGGTTATAGACAAAGAGCTATTGTAATAATAAACTCTATACCTGATTATCCTACATATCAAAAAGTAGTAGCTGAATTTGAAGCAGAAAGAGATGCGTTTTATAAAGCTGTAGAAGGAAAATAATCCTTCTATAGTTTTTTTATATTTTTTTATTTGTAACTTAAAGTTATATGAATGTAATTAACAAAGGAGTATAAATGAAAAAACAAATTAAATTATCAGAAACTTTAATTAGATATTTAGTTAAACCAATTACTTTAAACTTAGAAAAAGATGAAAAAGAAGATATATCAATTGTTAAATTTAACATAACCGAAAATATACTATTATCAGTGATTTATGTAGCAAAGATTGTTAAATCAAAAATAGAAGCAATAGATATTGCTGATTTGCTTATAGATGAAATAAAAGAAGATCCTGATACTAAAAAAACTGATATAATTTCTTATACCGATAAAAAAGATATAATAAATATATTTAAAGTTTTTAACGTAACTAAAAAAACTATAACAAAAACATTAGCTAGCGAATTTAAAATAAATGAAGATAAAATAACTTTTAGTAATGAGTTTTCAGAATTATAAAAATATAAGCTTGTATAGTAAACACTATACAAGCTTATAGGCTATTTTTCTTTGATTGTTAAAAAATTAAAAAAGGAGTAAGCAATGAAAACTAAGAATATGTTTATACTTTCAATATTTGGTTTAATACTAGTTATTTTTTTATTTACTAACATTAAGACTACAGTTATGCATATGTTAGGTATAGAAACACAAGATTCTAAAATAGAAAGATTATCTATTAATAACAAAGAACAAAAAGAAGCATTATTAGAATTAAAAAAACAAACTAAAATGCTTAAAATAAAAAATTCTATAGAACTTAATACAACAGTTAAAAGCATTAAACAAACTAATAAACTTAATAAAAAAATAAATACCTTAATCACTAGTTTAAAACCAGATGTAAATAAAACTAAAATATTAAACACTATGCATAAAAAATACCACATAGCGATACCTAGCAAGCCTGTAGTAGCACGTAAAAGAATAAGACATATCAATACACCTAAAACTATTAAGGATGCTTCAGAGACTTCTTCTACTGTCATATATGTTAATAAAACAAATTATTTAGTTAATGGTTATAGAAATATTAAAAGTATCTATACCGCTTATGATAGTATTATTAAAATAACATCTCCGAATAAAAAGGATAAAAAATGAAAAAAATAATGTTAATTATATCTTTATTTTTAATACCGGTTCTTTTTTTAGGGTGTGTTAATAGAGAACCTAAAATAGTTTATTTAACAAAAATTAAAACTAATTATTTATATTTACCTACTAAATATTATTTAGACGATATAGAAATACCTAAACCTGTTGATATTAAAACTTATATAAAAGCTAATCCTTTAGAAAGAGAAAGATATAATGTTATACTTATTTTAAAACTTTATAAAACTATAGGTGATTATAAAATAAAGTTAAAAACTATCAAAGATTATGAAACCAAAATACGTAAAATAAAATAAAATAATGACAACTATAGGTTATAAAAAACCTATAGTTGTGATAATAAATTTTTTATTTTCCATTTATTATTAAAAGTATCTTTTATATATACTTCTAAATCATATTTATCTAATACGTTAAGTATAGGTTTTAAATATCTTTCTTCTTTAATAAAGTGTGTTTTGATTTTAATACTATTCTTATACACATCAATTCTATATTTAAATTTTTTTAAATTAAATAACATTGCTAATCCTTTTTTGTTTTTTATTTTTTATATTACATTCCCTGTACAAGTATCAGTTATTAACCCTATTTTAGGTAATATCTCTCCTTCTACGATAGTCCATTGTATTGTTCTTGCATTATTGATAAAAATATCACAGAACTTTTTAAAATAAGGTAAACTATCTTTACTAAATCTTAAAGCTAATAATTCACTAGCTATAGGACCGCTTATTTTACTAGCGTCATTGACTACTGAATCAACGAAGTTTAGACAATTAGGGCTTCCAGGTGCTATAGCTTTAGACCAATAAGCAGCAGCTTTAGCAGCCATACATGTAGCAAAGCCTCTAGGGGTTACTTTATGTTTATATACATTTAGACACGCATCTATGCCTAGACTACCAGCAGGAGGTGTTATAACAAAATTAGTAGTAGTTCTAGTAGCTTTTTGAAATTCAGCATCTAATGTTTCTGAAATAAAAATACCAAAATTATATTTCCTCCAATCTCTAGTTCTCCAGAGATCTCCTTTATAATAACTATATAATTTTTCAGCACAACTTAAAGAATTCATAGCCATAATAACTCCTTATTTATTTTAATAAAATGCTTCTTCTTCAACAGGAGTAGAAACAGAATAAAATCCAGGCATAGTTTCTTCTCCAACATAAACTTTACCTCCTGATACAACTTCAGGAGAACCATCTGAAGTATATCCTACTAGATCACCTGTTTTTGAACCTGCTGGTGCTGTGTTACTTACTAATGGGCTAACACTATATTGTGCACTTGTAGGATCTTCATAAAATTGTGGACCATTACTGGTATTAACAACATCAGTACCACCTTCAACAGTAACGCCACCAGTAGAGCTGCTTCCTCCACTATCACCACTTCCAATAGAACCACTTCCTCCACTACCACCGTTACCATTAGAACTACCACCTGGTAAAGTGACAGTACCCCCACTTCCACTAGGTCCAGGTTGCATTTTAGTACTATTACCTGGATCAGTTGCAGTTGATGGTTTATGAATTTTAAAATTCTTTTGTAATCGTTTTAAAATAGCCTGGTAAGCTTTAACACTCGAAGATTCCAAAGGAGTTGGCAATCCTAAATTACCAACGTGTTCTTCTTGTAACATAGCCGTTAAAAGATCTATAAGTAATTTTATAAGTTCATCTCCTTTACTTTCTATCATAATACCATCTTGCATACGCATTTCTACTTGTCCTTTTGTGGTAAGTTTCCATAATTTTTTAATATTAATAAATATAGCATTCTCTTTAGTACTAAACGTAATATGATTAAAATTACCTGTACTGTCGTTAACCATTAAGTAATATCCATCAGATGGATTAAGATTAATACTATAATTACATAAATCGCCATCGTCTAAACCATTAGTACTAACACTCATATACCCACCACCTGGAGAAGATGTTACACCATAGTTACCTTTATCTTTCATAAATGTCCAACTAACTGTTTCATTTCTTCTTAAACTTAATTTAGTATCTATTGTAGTCCAATAATATTCGTCATTGTTACTAAACCTAAATAAAATAACTTTTTCACCTATACCTAAATAAGGTGGTGTTACCCTATTAGATTGTCCTAGCTGTAACCATTCCGCATATATATATTTTGTATCATCCAGTTTGATCTCTTTAACTGTAGTGGTGTATGATTCTACAGTAGGTGTTGCTTCATCAGCGTTACTATTAACTACTATATCTTTAACTTTATAATTATTAACACTGATTGTTTCTTTTTTATCTTTATTTAAATCATCAACATTAGGTTTAGTTTTATCCCACATTTTTTCCATAGGAAATATTTTAGCTGTAGAACTACCTTTGTTACATTCTACAACTATACCAAAACTATACATATGTAATTTACTTAAATCCAATGTTAATAATTGCCTAGTTGGATCAAACATATTTACTCCTTTTAAACATTAATTTCATAGAAGTTAAAAATATAAAAATAAGTTAGAGACTTAACATATCTCTAACTTATTACATTTTCTTTATATGCTTTTATAAGTAAATCAACAGTATCTTTTGGTTTTAAAACAGTTTTATAACTATTAATAATTTTTCTAAAAGTTGATTTACTATTTATACCTTCTTTAACTACTGCTATATAGATAGATAAAAATGTAGGTATATTTTCTACCATAGCTATACCTAAACTACTAGAGTCAAAACTATAAAAACTTCTACTTAAAATTTGTGAATATATATCAGTTGTTAAAGCATTCGCTCTTTCAGTATTACTTAAAGCTTTTATATTATTAACTAAACTGCCTATAGTTCTAGATGGTAATATAAGTTTATTTAATGTATATAATTTTTGTAACATTTCATAATCGTGTTTTAACGCTCCATTATGTAAAGATTGTTGTGTCTTTTGTGGTAATCTATCTATAACATTATCTAATGTTATTTTATTTTCTTCATTTACTGTTACAAAATGTATCTTAGCTATAAGTTCAGCTTTTTCTGCTAACGATTTATCAAAAGTAATAATGTTAGTAAGTTGTCTGATAATTATAGAAAATACATCTACAAGATTATTTCTTATAGGTCTGAGCCAACCATATTCTCCATCTAACATCATTCTTGTGTATATTAGTCTTCTTAATTGTAATTCTCCATTATATCTATCATTAAGCCCTTCCGCTATAGTAACAATATTTTCTATATTAGATTTCATAAATGCTCTTAAATCAATAGCTACATATTGTCTTTTAGATAAACCAGTAAATATAAAAGGATGTTCAAAAGGCAATATCTTTTTTTCATTTTCATTTTTACCTGTTATAATAACCAAACCTGTATTCCCATCTTGAAACTCATACTGTAAAGTATCTCCTGATATCGATAATAGATTTCTTAATTCATGTTCTAATTTATCTTTATCGAAAAATAACCCTAATGTTCCTTCGTAAATATTTAACATATATAACTCCTTATTACTAATATTTTAATCAACCAAGTGAAAAAGAAAAAATAAAAAAGAGGATTAGAGTTAACCTCTAAACCCTCTTCCGTTAAATCTTGGGACATATACTCTACTAGGAGTACTTGGTGCAAAAGCATTTCCTTGGAATTCTGCACCAGAGTAAACACCTGCTATACTTCTAAGATCAGCGAATGGTGTGTTTGATACCATTGGAGCATTAAATCTTGGAGCATAACCAGCACTTATAATATTTTCTTCAAGTACTTGTAGGAACAAACTACTTAATGGAATTCTGATTGCTCTACCTGTTATTACTAATTGTAGTCCTAACATTTGTGTTAAAGCATCTAGAATTTCTAATTTTAATTCAAAATTAGTTTTACCAGTTAAGCCCATACATTGTTCCACAGGTAAGTTAGAATATATCCAGTTTTCTAGAATTCTATCATCTACTTTATTATTAATTAAGAAGATAGTATCTATTTCTCTAATATCTCTAACTTCACCATTAGCATCGATGAACTCACCAGTTGGAACTTCGTGCGGAGCGCTACCCAACACTTGAATATCTTTTGGAATATCTTTATTTATAAGAACACTTGCTCTTTCTAAAATCAGGTTATTAGCTTCAGCTCTATGTGCTGGATCAGCTAATGCTACGAACCCAGTTGTTTGTGGATAGATATCTCCGTTAAGTTCTATTTCTGTAAAGAATACTGGTTGATAATTGAAATGTTCTTGAAGCATTGCTCCAATGATATGTGGGTCTGCTTCAGGATCTTTAAAACTTACAGGAACACCAGGTTTACCTTGTTCTCCGTTAAAGTTAAAGAAATAATTTAATGGACCAGCATCTTTTTCTATATAACCTTGTTTTAACACATTTGGAGATGCGAAAGTTAAAGCATTAATAATAGATAATAAATGGAAATTTAATGTAGGCATAAGACCCATTGACTCATTAATGATGATTAATGGTTTTGCCATCATTTTAGATTTACCGAATTGGTTACTAACTTCACTTACGATAAAATCCATATAACCACTTGTTAATGCTATTTCTTTTTTAGTTATTCTTCTTTTACCGTTAGGTTGTCCGTTAAAACTACTTGTAACAGTAAAATCACTTTTATAAATTCTACCAAGTCTATTTTTAGTAGGGGCATTATTAAATGCCAAATTCAATTCGAAATAACCATTACCATTACTTAGTGATTTAAAATCAGTTACACATAAATCATTAACTTCACCATTTTCAATTGCGGCATTAAAAACAATTATATCGTGTGTATATTTAGCCGCAATATTCGCAGTAACTACTTCTTCGTTATGTGGAATAACAAAACCTTCAAAGCTTTTAATTTTTGCTTTGCTGACATTAAAAATCTTCGCTAGAATTTCTTCTACTGTATCGTAGAGATAATTATCGAAAGCATCAGCTGGAACTATTAAAAGACTTTGATCTCTTTTAACAGTTTTCATTTCTTCTAGTATAATAGAAGGTGCAACTGGTTCAGGACCGCTTGCTTCTAGTAAATGAATAAGGTAATTAACATTACCTTTTCTGTCTTTAATAGCGATCACTACAGAATCATAATCTAAATCAAATTTAGATTTAGGTACTTTAATTATTTTAAAATCGCCTTGTATATCTTTTAGAGCATCTTTAATAGCTTCAGCGTATTTTTCCATCACTTCACTATTTTTATAATTGCTTAATAGTAAATCTTCTAAAGACATAATACTACTTCCAGTATTAAAAATACTTTTTGCACCATCTGCTCTACTTGTACCACTTTCATCCACACTCATATTTTCAAAACCCAATGTTTCGTTTATAGCCATAGCTAACTCCTTGTATTTATTTTTTTTATTTAGAACTATGTTACTAGCTCACATAAGTATTATTCCATTATTTTTTATTGGAAATCAAAATGTACTAATACTTATGTCAGATAGTATTCTCTAGGAATAACTTCCTAGAGTTGATCTAAAGATCTTACTACTCATATAAGTAATACAAATATAAAAAAAATTACAATTAAAAAAATTTAATTATTTCAATAACTAATTGTTGCTATGAAAAATAGTAAAATTCAAAGGAGTAAAATTATGATAAATTTTTTTAACAATATGGTAGAAAATAATTTTGAAGAAAATCTTAATATTAAAATGTATCCTTCTTATCCTAGAATAAAATCTATAGCAGGAATAAATATAAATATGGTTAAAGATTATTATTACAATACAGGTAGATATCTTAAAAGACCTAATCCACTTATAACTATTATAAATAATTTTGATATAGATTTATCCGATACACCTGATAATGTATTTAATTATTTATCTACCAGTAGTAGTTATTTAGCTAATAGTATAAAATTTATAACTACCACTAATAAAAACGATGATCCTTTTGAAAAGGTCATAATGCCTGCCGGTAATGAATATATACTAGTTGCTAACGAATTAACTATGCCTACTAATGATAGAAGTATACTAGATACCAGTATAAGATGTTTATATACTAATTCTAACGATTATTTTTTCACACACCCTAAAATGTATGATTATAGTACTGACCTTAATTATTATGTTTTTACAGTAGATTTAGTTAAGTTAGGTTTAGGGTATTATTATTGGTGCAAAGAACAGATTATTTTGGATAACGATACGGATCCTGCTAGATATCTATTTACGATAGTTCTAACAAACACAATAAACGATATAACAGATATAATGTTTATTAATAGATTTATAGCAGAGTATGAAAAAGATGTCGTTAATAGCTGGTATAACTTTAATAGGATATTCATACCTGATGACACTAACAGATATGAGAAACTAATACATTATTCCATAGATGTTTTAAAGAAAAACAAAAAAATAACTTGGAAAGAAGCACTTGCTAATATCCCAACCTTATTGAATATTAACACACTTAATCTTTTAAAATTACCTAATATAACTACTAACAGAAGAAACGAATGGGTTCTTTGGCTAGCAAGATTACCTTATTTAATATTTCTTATTAAGCATACGGATAAACATATGAATAAACAAAATATACATTATCTTAAAAATACTACAGTTAATAGTTTAAAACAACTAGAACGTAATCAATATTTTTCTGTAGAAAATAGTACAACTAATTTTCTACTACAAGATTTATTAAACAAAATAAAAAAACTATTGAAAGGAGTTTGAAATGGGTTTAATAGAATTTGCTATAAACAAAATTAAAAAAATAGGTATAAATAAAGAAGTGCTAGAATTAGGATTTCTAAAAGAACCTAATGAATTAGGTATAAGAACAAGTATAGAAGAACAATTAGAAACATTGGTTATTAAAGGATTAGTTCTTAAAGATTTAGATGTATTAGGTGGTATACAAGTAACTATACCAGTAGAATCTTGTAAAGTAACCAGATATAAAAATACTTTTTATAATATAAATGCTGTTATAAATGTTCCTTTTGAGTTAACTAACGGAAGACAAATTATAGAAGTTCTTAATATGTTAGTTATTTATTCACAGGAGTTTACTTATGGTGGCAATAATAGGATAATGCAAAATTTAGATATGCTTAACAGAAAAGTTAATATGGAAAACAATATGAGACCTATAACAAATTTAAAGCTTATAGCTCCTAATACTATATTAATTTTTGATAACGTTAATGTTTTAACTAATTCGGTACTTAATGTTATGGTAGAAAATAATGAAAATTTATCAAATATCAGTATGAGACATAGTGATGCTTTTTATAAATTAGTTAAATTAGCTACAGAAGCTTATATTTATAATAAAGTAATAGTTGATTTAAATAAAGGTGTATTATTTAACGGGCACGAAGCAGGTGTAATAAATGAAATTTTAAATAGCTATTCTGGTAAAGAGGAAGAATATGAAGAATTTCTAAATAGTAAATGGGGTAAAATAGCTTTTATGTCTGATCAAAAATCTATGAATGATTTGGTAACAGGAATGATAGGTCTAGTATAGGTTATAAAAAACCTATGCTAGATAGATTTTTTGATTAAATTAAATATAAAAGGATACTTATGGAAGAATACAAAAATATACTATATAAAAGAAGCATTAGGACAAAAAGAATTTTAATAAACTATAAAACAGCTGGAATAACTACAAAAATTATAGGAAAGCTTACTAGCTCCATTATCGTTAAGAATATATTTGCTAAAATAACTACTACTAGTTTTGAAGTATATGAATTTTTTTTATTAGAATTAGAATTTATTTTAAATAAGATTAAAGAAGATCATCCTGAAGAAGCTATTAAGATAGGTGGTATAGAATTAACTAATCTTATAAATTTTCTAAAAGAAAAAACTTGGTTATCTGAAAAATATAATAATATTAAAACTAAATGGGATAACAATAGACTTAGCCGTATGATGAAATACTCACCATTACCACATCAAGTAGCTGCTTATAACAAATATGAAGAAGTCAAGAAGATAAATAATTTAAGAGGTTATTTACTAGATGCTGAAGCAGGTGCTGGTAAAACATTTATATCATTATCTTTAGCAGAACTTTTAGATTATGATTATAAAATTATAATAGCTCCTAGACAAGTAATATACACTGTTTGGGTAAAATCAGTAACAGAAGAATTATATAAACAAAAACAAAGTTATATAGTTTTAGGAGAAAACAGACATCAGGAATATAATGGAGAAGAATTTATAATCATGCATTATGAATATTTAGATAAATTACTTAATAATAAATCTTTATTAAGAAAATTAAAACGTAAAAAGCCTATGCTTATTGTGGACGAATTTCATAATTTTAACGAAATATCTTCCCAAAGAACTCAGAATCTTTTAACATTCGTTAATTATATTAATTTTAGCGATATAGCTTTATTAACAGGCACACCTATTAAAATGTCAGTTAATGAACTTTTACCGTTATTATATATATTAGATACTAAGTTCCCTCCTGTAGCTGAAAGATTTAAAGATATGTATAGTAAAATATATAAATACTTTCCAGAAATATTAAGAGAAAGATTTGGTTTATATAAAGAAAGAATAGTTAAAGATAAAAAGCAAATGCCATCTATAACAGTAGAAGAATATAGGGTTATGATACCTAACTGGAAAGATTATATATTAAGTACAATAAAAGAAAAAATAGAAAAATATAAAACTGAAAGATTAGCTTATATATACGAACATATGGAAACATACGAAGGACAATTTGAATCATTATTAACTACAATAAAAACTAGAGCTATGAATAAGGGAATAACTAAAACTTCTATAGAAAAGAATATAAGAAATTATAAAAGATTAGTTAAGAAAATTAAAAAAGCAGCAGAAAGTAACAAATTAAATACAGTTCAAGATTCTATTATAGAAGCAAGAAGTTTTGAAAAAGATTTACTAGAACCTTATTTATCAGGAGATGAACTACGTGATTTTAGAGATGTTAAATCTATTATGAAATATCCTAAATTAAAAGTTCTAGGAGAAGCTTTAGGAAGGATTCTATTAGCTACTAGGATAAAATGTTACAGCGATATAGCTAGGCACATAACTTACGGAGAAATCATCAAACTGACAGATAAAAAAACTCTTATTTTTAGTAACTATGTTAATACCTCGAATATAGCTTATAACAAATGCACTAAAGAAGGTTTTAAACCATTGAGAGTATATGATAAATATATCAGTGACCTTAATGAAACTGTTAAAGAATTTAACGATTTAAACAATAATTCTAATCCTCTTATAGCCACATATAAATCTTTAAGTACAGGAGTTCCACTCATAGCAGCTAATGTGGTATTAACTTTAGATTTACCATTTAGAATGTATATATTAGATCAGGCTATAGCTAGGGCTTGGAGGCTAGGACAAGACAAGCCTGTTTTGGTACTTATAAGTAAATTAAATTCAGGTAGTGAGTTTAATATAACCGATAGAGATAATTTTATTATTAATCTATCCGAATATAATGTTAAGCTTATAACTGGCAATGAATTAGCTTATGAAGTTCCTAAACAACTATTAGCTTCAGAAATAGATGTAGATGAAAATGATGAAGATTTAGATAACGAAAATAATTCAGAAGAGATATTAGAAGAAGTTGTTATTAATAATTTTGTAGAAAATATAGACATAAATTTAAATATGCAATACGATAAAAGTTTTGACATTAAAAAAATAAAAAATATGTTTAAAGATTTATTTAAATTTAAATTTAATTAACAGTTAGTAAGGTATTTTATATACCTTACTAACTATGTTTATTTAATAACAACAAGTGAGAAGATTTCATTAGTATTGAATTTTCTTATCGCAATACTTTCGTTAAAATTTCTATTAACTAAATATGCCTGATCGTCACTTAGGATAAGTGTTTCGTTTTCTATAACCATAGGACTTAAACCTGATTCTGGAAAAAACTTATTAAAGTCATCTATTAAAACAGGTAATCCTTTTTCAAATACGCTATTCGTAGGAATATTAATTTTCCTAACTTTAATAACTGTTATTTTTGTAGCATAGATAATCGGTAGAACATCTTCATTTGTCATACAGAAAGTTTTTAAATCTTCTTCTGTTTCTTTATCTAATTTACCTATATCCGTAACGATATCTATTTTTCTTAATGCCTTTTCTAAATTTACGTTATTTTTAGACATCTCGATTAAGTCAGGCATATCTTCCATATAGTTATCTATAGTGATGATGCTTTCTACCGGATTGTCGTTAATTATTTTAATTTTAGCATAAGTTGTTTTTAAAACTCTGTTAACATTATTAGTTATTTGTGTATTAAAAAACTTTAATACATCAGATCTTAAAGTTTCATCAAGTTTAGGAAAACCTGCCTGTACCTGAGTTTTATCTAGTATATCGTTTAAGAAAAGATATTTCTCAGTTTCTTTTCTTCTTTTTATGTGTTTTATATTTAATAAGAAAACATCTAGCATATTTGGATTTGTTTCTGTTATATTTGCAGCGTCTAATATATTTCTTAATGTTATACCATTATCAAAAATCAATTGTTCCATTTTTTATCCTTTTTTAATTATTTCTATTTTAAACAATTTATTATTATAATCTACATTAACATCTAATGCTTCAGTACTTTCGTCATAAAGCGGCAACATTTCAGAACCTTCAATAGGTTTTAAATCGTCCATAACAATATCTCTTTTAGATCTACCTATACTGTTAGTCGCTTTAGTTACAGGTATATCTGAAACTGTATTACGAGTCTTTGCGTTATTACCACCTAATAACGAAGAACCTCTTGAGCCTCCCATGGCAGGCCTATTGCCATTAAATGTTGCTGCATCGTCATATCCAAATTCATTAGCAATTCTTCCTGAGAATCCTCTAGGAGATATCCCTGGAGATGGTTCATAACCACTTCTTCCAAAACCTCTACCATAATTCCTATCGTCATATTGATAAGCGTTATTATTATAGTTACCACCAAATCCTCTAGCCCCACCTGCATTGTTAACCTGTGAAGTATACCATTCTGTATAATCTGCTAGACCACCTCTCTCATCGTACCCGTAAATACGATTATCAGCACCAACCCACATAACTGGACTACCGTATGCGTCACGCTCGAGTATTTCTACTATAGTCTCAGCAGGATGAGCGCTTTGTCCTTGTAAAAAACTCATTGTCTCTCCTTTTATTTTTTATTAATACGATATTTGATTATAGTATATCGTCATATGAGTATTATGCTTACGAAAAAAAATAGAAATAAACATTTGGAAGCAATAGTCTCCAAATGTTTATTATAATTAACTATTCAACATCTTATTTATATCCGCATCATCGTTATTGGTATCTTCTTGTTCGTCTTCTTCAGTATTGCCTCATTTTTTAGTATTATCCTCTTTATTTTTGTCTTCGTCATTGTTGGTATCTTCGTCATTATTAGTGTCTTCGTCATTGTTGGTATCTTCGTCGTTATTTGCTTCGTCATTGTCAAGACTATCTAAATCTTTTCCTATATCTTTTTGCAACTTTTTATTAGATTTTAAAAACGGTATTAGAATTTTAGATAATGTTTCTGTATATGTATCAAATTCTTCTAAAACATTATACATAGGGACACCTTCTTCGTCTAAGGTAAACATTTTGGTAACCTCTGGGAATATTCCTTTTTCGTTTATAAATCTTAACAACAACATTGATTTAAGAGCTCCAGATACTGATGAAATTTTATCACCTAATCCAGCTACCAATTCATCTGGTAATGCATCCGAAGAAAATACTTTATCCATAACAGTATCTAATAGATCGCTGAATTTACCAACTGCATCTGACGAATATTCTAATTCAGAAGATTCTGGTTTAGGCAATGCTACTTTTAAGTTTTTAATAGCTAAATAAATAATCCAGTTAATTAATTCTTCATCACTAGCTGATGAAATCATTTTGACTTTATCATCTGTTAGATTCTTTTTAAGGTATTTTTTAATTTTGTTTTTATCTTCTAATAAAATTTTAAATAATTTAGCTTTAAATTTACCATCTAACATTAATTTCTTTTTTATATTATCTGTAAATTTTCTATCAAATTTTGTTTGTAATTTGGTTATACGCTTATTAAGTAGTAATCTATTAGCAACAATTGTTGTCGCAAAATCAGGACCCATCGCATCATTAACTATTTCTGGTGTAAGGTAAAAAGCATTATAAATATTTTTGTTTATTTCTTCTTCCAAACTTGTATCAGGTGGAATAATATCAAAAGCTTTTTCATCTATGTTTATTTCCATTTCTGGTAAATTTTTATGTTTAAAATTAAAACTGAAACCTAAATTATGTACCCAATCAGTTAAGTTAATAGGATTGATTTCACCTATAGGTAATGATACTTGTCTGTTTTTAATAACAGTTGATTTTATAAGTTCCATAGTTTTTCTATAATTATCATCATCTTCTGCTAATGTTACATCTACTTCTGTGGTAGTGACTGAAGATTTAACATATGATAATATTCTAGTAAACATAGCGATACCCCTGATACTTAGAAGCATCAATACTTTCTCTAATAATGATTTACCTGTACCATCTTTTTTATAATCTACCGCTATATAAGATATAAGTTCAGGAGGTAAGAATACTAATTTTATTTTAGATTTTTCTAAAACATTAAATACTGCATTAACTACTAAATCATCTGGAATTGAAATATCATAATCCATAAAATTACTTAAACCTGTTTGTTTAAGATATTTTTTTAATTTAGTAACTAAATATTTATCTCTAAAATCGTCTATATCTTTTATATAGTTCTTTTCATCTACCATTATTTCTAATTTTTTTCTTATACTACTAAGCATATCACTGGTTGCATCTCTATCATTTCCTGTACTATTTACTGCTAACGTACCTTTTAATTCCGATGTTCCTAATGGCTGCCCTTTAGAATTTAATACTAAAAAATACCCTAAATGCTTACTAGGTTCTGATTTAGATGTTATTGGAATAATAGATCTAGTATCTAATTTTTTAATATATGGTTTATCAGGACTAACTATTGTATCTTTTGTAAACATAACTGCACCATTATCTAGTAAAACATCTTCCATAGCTACATTACCTAAGTTAGAAAAATTAGTATAAATATTACTTTCATTTTTTAATTTATATTCTAATTCGTTAAATTCTTCCCCGCATATTGTAACTGGAGTAGAACTAAAATCTAAAAAATCATCACTAAATTGTTTATTTATTCTATTAGAATTTATATTCAATATTTCATCTTGTAAAAATGATTCTTGACCTATTGTTATTTGTTTAGATTTTATACCATTTAAAACTTTAATTAAGTCAGATCCTGGTATAATTGCTTCTGCATATGCGCCTTTATAGAATAATGTATCTTTTATTATATCAGATATATTTTCCATTATGTTATATTCTTTATCTACATAATCTTTGATAGTATCAGTTATTTTAAATAAAATATTACTAGAAATATCTAAATTATCTATTTTATATATAAAATGTGGAAATTGCATATCGTTAGGAGATTCTATAAGTGAAACCAAAATCTCCATTGCTAATTCAATATCTGGAAATAAACTAATAGCATCTTCTATAATACTTTCTAATTCTTTATTATTTTTAATTTTTCTTTCTATACCATCTAAAGCCAAATTAGCTTTATCTTCATTTCCAAAAATGTTTATTAATTTATTATACAAACTTTTTTTATTTTCTTTTGCTTCTATAACCATATCAGGTACTTTTATTCTTTCATCTCTAGCCATTGATGCTCCTTTAATTATATTGTTTTTTCAATTAACTAATAGGTTATATATTAAAACTTAGTTATAACGTGAAATGAAGAAGTTTTAAAGGAGTAAATATGACCAAGATAAAAATATTTAATAAAAAGAAAAAAATATTAAAACCCATTAAAAAAATAAGTATAGATTCATATTTTACAGATGTAATAAGATTTGTTAAAAGTTTGGTGTTTAAAATAGATGAAAGTTATATAAATTTTAATTACCATAGATATGCTAAGTATGGCGCAAATGTAAAAGATCGTATAGATAGCAAATATTACATTAATTTAGCAGGCAAATTAGCACCTGGTGTTAAACCTGTTATAGTTAACTCTCCATTAGCTAATAAAGATATCCCATTAACACGAGATTTATTAAATACGGATTTCTTACTTAAGAATAATTTAAGTAAATACGATACTATTTACGATAAACTAATACTCAATAATCCAACTATGCATACATATGTGCAAGGTTGTTTTTTAAACTTAGATATAACTGATATTATTAATGCTAAAAATCATAAACTATTATACGCTAATAAAAAATTTTTAAACGAAAGAGAATATAGTTTACTTAATGATGTAGAAATATTCTTTAATAAAATGTTTCATAGATGGTTCAATCCTAGAATGATGATCGATGAGTTATATTTACCTAGTTTTCTTAATAATGTTTACCAAGGATTAGTTATTTATGTTTTAACTAAAAAAATACAAAATACATTTACGCATAAAGTAGATGAATTTCATATGTTTCATTATTTAAATTCTTATAAAAATATTGCTACTTATTTAGAAGTATTTGACGATGAAACTAAATTATGGTTATATGGTAATCTTAAAAGGTTAAAAAAATATATAGGACATAATTCTACTTTAGAAGATTTATTGTTTAATGTTTATGATAAAAATAAATATGGTGTAGGTAATATTACTTATAGGAAGAGAAAACCTGAATTTATAGAAGATAATGTAAACTCTTATAATAAAGAATACTTTAATAGAAAATATGAATATGAAGCTGATGCTGTTAATAAAAGCTTTTTTGATTTAAAAGATGCCAAATATAATTTTACAGAATTAGAACATATGCTTAAAGAAAATGAAGCTATTCCTGATTTTTATAGACTTAATAAAAAGATAACTGATACATTAAGTAAATATAATAAAATGTTCGAATCTAGAACAAAAAATTTCCTATTAGATAAACCAGAAAAAATGAAACAGTTTTATTATAATAAAGTTACTTTAGTTATAAGTAATTTCTTAATGTTACTTAAAAATAATAATTTTAGTTTAAATACTTTTGATTATTTAAATCCTTATAATAATACCATATATAAATTAACAGGTAAAGATTTATATAATATTATTCTTTATACTTTATCTAAATACATAAATGTAACCGAGAATAAATATAATCTTATTTTAGAAGGAGTATTTGATTATCCAGATAAAAATAAAGTTTTGAATAATACCTGGCATAAAGAATTGCTTAATGTAGATATTTTTAATTTTCTATACCCTAAAGAATTAACTATAAAAACATTTCCAGATTATAATTTAGTTAGTTTTTGGTTTAGTTATTTAGATAAAATAGAAGAAAAAGCTTATTATCTCATAACTAATTTAGTGGATCTTAGTTTAAGAAATGATATAATACTTATGATTAATAATGGTTTTCATAGGGAAATAATTAATGTAGATTTAGAAAATATTAAAACATATTTAGAAAAAAGAAATTTAATAGATTTTTTACCGTTTAATAATATAAATTATAGTATTAAAAAATTAAAAGATTTATTAAAAAGTTTAACTGGTGTAGATCTTAATCCAGAAAAATTAATCTTAGAAATGTATAATGATTTAAAACATTTCTTTACAAAAACAACATCATATAGTGTTATTCTATTAACAGATTTTAACTTTAAAGATGTGTGGATAAGTAATAATTTAAAACCTAGTATAAATTTAGACTATAAACCTTTTATAGACGAAAAAGACGGAGAATGGAAAAGAAGTAATGAATTACCAGTAGATATATACGGTATGGGCTATGAAGACGCTAAGCCACAGTATTACGACAGCCATTATAGCAGTATGACAACATTAATCAATACTGATAAAAATTTCTTAATGGTAGAACAAGATAGATTAAAAAATAAAAGTACTCCTAATACTATAATTTACGCTAGACGTTTTGGTGTTAAATATAAAGTAGAAAGTGATACTGAATTTATTAAGAACAATCCTCCTATAGAAACAGTTGCCATAGATAAATCTATAGATATAGATATTATAAATAAACCTATGTTTAATAACAATTATATACCTGATTTTATACTTAATAGAAATAATAGTGTTCTATATCCATTAGGTAAATATACTAATAAATATATAATAACTAATAGACCAGGTACATTTATACCAGAATATGATGTTATTAATAAAACAGAATCTGTTACTACTAATTTTAAATTTACAAGACAAGATACAAATGCTATAAAAATAGTCTCTAATAAAGGCATTAACAAGGATAACGAAACTATTTCTATTTACGAACCTAAATATCCTTTAATTTACAAACCAACATTTAAAAACAGTATAGCGTTAGAAAACGATACAACTACTTATAAAACAGAAAATGTAGCTAACACTTATTTTAATAATAGAGCAAATCCTGTACTTAAATCAAATATTGTATATGATATAAGTGATAACGCTAATGAAACTAGTATTATACTTAATAAAGGACTTTATATTAATAAATATGTAGTAACTAATAAATCAAGCGTATTTGTACCTAATAACGATGTTATTAATAAACAAAATATAGATATATCTAAAATTAAATTCATAGGTGGAAATAATGAACCTATTAAAATAGATATAAATAAAATTAACCATAAAACAAAATCATTAATAGCTAATACAGGATATTTAGAAGAATATAAACCTTCTTCAAAAGCAGAAATTACATTAAGCGATAATGATATAAATACAATAATTAAACCTAACCAATCTACATTAGACATAATAGATGATCCAAAACTTAATCATAATTACGGTAATAATATAACTGATTTTAATTCTTCTAATACATATCGTTTAGGTAAATATACAAAACCTTATAGTGTTATTTTATCAAGTACTCCTTTAACAGTAAAAGACATTAATAGCAATACTACATTCTTCTTAGATAACGGTGAAATAAATAAAATAGTAACACCTAAATTAACTAAAATAGTAGGAAATACTAACGGTGGTATTAACATAACAAAAAACACCATAACTAATAGAGAAAATAATATAGTATATAAAAATGGGTATAATAAAGTTTATAGTATTAAACAAAACAAAACATCTGTTTATCAAAATGATAAAATAACTGTAGAAAATATAAAGAATGCTTTATCTGCTATTTATAACGATGATTTAGGAGATGATAAAATAAGACACAATTACACAGAAGAAATAAAAGATTTATTTATAACAGATGGTATAACTACTACTAATGGTAAATTTGATAAAATATTAAAAATTAAAAATACTACTAATAGTTCAGATTACACTGAAGATTTTAATAATATAAAAGAAATAAAACAAACATTAAGTAAAATAAATTTTATATCTAATAGTGAATTAATTACTGATTATGAAAGTAATAGGGTTACTAATACTGTAAAACCTTTAATAACCAATATAGGATATCTAAATGAATATAAATTAACTTCTGTTACAGAACATATAGAAAATAATCCTAATGTTAGAGAAATACCTAATGCTAAAAAATCTACTATAGATATAATAAATAATCCTAATTTAAATAATAGTTATACAGAAGAAATAAAAAGTTTACCTATATCAGATAGTATAACTAATACTGATGCTAAATATACAAATAAATACAAAGTTAAGAATACTACTAAAAATGATAGTTATGTAAATAATGAAAACGATAAAATAAAGAAAACAAAAGAAAAACAATCTAATATAAAATATACAACTGATGATACTTTATTTACTAAAAATACTACAGATAATACTAATAACAAAAATAACGCCATAGTTTATAAAGAAGGATATGGTAAAATTTATAAGTTAAAAACAAAAACAGATAATTTACCTAGCGATACTAAGATTACTACAGTACCTAATAAAAATAAAACTAATGTTACGCCAATAGGAAAAACTAATACTATTAGCGATACTAACAATGTAAAAAATGATAATAATAAAAGTGTAACAAATTAATTTCACACCTATAGAGATCTTTTATAGATCTCTATAGGTTTATTTTATAGTGCATACCGTTAAACAATGCTTTCAATGTGGCTGTTGATATAACTCCATCAGCATATGCATCTACCAACTTCTTACTAACTTTACCATATTTTAATAATGAATTTCTAATAGCATAGTAAGCCCCAGGATCACCTCCTCTGTATTTAAGTAATTCTATAGCAGCATCTTGTATACCCATACCTACTAATAATTGTAATTCTGGGTAACTTAATTTAGATGTTCTACTATCTCCTGTAGGCTGTCCTGTTAGACTATCTACACGAGTATCATTGTCTGCTACACTTATCCCTTTCTCAATAGTTTGTTTAACCCTACGTATAGGCATAGTTAGAATTAAATAAGGATATTTAGATTTATAAACGGGACTATCGTCATCAGGTTTAATATAAAGATGCTGATGAAACGAATAACCCAATTCTTTAGCTAATACATCAATATTTTTTCTTAGGTTTATTTTAGCATCCCCATCGTGAGGAACAATGATATTAAGTATCATTTCGTTTTTACCTAATTTTGTTAAAAAATCTTCAAATTCTTTATTATTAAGTCCTTTAAAAAAATCTTCATACAGTTCAACATTATACTTAGAATTAGTTATTTTATATATCCAGTTTATAATAAATTTTTCTACATCTTTTCTTTTAGCCATTTAAAACTCCTTATATAAAAAATAAAAAAAGATAGACGTATAATTATACGTCTATCGGTAAATATATGGTATTCATATCACTGCATAAATTAGTGCTTGTTAGCGAATCTTGCATATGATTTATCTGGAAAATCGTTTGTACATAAAAATCTGTTTTGCTTAGATCTAAATCTTGTGTAGAAATACCCATAAAATTATTGATAGTTAGTTCACTACTATTAAGTACTGTTCCTGTACTTAATTCTATCCTAATGTTATCAGCAGTATTAACTCCTATATCACCTTTTACAATAAAACTTGTTGCTGTCACGGTAGGTTTACTTTTATTAAAATAAACTTTAGCTAATTTTTTGCTACTATTAGTAACATAATTACTTACTTGTATTTTATCGAAACCTGGATCAGCAACAGGTGCTATTTCAAAAGTAAATGTTTTATTTTGGTGTACTTTAGGATCTAATGTGTCCATAAATTTAACAGCAAATATATTAGCAGTTTCATTATCATATAACCAAACAATACTATCGCCTGTACAAAATTTATAACTAGCTAGTATATTAAAACGTTTCTTATTATTGTTATTTTCTTCATATACTGGATCATAAATTATAGTGTCACTTTGATATGTTGCAAGTTTATTGTTCTCTATGTTTCTTATAGTACTAAAACCTGAAGAAGCATACAAAAAAGGTATACCTAAATTGTATACTAAATTAACTTTAGGGTCTGAACTACTATTGCTATCACTAGATCTTTTATAATAAAATGTACCATATTTTAACGTATTCTTTTTCATTTACTATCCTTTACATATTTTTTATAATATTCTATAATATAGAATCTTATTTCTTTCATATTTGGTAGAAAGTTTTCTTTAATAACTTCTATCCAAACTAATGGAACATAATCATATCTAATAAAAGATAGCATATCGACAATACGATTATTTGCTTCTTTATTACTTATGTCAGCTGCTATGGTCATTAACATAGATGTTAATATACCAGTTACAACAATTTCCTGCATAAATGAATCTTTATTAAAAATAGCTGGTTCATATTTTAATATAATATCTTTAACTATATCAGCTAATTCGTTATCTAATTTTTTTAAAGATATTAAAAATTCTGGTAATAAATCACCTTTGCTATTATCTTTAACGTATACATTTTTTGCATTATCTACAACTTTTTTTAAAGCATCTATTTTTTCTAAACTTTTTAATTTATTTTCCATATCTTTTACATTTATTTCGTTATCTTTTTTAGTAGTAGTAACTGCTGTTGATATTTTGGTAACAGCATTTACTTTATGAAATTTATTATGCATTTTTATTCTCCTTTTTTTGTTTTAACCAATATGGTTTATATTCGCCTTTAGCCATTCTTAATAAATCTAAAGCAGAAAGATAATTTGGTAAATCTTTATTGTATTGGTCTATTGTCCACCAACCTCTTGTACTTAGTATTTCATCCCAATCATATCCCTGTTCTTTTATTCTATTATAAATCTCATCTGCTGGTAAGAAATAATTTTTATATATAGGAAAAAATTCCTGCATCTGTCTTATTTGTGCTAGTAATTCTAAAGCTCTTCTTAACTTAGGAATTTCATCTATTTTCTTTCTTACTGTTGTTCTTTGTAATTTAATATCAGGACAAAATTCTATCCAATAACTTCTAGGATTACCTCCTATACCATACTTCATTTCTTTTAAATAATGAAATTGTGTTAAATGTGGCAAAACTCCTTCTCTTTGACTTACAACTATTTTTATAATTATACCAGATGGTCCGGTTTTAGATCTAAGCTGTAATAATGTAACTAAATTTAAATCAGTTTTATTATCATCTTCATTATTAGGATATTCTGGTAAACCTGTATTTTGATTTTTAAGAACTGATGTATTAGCAGTTAACCAAAAATGAGTAGATAAAAACAAGAATTTTTCAGGAACACCTTTTATCTTATCACCTTGTTTTAAATATTGTAATTGCTTTTTATTCTTAGGTCCTATTGGTCCAGTTGGTATATTAAATTCTTCTCCTAGATGAGCTGTTAATAAAAAGTATGTATTACCCATATGGCTTATTCTAGCTAAATCTTTTATAATTTTAGTTCTAGCTAAACCTTGTGCCATAAAGATCATATTTGTATCTTCTAATCCTTTCTTTTCCAACATATCTACTGTTCCTGTCGCTTCTAATTCTGATAAACTATCTATTTCTACAAAATTAGGTTTAGGTAGTTCTATATTCTTTTTAGTATACTTATTAATAAATGCTGTATATTTTACAAAATTCTTTTTATTCGCTATTTTAGCTTTAGTTGTTTCTAAAACATTTTTATACCATTTTTCTGCCGGTAGTTTTGTTTTAGGCACTATAGACCACACATTAGGGTCATAAACAGGTTCTTTTGGTATATATTTAAATCTATCCGCATATCTGTTAAATTTATCTAAATCTAAAGACATATTGTCTTCTGTATCATAAGTATGCATATATGGTCCTATACCTGATGCAGCCATTTTATCCGCAGCAGATAACATTAGGAAATGCATTATTGAAGATTTAAAATTATTAGGTTTCCCTACTACACCTGTTATATTAGAAATACCTCCGTTTAATATATATTCTCCTTTAGGACCTTTTAAAAATGTTCCTGTAGGTATGTCAAATAGTCCTCCTACGTTTATAAGGGGTTTAGTAAATGTAACTGCATAATCTACTCCTATATTCATAATTTTCTCCTTTTATTTTTGTTACGTATATTATTTCAGACTATTATTATAGGATAAGAAGAAGTTAAATTGATTTTAGGGTATTTTTAAATAAAATACATAATTAATTATTAAAAAATAAATAATAAAGGAGTAAATAATGTTTACAATAATGAAATGGCCTGATGATAGCAGTACAGAACATTATGCGACTAGTTGGGTATTAGCTAAAAATATGACTTCTAACGATAACGGTCAAATATTAGTTAATGATAAACCTGTAGAGGTGACAGAAGATGCAAAAATTATTTATGATGGTAAAACTTATGATCCTAATAATAGTAAAGATGATTTAAACACACTTAGAAGTTTAGGATTCGTAGATATGATTATTAAAAGCGAAACCGATGTTATTGCTTGGGATCCTAATTACGACGTCCCTGTAGGAGTTGTATGGTATATTTCAGCATTAAGACATTTAAGAGATAAAAATACAAAAGAGGATTTAAATAACGATATTTGGTTACCAGTAGATCCTGCTATAAATAAAAATAGTTTTAAGAATGAATTCTTTTCTACTAAATTAGAAATATCAGAACCAAGTATTCTTAATATGGATTATGTACCTGGAAAAAGTATTACGTTAACATTACCAGAACCTAAAAGTAATGTGACTTATTTAAATACATTTATTGTTATTAAAGATACTGCTGGTAAAACTATCTTAACTAAAATTATTAATATAAAAGATAACAAGAATCAAATAACAATAGACAGTACTAAAGACAATATTGATTTTGATAACTATGATGTTATTACTATTAAATTATGGCATGTTGCTAATCATAGTACAATTAGTCCTGAGTATAAAGAAACTTTCTTATTAAAACAAGTTTATTTTAATATAGAAGGTAGAAAAAATGATATAGATCCATATAGTGTTAATGAACTTGCTGTTATAACAAAATCTACTACATCTGTAGAAGTTATTAATGCGGTAGTAGAAGATAGTGGTGAAAAAGTACTAGCAAATTGTGCTATAGTTGATGGTAAGTATATAAAAATCCCTAACAATGTTTTAGAATTTAACGATGCTTATACTGTAGCTTTAGATCTACTTATAACATATGATAATGGTAAAAAAGACACTATAAAATATTATGTCCCTATAACAACAAGAATTTATTCAGAAGAAAAAACTGTTATAGATAAAGATTATATGTATAAAAATGTTTTAAACGTTATTAACAATTATGATTATGAAAAAGCTGTTTTTACTATAGATAAAGATATATCTATAAATAGCGAAGAGTTCTTTACATATCTTACACCTATGTTTGATAAGGAAAATAAAGATATTAGTTTTTATATTTTTGGTAGAAACAATAATATATTTTCTAGGTTTAAAAACAAAATTCTTGATGTAGATACTGAATCTACTATAAGACTTTTAGATAAAAATATAGGTTACCTAACAACATTTGAGAAAGATAATAACGTTAATAAAATGCTTATGGATATATTTAAATACGATAGTTATGAAGATGAATTAACTATTATTAATAAAAATAATCCTGACTTATTAAATAATCATCCAGTAATGAGAAAAGTAATAGAATTAAGTAAAGGATATTATTTAGCAGGAATTAGTAGTAGTAATGCTAAAGTATTGAATATATATGCATTTGATCCTGCACTAAACAAACTTACATTAGTCACAAGTAAAACATTCGCTAATAATATAGAGGATATAAGTTTTGTAGAATGGGGCGAAGACCTTGGTTTAATATATGTTAAATCTGAAAATGAAATAAGATTCCAAATATTCAGTAGTATAACTTCTAATATACTAGAGTCTATGGCTATACCAACAGAATACAGAAATCAAATAGTTGTTTTAGAAAGACTTAAAAATGGTAATATAATCGGATTTAAATTACAAACATCTGATAAACCATTAGATTATTTTATTATAGATATAAATACACAAGAAATAAAACAATTTACTAATAATTATAAAGGAAATGGTACACTTGTAAACATTAATAACTTAATTAATGGCAATATTATACTCTACCTAGCTGAAGATAATAACATAACAATTTATGAATACGAATAAGTTATAGTAACCCTTTAAGGGTTACTATAACTTTTATATATTTATTTCTATTCTTTTTTTAACTTATTGTATGAATTTTTTAGCTTAATATAGCGAATAAATTATAAAAACAACAAAGGAGATAGATATGGATACTAATATCATAAATGGTGCCCCTGCGATTTATAATCTGGGTACAAAAGACGAATCTATAAAAGGTGCTCCTCCGAGACCTATTATAATTGGTAAACATATACCGCTTGTATTCACATTCGCGGCTGGTGGACCTGTTGATAAACAAATCATAGATCCAGGTAGATTAATTCCACTATATAGAAAAGAAACATTTGATCCTAAATATCCATTTAGAACACATCAAACTAGACTTATAGAAAGAGTAGCTGGTGCAGGTAGTACTATAGCTATAAAAAGAGTTATTCCTGACGATAACGATACTATAGCTAATGTTACTATTTATGTAGACTATGTTAAAGACACAGTTAATGTTTATAAAAGACACGATGATGGTAGTATAGCTAAAGACGACAATGGTGATCCTATTGTAGATAAAACTCATGATGGTTATAAATTTATTGTTATTGCTGAATATAACGATGATGATATTACCACTCCTATGGGTTCTAAAAAAGATAAAACAGGACATCTAAAAAATAAAAATGGTGATTCAAGCACTATGGTTCCTGTTATGGAATTTAGAGGTAAATTTAAAGGTTCTGCTTATAACGACATAGGGTTTACACTAAATTTACCAAGCAAAGACGTAATGAACACTGCTCTTAAAGATACAAATCTAGCATTACCTTGGGTATTTAGTAAATATAAAAGACCTAATTCTACAAGTACTGGTGTTCTTGAAAAGAACATTATGGGTAGTGTAGGTTCACAATTTATACTTAAGAAAAATGCAATCGATCCTATTAGTAATAAAGATATTGAACTTAGTACTGTTATGGAATTATGGTACAACTTAACTAATCCACTAGTACCTGTTATATTCCCTGATTTTGAAGAACCATATGTTTATTACGATAATTTAAAAACAGTACAAAATGATTTACTAAGCCAAGAAAAAGATTATTATAATACAGATGTTACTACTGTAGAAGGACATGATATTAATACTTTAGAATGGCTAGACTTCTTACCAGATGTTGATATTGATGAACAAGAAGGGCTTATTAATGCATTTACAGCAATGAGTGTTAAAAGAGTTCCTGCATTCACATATTACTATACTGATGAAGAAGTAACACTTAAAGATAATGAAAAAGAAATCTATTTTGGTAAAGGTACTCCAGTTTACCTAGGTAAAGGTAAAGATGGTACATTAACTATGGACGAATTTGAAAAACAAGTACAAAAATATATGGCTAAATATGTAGATAATAATAGTGAAGTTATGGATGTTGCACTGAATATGGAAAACGTTCTATATGATAGCGGGTTTACATTAGATACTAAAAAAGTATTGAGTAACTTTATAACTATTAGAAAAGATACTATTTTAGCACTTGGTACTAGAATAGATAATTTAGGTAGAAATAAATGGGACACATTGGATACGCAAAGATCTATTGGTCTAGTACTTAAAGCAAGATTGGGACTAGCTCCTGAATCAACATTCTTTGGAACACCTGTTACAAGAGCTTTCATTATTGTAGGATCAGGATTAGATAGTTTAGATCCAGCTAACAAAAGATATAGTTTAGTTCTAGATATCGCTACAAAAGCAGCAAGAATGATGAGTGGTATATCTTGGAAAGAAACAGAACTTTTTGATACAGGTGAAAAAGATGTTATACTTGAATTTACTGAAATTGAACCTAAATTTATACCACAAGGTGTTAAACCTGTTCTTTGGAATATAGGACTTATTTGGCCACAACCTTATAGTGGTAATATGTATACATTCCCACAATTACAATCTGTTTATGATAATGATATGTCGACACTTAACAATATCTTTACAGGTTTTGCACTTACAATAGTTAATAAAGTAGCTGATGCTGCACATAGAAAATACAGTGGTGCAGTAAGTATGTCACCTGCTGAAATTATGTTCGCAGTAACTGACTATATGGAAAAAGAGTTAAAAGATAAATTCGCAGATCTTTATAAATTTAAAGTTAACACAAAAATAACTAATTTTGATAAGATAAGAGGTTATAGTTGGACAACAGCTACAGAAATAGGTGGTGAAATAATGAAAACCGTTATGACACACTATATTATAGCTAAAAGAAAAGAAGATATGTAATATATTCTTTCTTTCTTTAAATCTTTAAATAATAAAAAATAAAATAAAATAAAATAAAGGAGTTATTATGCCTAGTTCAAACACAAGTGGTTCTACTACAGCTACTTTCACTAGTGGGTTAACACAACAAACCACATTTGTGAATGTAGGTAGCTCAAATATGCAAGTAGGATCAGAAAATGATTTTTGGGCACATGACGTAGATGCCCTAGATATTAGATATGGTGGACAATTCGGTTTACTTCCTAGAATAGGTGGAGAAAACGGAACAAAAGCCATACAAGAATGGATGTACGCACAAGCATACCAAAGAATGGATCTTATACCAATAGTTTTGCAAACACCTAAAATGTTTGATTTATTCCCACAAGCAAAAGGTTGGCACGAAGCGGTTAAAGCAATGTTTGAAGTACACGCAAAAACTATAGACGGTTTAAATGCAAGTTTAACTGTTAATACTGGTGAACATAATACTGGTATGTCTGGCGCAGTAATTAAAGAAATTACACAAGTAACAAGAGAAGCTACTAATGTTTCAATAGGGTTAAATGAAAAAAATGGTATACCTTTTGAAACACTATTAGATGTTTGGATTAGATATGGTTTAGATGATCCGGATATAGGACATCCGCTAATTACTAGAATTGCTGATAGTACTAGATTACCTAAACACTGGACAGCTGAATGGTATACTTGTACTGTCTTATTTATCGAACCTGATAGATTAAGAAGACGTGCTATACACGCTTGGCTGGTTTCAAACTTGTTTCCAACAAGTAATCCAGATATTATTGGTAAAAAAGATAAAACAGCAGCTAGAGAACTTAAACAAATGACAATTGATTTTGGTGGTTTTGCTTTACCTCCTACTTCTAAAAAAGTAAAAGATTTAGCAAATACTGTTATGGGTATCATTAAACCTTGGGAAAAAGATCCTGAAGACATTTTATTACCGGCTAACAATGTTATGGCTGGATTATTAAATGTTGAAGATAAAGATATCTATTATGAAGGTACTAGAAAAGCTACAACTAATTCTAAAACAGAAACAACTGCTGGTACAGATGAAGTTACTGGTATTAAATTAAGTGGAAAAAAATAAAAAAATAAATCCTGAGAGACTTTTTAGTCTCCTAGGATTTTGTTTCTTAAATTTTGCTCTAATTTTTTTCTCTCTGTTTTAGAGAAACTATATCTATGTGTATGTGCCTTAATAGCAATTTTAGTTGCTTTTTTCATTGGTCTGCTACCATCTTCATTTTTCTCACCTGGTTTACCTGCAGGCACTTCCACATCTTTAAATACCATAATTTCCAAACGATCATCTTTTTTAATAGTTTCATCTTTATATTTGTGATTTAATGGCATTTTAAATTCGATCGTACCTGCATCTTTATGCTTTTTGAAAAGTTTTTCACTTTCATCAGTAGACCAATGAACTAATTTTTTAACCCATTGTTGGTCAAATTTATAAGCTTTTTCATAATCGCTCATTTTTAACCCTGCTTCATCTATTGCATTTTTAAATACTTCTTCTCCATTTTTTGCAACTACTTCTAAATTATCTCCATTTTTCTCCACTTTTACTTCAAGATTTTTAATCTCGAAATCGTTTAATTTAACTGCCATAATAGCTCCTTATTTTTATTTATTTAGAATCTATATACTAGACTCATATTAGTAATACCTGTTTAAAAAATTTTAGAATTAAATAAAATTACAATATATCTATAACAAGCATTCTGTTAAACAGTATACCTGTATACAATATATGAATAAGTCTACATTTTTCTGTATTTTTTAATTCTTTAAAATAGTTAACAAGTTCAGGATTATAATTTTTATAAAATACTTGTTGTAAAAAGATTTTAGAGATATAATCAAATTCATCTTTTTTTATTTTAATTTCGTTAAGCCAACGTACATAAAGATATTCTAAAATATCTATAAAATTTAAATCATCATTTTTATTCTTAGATTTCTTTACTATATCACCAAGATAAATGTAATACTTATTTAAAAGTTTTTCATCTGTTAATTTAGAATATACATCTAAACCTAACCTATAACCTTTAAAAATTTCCATTATCTTACTATATAGATGTAGACTATCTATATTGGCTATTTTAATAACTTCATTAGTACCCAACATCGTATATTTAATAGTTTTAGTAAACATATTAACATACACAGGTTTTAGCGAATTAGATGTAGCAAATTTGCTTACTACAAAAAGATTTCTAGTATCCATAACATACTCCTTTTATTTTTATTATTAGGTCATATGAGTTATTTAGGGATAAAATGAATTAAAAATCAAGAAAGGATTCACTATGTCTTTAACATTAAACGATTCCGATACTGGGAAAAAAACTCTAAAAGCTATAAATAATTTATTAAATTCAGCAGGAGTAAGTAGTGAATTACAACAAGCTTTTGCTGATAACGTTGATTCAACATCATCTGACAATAGTGATAGTAATATTAAATCTAAAATATCTAATATAATACCTGATTCTAATTTAGCTAGTAATTTAGCTGCTATAAAAACTAGTAGCACTAATGATAGTAGTGTTAAAAAACCTAGTAGTAGCTTTATAAAAGATGCTGTCAAAGCAGCTAAAGCCACTATATCTGCAGTCAAATCTGCTAAAAAAGATAAAGATAATAAAGCTGTAGCCGTAGCAACTAGTTTTATTAACTCTGATTTAGGTAAAGATAAATTAGGTGGAACTGTGTCTAAATTACTTACTGATGTAGGTACAGAAAACACAGCAGGTCTTATTACTAATTTAACATCAGCATTAAGTTCTAATAAAGCATTAGATGCTAAATTTAAATCAGCTTTAGCTTTTTTAAATAAAGAATTGTGCGGTAACCCTAATGAGGGTATAGCTGGTAATTCTAATGCTTCTAACGCCATTGCAGGTGCTACTGCTAGTGCAGCATTTTCTTTATTAGCTTGTCCGTTAGATAAAGCTTCTGTGACAAAAATGGCTTTAAAAATGATTGCTGGAAGTAAGGCAACAAGTAGTATCGGTAAAGATATAACGCAGGTTACAGGAGGTGCGGTTAAAGGTAATGTAATAGTCAAAAGTGCTACAAGTGTTTTATTAGCACAAAAGAAAGTAGACACTAAAACAATAGTTAAAGATACCGGTAAAAGTTTAAATACTAAAATAATCACTAGTAAATTAGCTAGTAAAAAAAATGCTATAAGTAGTACCAAAACTAATTTTACACCTATTTCTAAAAAAGATCAAGCCAGTACAGATACTGATACCAAAAAAGCTGCTGTAGATACAGCCAATACCATAAACGGTAAGAATGCTATAGCAACTAGTTCTAGTACTAATAACATTAATAACACTGTTACTTTAAAAGATGCTAATAAACTAATAGCTAAAAACACTATACCTACCTCTGCTAATGATATACAAACTATTTCTAGTAACGCTAAAACATATATTACAGCAGGTAAATATAAGTATACTAAGTACACTAGTCAAACGACTATAGCTTAAAAAATAACTATACGCTATATAGGTATATAAAATACCTATATAGTTGTATACTGTTTATTTATGATTCTCCCATTAAATATTTATTAAATTCTTCACTATTGCCTAAGATGTCGTTAACGTTACCGACATTAATGTTATCAGTAAATGATTCAAAAAACCAATTACTAGATACAAAATCACCAGCTAATGCACCTAAAGTTTCTGGTTGAAGTGCCAAAACGTATGATTTTAAAAATGTTGATGCTTTTATCTTAAATTTTGAAGATACGTGAGTAGATGAAAATAAATCTCTACCGCATAATGATGATATATATCTAGCTATACCTGATTCATCATCAAACGCTATATCTCCTGGTGATAATAAACTACTAGGTGTTGGAGACATAAGTACTTGACTGAAATCGGTAACGGTAAAACTAACATCAACTGCTAAAGGTCTTTTAAGCTTATTAAAAGGTAAGTTAGAAGTACCTCTTGTTATAGTCAACGATGTTATCATACCTAATGTTACACGTTGGTATCCTCTTACAAACATACTACACACAAACGGAGATGTATAAGATCTAGGCCCTGTGGATCTAGGTAACGCTGCTGCTAATAAAGCAGCTAAAGGAATATATATACCTCTTAATTGCGCTATAGGATGTGCTGATGGAGATATAAGTTTCATTTTGAAATTTAACGATGGTAAATTAAAATTAGTATTATCCCAACGCATTGGTACATCCAATTCCATTCCTGATAAAAAAGAACCTACAACATTACTTAAACCAGCTGTGATACCATCTAAGTTACCAGCAGCAAAATCTGTCATACCTTTTATTAGTGATCCTAATATAGGTACATTTCCTCCATCTAAATTAAATTTTATGGATCTCCAAGCTTTACCCATATTGTTAATAGCATCTACAGCATCCACACTAGTAGTACTGCTACTAACGGAATCAGTTACACTACCTAGATCTTCTACTCTAAATATAGCATATCTAGCACCCTCATTAGCTATTGCTTTAAATGTATTTAATGCCGAACTTATGTAACTATCTTTATCCTGATTTCTTAATTTTCTTATATATTTAGTATCACTTTTGTTAAAGAAATTTTTAGTATTATTTACATTTAAACCCTTAAGTTCATCTAGTAATGACTTATCTTTTTTAGTAAAAGCATCTTGATATGTTTTATCAGCTTTTATTGCTGAAACTACACTAGAACTTTGATCAAAAATATCTTTTGGTTTTAAATCAGCAGCTTTAAATTTAAGTGCATTTAAAACATCACTATCAGTACCACCTTTAGGATCAGGCGATCCATTACCTAATTTCTGCATTTGATCTAATTGCCTAGATCTATATAACATTAATTTCTTTTGTGCTCCGCCTATCATAGCGTGTACGTTAATAACATTACCTGTTGTAACTATTCCAGGTAATAATTTTTGCATAGCATCTAAATCATCCTGATCTAATCCTAAAGGTATACCTACTTTAGTAGTATCGGTACTATTTTTAAACATAGGAGACAATAAACCTAATTCTGTAGCCATCATTGTTGTAATACTATTAACAGTAGCCCAATAGTTATACATAGTAGGCTTAACACTATAATAATCAAATCTTCCTGGAAATACCCCCATATTACCTAAAAAGCTTATAACACCTTTAGCTAATAATAATGGTATCGTAATATATGGGAAAGCCATAATTAATGCTACGCTACCTGTTATCTTACCTAATTCATAAAACAAAGGACTTCTACCTTCATTCGCTATGACTGCAGTTTTATAATCTGTAGCTGATAAAAAATAAAAAAGTATATTGTTAAAATTAGGTACACCAAATTCGAAGTAAACATCAGTACTATTGTCATCTATAGCTTCTGAATAATAATGTCCCATACCATAATTTCCAGAAGTAGATGTAACCGTTACTTCATTTCTATCCATAAGCTTAGAAGGAAATCTAATATCTGCATATCTTGTAAATTGCGGATAAACATTTATAGAAACACTTCCTCCCATACTTGTATCTGTAAACTTATAAGTATCTATATCGTATATATTATCATATACCTTTTTAAAGTCTATATCTTTAGATTTAACCATAAATGAATCTTCTAACCAATCATTATCATCAGGTATATTATCATTTACAGGTATATCGGCATTTGCGTCTAATTTAACATTCATTGTTTGTTGAAAATCTAAATATGCCATACTAACTCCTTTACTTAAATAAATAAAAAAATATAGTAGAGTTTTATATAAAACTCTACTAACTAGTTTCTACAGTCAATGTTATATTTTTATACCCCATACTTCTTATAGTGTTATTGATTATATTAACATCATCATTTGTTATATTGTCTATGGTGAATATAGCTTTAAGTGCTGTCACTAATTTAACACTATCAAGTTTTATCCAGTCTTCTGCTAATAATACATTTTCATCATTTTGATTTAGAAATAAAATGTATTTAGCTTTATTGGCAGGTAACAATGATAAACCAGTTTCTTTTATAAGCTGTTCCCTGATAGTTAAAACATCAGTATTAACACCAGCTAATCTAACAGCTTGATTTAAACTCATTATACCTTCTACAGTCATATTTCTATATTCTGGGGATAATATAGAATTACTTATAGTTAAAAAATTATAACAACTACCAAATTCAAAAATCATTTTATACTCCTTTTATTAATAGCGACTAAAATATCTACTGTATAAAAACTTTTATTAGTTAATAGATCATCCAAATTATTAACTTTCATAGGCAAATATACATTATATCCATTTTTTATTAGTTTTCTGATGTACGGTTTATCTACACTATTAGTTAGTGTTGATATAAGCCTTTCAAATTTATTAGCAAGTGCTTCTTCTAAATCTTTAGTTAAACCCATTTTTTTACTAGGAAATTTACTAGACATATCGAATTTATCATACCCATAATCTGTAAATGAATCTATAATAAAATCAAGAGCATTTAATATTTCATCGTATTTGTATAAATAACGATATATATGAAATTCATATTTTAAGAATACATTAACATATACCTCTAAAATAAATTTCATAATGTTATTGTAATTAACAATACCATTTATTTTATAATAGTTCATTAATGTAGTACCGAAGAATTTGCTAAATTTAAATAATTCTTCATTTATATCTAAAAAACTTAATGTAGCTAAAGCAATAGGCGTATCAGTTATCTCATATAGTTTTAGTATATTTTTAAATTCTTCTACATATCTAGAACAAACTAAGTCACATTCATTTGTTAAGTTTAATAAACTAGGCAGCGGTTTAACGTCTAGAACTTTATTATCTGCTATTTTTTTCACCCTTTTTAATTTAGTTTCCATTTTTATATCCTTTTTTTAAAATATACTAGTATCGAAAAATATTATTCTTACCAAATAATCTTCAATATCGATACCGGTTCTTGCTTTGTTAACATTAACCATAAAATTTAAAGTACTGCCTATGCCAAATTTATTTTTTAGTATAACAGCTATCTCGTTATATGTTCTTATTATTTCATTAGCACTTAAAATCTCAAAAAGTTTTTTAACATATGGTCGTACTACTGTTTCTATAAAATCAATACTTTCATTTATGCCACCCCACAGTATGTTTATGATTTCTGTATAATAAATACACATACCATCTTCCAACATTGAATAATTTTCTTTATTATAATATTTACTAATAGTAATAAATATCAAAGTGTGCATAACTAGATTTCTGGCTATATGTTTATAATATTCTTTTCTATAAAACTCTATATCCAGATCATCTGCATTACCAGATAATTCGTTTATTATTATATCTGATTTAAAAAAGGGAATAACAAATAGTTTATCTAACTTATTATAAAAACTATTTGATTCATTTGTGTCATCTAGTTTATAAAAAGATTTTATAAATTCTTCAGTATCTTTTAAAAAAGATAATATTTCCTTTTCAGCTTTTTGTAAAACAAAATATCTTTTATCAGTTATGCTTATCTTATACATTAAAACAAATACTTCAGTTTTTTTGTTATACATTTCTTTTATTTCTTTTAAGAACAAATAGATGGGTATATTACAAATTTCTTTAATATCACTGGTAAATGTAGCTATATTTATTTCATCCATACCAACCTCCTAAATGAATTTAAATATACTTATAAACACTATATTATCATCTCTTATTATAGCGTTAGTTATCACTACTTCTGCTAAACCTGTTTTAACATTTTTCTCTTCTAAACGAGTAGTGGCTATAAATGAATTAAAAAAATTTATATACTTGTTTTGTAAAGCACTTAACTTAATAATATTTAAAAACGATTCGTAATAAACTTCTTTTTCTTGTTTTATTTTTTTGTATCTATCAGTAAACAATTGTTCATTTTTAATATAATCTAAAATAACATCATATATGTTATTAAAATATGCTTTAATAACTAATTCTAATTTATCTGTTAATGTCGAATTATTTAATTTTAAAGTTAACATAACAGATAAGATAAATTCTAAAGTTTCTTTAAAACTAAACAAACTATCTTTTATTAATAAATCTACAAATTCAGTAGGCATTATTGCTATCAGATCTTTTATTAAATCTATATATAAATTATTTACATCCCTAAATAATCTATTATATTTAAAATACCTATTAACACAAACTGCGTCAGCATCGTACTTTACTTCTTTAAACACATTAATCATCACATCAAAAACAGGCACAAATGTCTTTATCTTTCTACTAAACATAATAACTCCTTTTATACTTTTTATTATAGATAGAATTATCTATCTCTACTTAATAATAAAGGGATAAGATTAAATAAAAATAAAAAATACTATAAGATTGTTTTTAAACAATCTTATAGTTTAAATTAAATAAACTCATACTTAACTTTGATACTGTCTCTGTTATCTTCTTCTCTTTTATGGTGTACAATACTTATATCCATTAATTCTTTATCTGGAATGTATGGGGCATTTTTAATAAGATACGTATAAAAAATAGTTATGAAAAACATAAAGCCATCGATATTAACACAATTTAACCTATCGTCATCTATCTTGTCTATTACAGCATGTAAAGATTTACTTATTTTAGGAAAAGAAAAAACATTTATCACATCTTCTATGGTTAGACCAGAAGATTTAGAGAATAACTCTGGTCTAAAGTGATTAATAAATTTTATATTAAATTCTTTTATAATATTCATTTTGTTTCCACTATTATAAAAGATATATAATTAGGACTAATAAAGTCATAAGCTACAGCTGTATTGTTTAAAAACATTTTAACTCTGTCTAAATTGTTTATAGAAACCAAATGTTTAATATGGTCACCTATATTCATTTTTATAGACCTATGTAAATATTTTACAAATTTCTCCATAATATCAGTAACAAAGACTAATAAATCTCCCTTGTTAACATTAATGTCTAAATAAGTACTTAGTTCTATTAAATAGTTATAAATATCGTTAATGCATTTTAGATGTTGTTTTTGTAAAAATTCACTATCAATATTTGATTCTCTACTCGCATCTCCATATAAGAGTAAATTATAACTTATAAGCTCTAATAAGTTCTCTAAAAATATGCGCTTATCTGTTTCATCAGTTATTTTTACTTCGCTAAAATACTTTTCAGCTTCATTCGCAACCATAACCGTATCAAGCTTAAATATAAATAAAGAATATTTAAAATTTTCTTTTAGTTTAATTTTAGTTCCATCTACTTTATAAGTTACCTTATTATAATGTTGCATATAACCTTTAACATTTGTAATATTCGCGATAATAGTATTTCTCATTTCTTCACGTTTCTCATTTATCATTGTTTCTAAATCCATATCATCTCCTTTTTTATTTATTCAGATTACTTAAAATATACCCCCATCGTTCCATTATAGAAGGGTATACATTAACAATAAGCCCATTACCATATTCTACACCTATAGTTCTGTATGGATCATTTAACATTTTGGAAATAACCCCTGTGTAGTAATTTATAACTTCTCTAGCTTCTCTAACGAACTGATCATAATCATCAATTAAGCCATCTACTTCTTTTTCTTTAAGCAATACATCTATATCACTATATTCTATCTCTCTAGGATGATAAAGCGATATCTCCATTTTAATCTTACAAGGAGGTTCGGTTAAGTATTTACTTAGCAACACTCCTGTATTATACTCTAATTCTAAACTATAATTAAATAAATTTAAAAAATATGGATATTTTGTATATTCGCTTAAATTATCCATATTTCTTATCAAATATTTTTTATCTATATTAAATAAAGATATTTCTTTTATACTGTTGTAATTGTTTTCTAGAATATCTTTAAAATCTTCTAGATTCTCTATTACAACCTTACGATTATTTTCCATAAATATCTCTATTGGAAAATAAACTATAGGTTTCTTACTATTTCCTAAAAATAAACCTTTTTCTCTAAACACACATGCATTAAACCAATTGATTAGTTTATACAACGCTGGCGTTATTTGCAACATAAAAATTTTTAATGGATGATAGACACTACTATCTACAAAACGCATATTTTGTAGAGTTAATCGAAACTTCTTCATTACACCTCCTATTTAGCTTAAGCCTTAAGCTTTAATAAAACATAATCACTAGTGACTAAAAAATCATTTATGCTTATTAATACTTCACCATCAACCACTATATTGGTAAACACATCATAAACGATATTTCTAAACCATACCCAGAATTTCTCATTAACTATGGTTTCACATATATCATCGTAGATTTTATTTTGTTCAAATTTAAGATTAACTATAGGTAATTCTAATTCTGTTAATATCTTAAAAAATGCATATTTCATCATCTTAGGTTCTCTTTCAGCTAGCTCTCGCATCCCTGTATTAAAACCATAGGTAATGTAGATGTCCACCTCACGCATATGATATCCTTTTCCTTTTA
>Ga0256829_1000521_pt1 | contig 37851 bp, 33 predicted proteins | sample 131447metaG_FD_185979 | JGI IMG/M metagenome (GOLD analysis project Ga0256829, IMG submission 185979) | Hydrothermal vent microbial communities from Lau Basin, Pacific Ocean - 131-447 | ecosystem: Environmental > Aquatic > Marine > Hydrothermal vents | place: Pacific Ocean: Lau Basin | collected... | reverse complement strand
GGCCAACGCCCCCTGGAACGCGCTTGCTCTTTGAATGGCCTCGCGTTCCAAGGGGCTGGACGAAATCACACCGACTGGCCCAGTTTTACACCGCGATTTGGCCCCTTTTTACTCCGGGATTGACAAAAGATTGCCCCGGTTAATTTCGTCAATGATAAAGACATAGGTGCCGTTTAGGTCTCTCAGTGCTCGATCACGAAATTCGTAGAAGGCCCCGTTCTTCCGTTCAAAACCTTGATTACCGTTGGGTCGGTAACCCTGCACGAAGTCCTCATAGCTATAGGATTGGTGGAACTGGACCGCCTGAACCTTTCTGTCGTCTTTGAAACCGATAAGGGCATAGGCAAGCCTTAGTGCAATAAACGATTTTCCGACGCCTGGAGCACCGGTCAGGATCAAGTTCTTCTTGTCGCGCCAGATATCGAGGTATCGTTCGATATCTCCGCGCTCAAGAAAGAGTTCATCGAGAGCGTCTTCCATAGAGAACTCGGCTACGGTTTGATCAGCGTTGCCGGCATCCAAAGCTTCTGCAGGTACCGAAGTGTCTATATGCTTAGACTTCTCGTACGCCCGTAGCACCACGTCCAGGTAGTGCTCGATTGTCTCATCATCGGGAAGATCGTCACTAGGCAGAGCCAGATGCGCAATTGTCCCTGCTTCATACTTTCGGGCCGCGGCAGTTTGTGACTTTAGATCGATACCTTCATCGAGCGTAAATCCTTCCTCAGAGATATCTTCAATCTGGCGGCGAACTGTAGCGGCAATTCGCCTCATCTCTTCTATTGCGGATGCGTCTCCAAGAGTTTTGCTTAATTCAGTCATACCTCGGTTAAGCGTCAAATAGGTGGTCGACAAATCTTCTGCGACAAGGAAGACAACGTAGATCCCTTTTTGCGTCGTATTCGTCACTTCACTATCCATAATCGCGATCCAAGGCGTCTTCGTCCAATTCCCTGCTCCGACACTAATCTTGACCTTGAGGTTCGACCTTGAAGAAACTGCTTGTGCGCTCTCAAGCCATTTTTTTAGCTCATTCATCGCATTAGTAAGAAGTTCGTCATAGGAAAAAGGCCCCTCTCGACGATCCCCAAAAGCTTTGAGAAAGAAGCTCAGCTTTTCCGAGAATTCTCTTGTCGCTGAAAGCGGTTGATTGATCGAGTTTTCACTCTTCTTGTTGGTAAAAAAATATTTTTTTGGGCGAACCTCGATAATGTCAATTTGAGGGTGGCGACGAAATGACGGGTTCTTTGCACCGATCTCAGCAGACAGTTGGGAGATCCATCCAGCTTTTGTTGTTAGATCACGGCTGTTATTCCGTTGTGCAGACTTTTTCGTTCTCTCCTCGATATATTCTGGGAAAGATTGATAAATGTACTCAGCGATCTCATTTGCACTGAACGTTTCTGAAGGGCGCCCCCTCAAGAACTTTAATACTTCATTTACCAAGTCAAACGTCAAAGCACTGTCCTGCATTGCGCATATGCAAATCTGACAACAACCCGCAAGGCACAGGGTCGTCTAGCTGCTGCGACCTGCACAGCACTGAATTTCCCGAAGGCATATTACTTCTTACTTCGTTTCAGGCAATCATATCCAAGCCAGTGTTATATGCATAGTGGTTTTCTCCGGCCTCAGAGGGCAGAGTTTTTCCAATCGGCCTTAAATGCGGCTGTTGCCGCCAATGTCCTGGGTCGGCGTCATGCGCATAGGTGTCTCTGACGTTTACAGTCTCGGTATAAGTGTTTGACGGCCCAACGGGTGAGAAACGGGGGTATTTACAATTTTATCCTTTAGATTCAGGTGACTCAGAGGGATTGCAAATCCGTGTACACCGGTTCGATTCCGGTACTCGCCTCCATTTGTTTTCAATGACTTACGAGTTTTCCGAGATTACGCGGCCTACACCGTTTACAGGTGCGTTTACAGTTTTGTTCATGTTCTCCCCCTTTTTGGCCGTCTCCAATTTCACCATAACAGCGTCGGTTTCATCGGGGGAAACCCGGGCATAACGCTCGATCATGTTCGCGGCATATCGAACGCTCCAGCCCATATGATTGGCAATTTCTGCAAGCGAGAGACCAGCATTCAACAAACGTGTCGCCGCCGTGCCCCGAGCATCATGGACCTGTCACGGCATTGTTCCGCTCCTTTGACTTGGTATTTTGCGACAAAGGAGAGACATCATGGCACAGAAACCAACCCCGGAATTTCGGTCTGAGGCGGTTCGTATCGCACTTACAAGCGGCTTGAGCCGCAGACAGGATGCGGCCGATCTTGGTATCGGCTTTTCCACGCTGAGCCGCTGGATCCAGCAGGACCGGCGCAATCCTGAGAAACCGGCCGCCCAGTCTGAGCTTGAACGTGAGGTGGCCCGGCTTCGCAAGGAAAACCGCCTGCTCCGGGAGGAGAGGGACATTCTAAAGTGAGGAGGAAAAAGGAAAGGCCCCAGTTGGGGCGTTTCCCCGACGAACGCCACGGTGTTCTTCGCGGAGAGAAGCAAATGAGATTTGCCTTTGTGGAAGAACACCGCAACCGGATGCCCGTCAGTCGCCTGTGTCGGATCATGGATGTCAGTCCCCGGGGTTACCGCGCCTGGCGTCGCCGCCCCATAAGCCGTCGCCAGCGCCATGACCTGGTCGTTCTTGCCCATATCCGGGAACAGTTTCGACTGTCGCTGGGAAGCTATGGCCGGCCGCGCATGACCGAGGAACTGAAGGAGCTGGGGCTGGATGTGGGGCACCGCCGCGTCGGCCGTCTGATGCGTGAGAACGGCATTGCGGTGAAAAGAACCAAGAAGTTCAGGGTAACAACCGACAGTAACCATGACTTCGGTGAAGGGGTCTCGGTCTTCGGGGATGCCAAGATGACAACCGCCCTTCTGGATCGCGTCACACATCACTGTAATATCATCGAAACCGGCAATACCTCATACCGGTTCGCCCAGAGCAAACGCCGTAGAAAAAACGAGCCGTTCCGCAAGCAAAGCCCCCAGACGGACTCGCTACATGAAGGCGGCCCGACTGGGGGCTTTGCGCCACAAAGGGCGGGTCAAATTTAAATGCCGAAACCGGGTCAGTTTTAAACGCTCATTGACACCTTGGTAAGGGTGAGGTCGGGAACTCAATCCTCCCCTGCGGCACCGGGTTCCTCGCACCTTGGCCACGCAATGCCAGATCCTGCCGACGCAACACGCAACGGCTTGCAGGTGACGGTTGGCGCAGGCCAGCGGCGCGCCGGTCACGTTCGGGAAAAATCTTGGGTTATACCTTGATATTTCAGCAAAACAGGCGCAAATAGCCGGCGCGCGAGTTATGCCGCGCATATCGGAAACCAGATCGGAGAAAACATGGCCAAGGAAGAGCTTCTCGAATTTCCCGGTGTCGTGACCGAGCTTTTGCCCAACGCGACGTTTCGGGTGGAGCTTGAGAACGGCCACGAGATCATTGCCCACACCGCAGGCAAGATGCGCAAGAATCGCATCCGTGTTCTGGCGGGTGACAAGGTTCAGGTCGAAATGACCCCCTATGATTTGACCAAGGGTCGGATCAACTATCGCTACAAGTAACCTGTGCGCCTTGTTCTAGGGTCAGGTAGCCCGCGCCGACTGGACTTGCTGGCGCAGATCGGCGTCGTGCCGGACGAGATTTGCCCTCCACATATCGACGAATCTACTGCCCGGGCCGAGCTGCCGCGCGCCTATTGTTGCCGCATTGCCCGGGACAAGGTGCAGGCCGTTCCCGCCGATTCCGGTGATCTGGTGCTGTGCGCCGATACCACCGTGGCGCTGGGTCGGCGCATTTTGGGCAAGCCACGGGATGCGGCCGAGGCCGGGCGGATGCTGCGGCTGTTGTCCGGGCGTCGGCACAAGGTGATCACGGCGGTGGCGCTGCGCCTTGGGCCTAGGCTGTGGCTGCGGGACGTCGTGACCTCGGTTCAGGTAAAGCGCCTGTCAGATGCCGAGCTGTCTGGTTATCTGGCGACCGAGGATTGGCGTGGCAAGGCGGGGGCCTATGCCATTCAGGGCCCGGCCGCCGCCTTTATCCCGTGGATCACCGGCTCGTTTACCGGGGTGGTGGGCCTGCCTTTGGCCGAAACCGCCGGATTGTTGCAGGCGGCTGGGTATCTGTCCGCCCCCGGGGTGCCGCGATGAAGGGCCGCGTTATTGCCTTGGGACACTGGGGTGCCAGCAAGGCTGCGGCCCTTTTGGTGGATGGCCGGCTTTCCGACCTTCTGATCGATCCCGTCGATGAAACCCGCCCCCATCCCGGCGCGATTTACCGGGCCAGAGCGGTGCGCCCCCTGAAGGGGCAGAACGGAATGATCGTCGATCTTGGCGATGGGGCGACGGGGTTGTTGCGCAATGCCAAAGGGATTGCACCGGGGCAGGGGCTCTTGGTGCAGATTGTCTCGGAGGCTGGCGAGAACAAGGCCGCCCCGGCGACATCGCGCCTGTTGTTCAAGGGGCGGAACGTGATCCTGACACCGGGCGCGCGGGGGATAAACCTGTCCCGGGCGATCCGCGACGAAGAGCGGCGCGTCACCTTGCTGGAGATCGCCCATGAGACGTTGCAGGACGCGCCCGACGGGTTGGGTCTGATCCTGCGTTCGGCGGCGGAAATCGCCGATCCCGCCGATCTTGTGGACGAGATCGGCGAATTGCGCGCGCTCTGCGACGATATCCTGACCGAGCCCACGGATGGCGCCCCGGGGCAGTTGATGGCGGCCCCCTCGGCGCATTATCTGGCTTGGCGGGACTGGAGCATTCCAGCCCCCGATCTTGTCGATGAGGGTCCTGATGCGTTCCAGAATCACGGGGTTCTGGATATGATCGACGCGCTTGGCTCATCCCGCGTTTCGCTGGGCACATGGGGTCACATGTTCGTTGAGCAAACTCGTGCCTTGGTTGCGGTTGATGTGAATACCGGCGGGGATTTCTCTTATAGCGCCGGGCTCAAGGCGAATCTGGCCGCGGCGCAGGATCTGCCCCGGCAACTGCGCCTGCGCGGTCTGGGCGGGCAGATTGTGATCGATTTTGCGCCAGTGGGGAAAAAGGACCGTCGGCAGGTTGAGCAGGCCCTGTCCCGGGCGCTGCGTCAGGATCCTGTCGAGACCGTGCGCGTGGGCTGGACGCCGCTTGGCCATCTCGAACTGCAGCGCAAGCGCGAGCGTGCCCCGCTGGCCGAGGTGCTGGCCCGGGGCGAGTAACGTTATGACGCGGCGCGGCTCATTTCATCTGCCAGAGCCTGATAATGGCGGACAAATTTCTGCGCCATGTCGCCGTAATCCGTGTCCGGGGTGCTGAAGGCGAAAATCGTGTCCTCCAGTCTGGCCGCTGCCGTGCCGAGGTCGCCGAACCCGAGGGTCGGGGCGATACCCCTGATCTTATGAGCCATGCCGCGGATGCCGGCAAGGGCGTCGGCGGCCTCGCGCCCCTCCTGAATTCGGGTAAAGAGCGCACCCATTTCGACCAGCTGTTCGGGCAGCGAGCGGGAGAATCTGCGCCCCACCTCTGCCACTTTTTTCTGGAATTCCTGCTCGGGAGACGGTCCAAGATTCGCCGATTGCGCCTGCAGTGCCATGAATTCAGATCCCCCGTTTTATTCCGGCCAGTCGCGGCCATCTCTTGGAGCGCTTGCCAAAATCTGTTGCCAGAGATGGCAGCGCGGTTGCGCCCTCGGGATGCGGAACATTTTCCAATCCCTTGATGGCCTGTTCAATCACGCTGGTGCTGCCGGGCTTGGAGAACAGGCCCGGGTTGACGATCGGGCCGGCGCGCACGATGGCCTCCAGCTTTTGCCCGCCGTTATAAACCAGATTCATTTGCGCGATGCTGTCCTGAACCTGCAGCGCGAATTCTTCCGAGATGGCGTCCTTGACCCGGTTGTAAACGCAGACGTAGATGCCGTTTCCCGCATAGGTGAAAAAGCCGCTGTGCATTGTCAGATTGTCCGATATCGCCTCGGCAAAATCTGTGATGGCGTATTCGAATTCGGTGGCAGTGCAATATTTGTGGATGATCTTGATGTTCTCGATCTTCAGCGAGATCAGGCTGGATGAATAATAGCTGCCGCGCCCCAGAAGGGCGACATAGTTTTCAAACGCCTGATAATTCAGGAAACCATCCACATCGCGCACATCCACAAGGTCGTCGAGGTCGATCCGGCGGTCCTCGATCAGCTTCTCGGTCAGCGAGTCCAGCGTCCGGTAGCTCTGTGCATTCTGGCGGATTTCGGCGTTCAGCCGCTCGGCCATCTTGACCCGGGTGCCCAGTTCCAGAACATCAAAGGGTTTGGTGACGTAATCGGTGGCCCCGGCGGCAAAAGCGCGATCGATATAGCCCCGCTCCGACATCGCGGTCAGCATGATGATCGGCGTTTTCTGATACTGGGGCATGGCGCGGATTCGGCTGCACAGCTCGATCCCGTCGATAACCGGCATCTGGATATCCAACAGAAAACATTCAAATGGCTGCGTCGCGGCGCTGATGACCCCAAGGGCAATCTCGGCGTCACCGGCTGTCTGGATATTGGGATATCCAACAGCCTCCATGGCCCCTTCGAGAAGTTCCAGAATAAACCCGTCGTCGTCAACCGCCAGAATTTTCATTTCGTTCCCGCCCCGGATGTCGCTCCGCATTGTTCAACACATTAACTTTTGCGGCGTCTCGGTGGTTTAGCTGCTTGTTTCAAGCGGACTTCACCATGCCGCATGGGATAAATATAGACCGTGATTATGGCGACAGTGGGGCATTCTCCCCTAAATTGTTAATATTTTATTTAAAATACGTGACGTTGGCGTGACCGCGCGCGCGCCCCGCGTGTGCGGGGCTGGGGAAATCAGGCGCAGATGTCGCGAATCTGATCGGCCAAAGTCATCGGATCGAAGGGCTTTGTGATCACCCCCAGAGCGCCACTGTCAAGGAACTCCGATACCTCGCTGGATTGCGCCTTGGCGGTCATGAAGATGGCCGGCACGTCGCCAAGTGAGCCGTTCTTGCGCAGTTCGGCCAGCGTTTCCAGTCCGGTCATGCCCGGCATCATCGCGTCCAGCAGGTAGAGGTCGGGCTGGAACGCCGGTGCCTTGTCAACCGCATCGCGCCCCGAGCTGCATTGCATGACCTCGAACCCGCCCATCGTTTCCAGCGCGATCAAGGCGATGGCCTGAATGTCCTCGTCGTCCTCGACATGCAATATCTTTTTTATTTCCATCGGACTGCCCGCCCTTTCGCCCTGTTTGTCGTCTTGTCCCTACTCGGCCGCGATCTGGTTGGCATTTTCCGCGGCGCGTTTCAGGACATTGCCGATCATGGTCAGAAACTCTTCGTTCGTTGACTTTGATTTTACCAGAACGGCCTGAACCTTGGCCGCTGCATCCTCGGGGCTGGCGTCCGCAGAAAAGACCACCACTGGCGTATTCTGCTGCGGGGCCTCATTCAGGTGGGGCAACAGCTCCTGCCCGTCACCGTCCGGTAAACTCAGGTCCAGTATAACCAGATCGAACCGCTTCATGGCAAGTTTTTTTCGCGCCATCGCAAGCGAACTGGCCGCATAGACCCGGGCCTTGCTGCCGATGATCGTTTTCACGATGTCACGGATATGCCGGTCGTCCTCGACATGCAGGATCTCGGGCAGGTCGGGGCGCAGCTGCGTCAGTGCCTGCTGAACGCTGGAAATCAGGCGACTGCGATCAACGGGTTTGGACAGCCAGTCCACCACCCCGACGCCTCCGGCGGCGATCTCTTTTCGGGTGTCCTCGGTGATATGGGCCGAGACGATGAACACCGGCAGGCTGGCCAATTCCGTGCTTTTGCGCATGTCTTTCAGCAGGTCCAGCCCGTTGCCATCGGGCAGCCTCAGATCCAGCGTCATGCCGGCGTAGTTGCGGGCCGACAGCAGGGTTTTTGCGCTGTGGATCGAGTCGGCAGTATCCACCTCATAGCCTTCGTTTTCCAGCATTGTCTTCATCAGATCGGCCATGTTCTCGTCGTCTTCGCAGACCAGAAGGCGCGTTGCCGAAGCCGGGGAAAATTGTGGGTCGGTGGCACTGGCGTCATTCTGCTCCAGCAAGTCCAGTTCAAAGAAGAACGTTGTTCCCTTGCCCTCCTGGCTGACGAAATCGATCTTGCCGCCATGGGCCTTGATCATCTGCTTGACGATATTCAGGCCGAGGCCGGTGCCGCCCTTCTTGCGTTGATCCGATGAGTCGGCCTGCGTGAACCTGTCAAAAATGGTGGCCTGTGACTCTTTTGGAATCCCGCTGCCCGTATCCTTGACCGAGACCCGCGCGACCCCGTCGATCGTTTCGACCGAAACCACCACCGCCTGACCCTTGGTCGAGAACTTGGCGGCGTTGGACATCAGGTTCGACATCACCTGCATCAGTCGGTCGCGGTCGCCCGAGACCATGACCGGCGCCTCCAGCCCGCGGGTCTCGAAATGCACGCCACAGGTCGCTCCGTAACCGTCGTTGGCCTCGACCGCCTCGCGCACCAGATCGCACAGGTCCATCGGTGCCATTTTCATGTCCATCTTGCCCGCGGCCAGCTTTTCCACGTCCAGAATATCGTTGATCAGGCGAATCAGGCGGTTGCTGTTGGTCGAGGCGATCGATATCAGCGATTTGGCCTTGGGGGCCAGTTCGCCGGCGGCGCCGGCTTCGAGGATCCCCAGCGCCCCCTTGATCGAGGTCAGGGGCGTGCGCAACTCATGGCTGACGGTCGAGATAAAGTTGGTCTTGGCCTGCTCGGCGGCCAGTTGTTCGGAAATGTCGCGGGTGATCGCGACAAAGCGCGGGGTGCCGCCCTCGGGCTTGACCAGTTGCAACGATACCTCGATGGGGCGGCCCGCCTTGCCGGTCTTGCGATAGATGATCTGGCTCTGGGTGCCGTCAAACAGCGGTTGGGCCAGCTCCATGAATTCATCGCGGTCAAAGTCCGGGTTGTTGTCCATCAGGGTTTTGGTCAGGTATTGCGAGCTGCTCCAGCCGGACAGCGCCCGCGCCGCCTTGTTCTGGTAGATAAAGGTCAGCGTGTCGGGCGTGAACATATAGACCTCGTCCTTGATCTGATCCAGAGTCCTGCGCAACTGTCTGCTTTCGCGCTCGGCTTGGACGCGTTTTGAAATGTCCCGCGTTGTCACCACGAACCATGGCTCGTTGTTATAGGGATCAAACAGTTCCACCGTCAGCTCGACCTCGTTGCCCTCCAGACCACAGGTGGTCAGAGATATGACTTTCTGGGTGCCGAAAACCAGCGGTTTGGTCAGCATGCGAAAACGTTTTTCGTCAAAGACGGGGTTCATGTCTACCGGTGTTTTCTGCTGGTATTCGCCATCGCGCCAGCCGGTCTGGCGCATCGCTTCTTCGTTCAGATAGATGAATCTCAGATCGTCTGGGTGGAACATGAACACCGCATCCGAGGTGCTGTCCAAGGTCGATTTGAAGCGCATGATCTCGGTCTCGGCCTTGCGTCGTTCGGTGATGTCGGTGACGACACAGATGGCGCCGCTGACGCTGTTGTTGCGGTCACGCATCAGTGCCCCTGAGTAGTTGACGATGATCTCGCGCCCGTCCATGCGGGTCAGGACGCCGGATTTGTCGCTCTGGTTGTCCTTCGACGGAGCGGCGATGTTCAGGATCGACACATCCACGTCATCGCCGGTCATCAGCCGACCAAAGGGCGTATCCGCGATCTCGCTGATCAGGGGATCGACGCCGACCCGTTGCAGGACGCAGAGGAACAGCTCTTCGGTGTCAAGGTTCAGGGGTACGATCCCGATCCGGCTTTTGAAGGTCGAACCATCCTTGTGCAGAACCGGCAGGCCCTCGCCGCCCAAAATCATGCGCACGTTTTTCTGGTTTGCCGGATCCGCCAGATAGTGGGCGTGCATGTCGCGTGTTTCTTCGGGAACCAGCGTCATGATCGATCTGCCAACCAAGGTGTCCTGCGCATAGCCAAAGACCTCGGCCGCCTTTTTGTTGGCGCATACAATGGTGCCGTCACGGGTCGCCCCGACAAGGGCCAGCGGGGCCGTTTCCACCGCCTCGCTATAGGCCTCGGGGTCGTTTTCAAACAGGTCTTCGATGCCGGATTTCAGCAGCTCTAGCCGTGTTTCCCGGGTTTCCTTGCGGTTGACGGGCAGAAACTGGGCAAAGTCGCGCCCGACCAGACCGCCGGGGCCGGTGCCGACCATCGCCTCGGCGGCCGGGTTGGCCATGATGACCTTGCCGCTCTTGTCGATTTCAAACAGCGCTTCGTTCATCGAGCGGAACACGTTCTGCGTTTGTCGGTTGGCCTCGCGCAGTTGCAGGCGCACGCGCCGCCGCTCGATCCCGGATTCGCGGAATTTCTGCAGCGCGGCGGCCATTTCGCCGATCTGGTTGGTATAGTCGGTGGCCGGAATCGAGGCGTCGAGATTGCCATCGGCCATCTCTTTCATGGTGTTGCTGATACGGGTCAGGGGGCCGCAGATGCCGTTGGCGATCCAGCGCCCGATGGCGAACACCAGCGCGGCGACAATGACCATCAGGGCAATCACCGACATGAAGGTCTGTTGCGTCTGGGCCAGCCCGTTTCGGGTTTCGTGCAGGACCGCGCGAGATATCTTGCGCAGCTGGTTTGAAAAGGTGGCCACCAGTTTGGCCGAACTCTTGTTGACGAATTCTTCGTCCTTTTTCAGGTGTTCGTTCTGCTTGACCAGCCGCCTGAAGCCATTTTCATAGAGGCCGAGGCTGCTGTTGGTGACGATCCGGTTAACGGCGGACATGTCGGCCCGTTTCAGGCGCAGGCGCAGGGCCTTGAGGGTCCGCTCCCATGTCAGGATGTCTCTCAAGCTGCCGCCAGCGATATAGGATTGTTGGGCGCGACGCATCTGGAACGACAGGTCGATCAGATAAGGGTCGGATAGCTCCAGCCGGTCCTGAACTGCATGCCATGACTCGCTGAGGGTTTTGCGCAGGCCGAAATTTTCGTTCATGCCGATGGTTGACAGTTCGGCGGTCATATCCAGAAAACGGGTCTTGTAGTTTTGCAAACCATGCAGCCAGACGCCGACATCGTGGTGAAACGAGGGGCTTTGGGCCTCATTCGCCAGAACCGTAAGGTTGGCGATGGCCTTGTCAATCGCCGTGATGGCGCCTTTCAGATCGGTGATGTTCTGGCGCAGCAGATATTGCTTTTCGGCGATGCGGGCCGAGTTCATCTGCACCTGCACCTCGCGGATCAGGCCCAACCGGTGCGACATGCGGACTACCTGCGCGTTATGTTTTTGCAGGCCCTCAACACTGGAATAGTAAATCAGCAGGATCGCGATAAAGCCAAGCAGGGCAACGAACGGGAGCATCAGGATCTGCGACCCGAGGCTGGTATTGGGTCTGATGTTCATTCCGTTCACTCCTGAAACCCACGTTTGCGTTGCGATTTCTCGCGGTCTTCGTCGAATATTCCTGAAACAATACACAGAAAAGTGGCGGCATTGTGGCGTCAGACCCCAAAAAATATGGCCCGGAAACGGAGGGATCGCGGTTTTTGACGTTGAGGGCCGGCCCCCCCTCCAAGCGCGGGGGTGTCCGGCGATATGGTTTGTTAAATGGCGTTTTTCGCGCCTTATTCTTGTCAAGATTTCATGTCAGATATGACCGGTGGCAAAAGATTGTTTTCCCGGTGCGGCACCAGCCTCCAGCTCTTTCGCCGCATCGGGACAATCGCCACAAGACTGAACGAGGGGCCTGCCAAGGGGAATGACCCCGGCAGACAAGAACAAGGTTGAAACGGGTGTTCCAGGTGAGCAGGCAACAGACGACAGACAGTAAAAAGCAGGCGCGAGGCCGAGACCTTGCCTATGCGCGTCTCATGCACAAACGCATCACCGATTATATCACCGGAGGGATCGCCCTGTTCTGGCAGCGACAGAGCATGTTTGCCGGCGCGGCCCTGTTGGCGGGGTATTATTTCAGCGCGCGTGTCGCGCTGTTTTGCTATATTCTGGTGCTGCTTTCGGAGGCCCTGGACTATGTCATCGCCCGTCAGGTTCTGCGCTGGAAAACACCGACACGCGCCAAGGCCCATTATTTTCTGGGGATGATCACCTTTTCAACAGTGCTCAGTGCCGGAACGATCAGCCTGTTTGCGATTCTGGTGGCACGCGAAGAGGGGATCGCCTACCACCTGACCCCGCTTTTGTTCATATTCTCTGCCGCGATCTTTGCCGGCATGTACAATCACCAGCTGGTGCGGATTCTGGTGATTCGCCTGCTGGTTTACGGGATCACGCTGATTTATATTCCCGGGCGGGATCTATGGATCTCGGGCGCCACGCTCCAATCGCATCTGTGGCTGCAATTCGCCGCGACCCTGTTTGTGCTGTATTTCATCGTTGACAGCGCGCTGGTCTTTTTGCGTCTTTACCGGCGCAACCTGAACGCGCTGGAGGCGCTGCGCGAAGAGCATCGGAAAACCAAGCAGGCGTATGAGGCGAAATCCCAGTTTCTGGCGGTTGTCAGCCACGAGTTGCGCACCCCTCTGACCTCGATCAAGGGGGGGCTGGATATCGTTAACAGTGGTGTTCTTGGCGATATCCCCGACAAGATGGTGCCGGTTCTGGACGCGGCCCAGAAAAACAGCCACCGTCTGGCGGTGATGATCGACGATCTGCTGGATCTGCAAAAGATCGAGGCTGGCGAAATGTCCTTTGAGAAGACCGAAATCGACCTGGCGGCGATGGTGTCCGAGGCGCTGGCCTCGTGCAAAAGCTATGGCGACATGGCTGGCGTCACCTTTCGACTTGAGCCGGTGTCGGGCAGCCCCCGGATCATCGGCGACAATTGCCGCCTGATTCAGGTGATGTCGAACCTTTTGTCCAACGCGGCCAAGTTTTCGGACCCTGGCGGTGAGGTTCTGGTGCGTATCGTTACCGACGACAAAAAGGCGCGGATTTTCGTCGAGGACCACGGCAGTGGCATTCCCGAGAACGCGAAAGACAAGGTTTTCGGGCGCTTTTCACAGGTCGATTCCAGCGACCGGCGCAAGGTCGGGGGAACCGGCCTTGGCATGAATATTACGCGCCAGATCGTCGAAAAGCATGGCGGCACGATCGACTATGACAGCACGCTGGGCGAGGGGACGACCTTTGTGGTCACCTTTGATCGGCTGCCCGATGCGGCACCTGCATTGCCCACACCGGATGAGGGGTGTGACTTTGCGGCTGTTCCGGCCTGAGCCGCGCGTTTCCGCAGGTATTGGAAACAATGCCAAACTATAGCCATAATTGTATTTTATCTTTCCGGGCAGGGGAGAAGCTTTCCCCGTTATTTGAACGCCAACAGGGGGCACCCGGCAGCGCTGGTCAATGCCCGCATGGACAGGAACAGGGGGTGCCCGGTGGGTTTGGCACTGGAGAATCTCGGTCAGATCGAAGCCTGTGTGGTCACGCAGGACGTTCAGAAATTTGCCGGGCTGCAACCCTTGCTGGAGGCCTCGGTCTGCCTGCAATGGGGGGCGATCTCTTTTGCCGATGCGCTGGCGCTCTTGAAAACTCCGGAAGGGTCGGCGCTGCAATTCCTGACCCTTGCAATCCGCGCCGCCGACGAGCCGGAATTGCCCAACATCGCCCGCATTATCGCCTTGGCCAAGAAACAGAAAACGCGGATCATTCTGGTCGTTGACTCGGTCTCGACCGCAACCCTTCATGTGCTGATGCAGCAGGGCGCGGACGGGTTTTTGCCGTATCCGATCCCGGACGGCGCGCTGGGCGAGCTGGTCTCTAAATTCAGCCGCCCGTCAGGGCCGACGCTGGTGGTCAGCAACCAGACCGGACAGATATCGCGCAACGGGATGATCCTGCCGGTCTATGGTGTTGCCGGTGGCGTGGGCGCGACCACAATCGCGATCAATCTTGCTTGGGAGATGGCCCAGCTGGGCCAGAAAAACGGCTTTCGTACGCTGGTTCTGGATCTTGAGCTGCAGTTTGGCACGGTTTCGACCTATCTGGACCTCGAACGCCGCGAGGCAATTTTCGAACTGCTCTCGGACATGGGGGCGATGGACCGGGATGCGTTCAGCGCCGCCGTGCAGCAGTGCGGCGATCAACTGGACGTCTTTACCGCCCCCGCGGAATCACTGCCGCTGGAGATTCTTGAGTCCGCAGATATCGAGCGCCTTCTGGATCTGGCGCGTTGCGTTTATGATTTTGTCATCATCGACATGCCCTCGACGCTGGTTTCTTGGGCCGAGACGCTGGTCAACCGGGCGGATGTCATCCTTGCAGTTCTGGGGCCGGACATGCGCTCATCTCGAAACACGATGCGTTTCATCGAGATGCTGGAAAGCGAAGAGCTGCCGCTCGACAAGGTCAAGTTCCTGTTGAACCGTGCGCCAAAAGCCAAGGATATTCGTGCCCATCGGCGCCTGAAACGAATGGCCGAGAACGTCGGGTTTGAATATTGCAGCATGCTTGCAGACGGGGGGGGGCAAGTGCTGAAAGCCTGCGATTCCGGCCTGCCGCTGGCCGAGTTGGCGCGCAAGAACCCGCTGCGCAAGGGCATACTGAAACTTGCAGACCAACTGCTAGCCCGCCGTCAGGCGCGCGTGTCGGCGGGGGCGTGACCCCCACGCGGCACCGGGGCGCGCGCAAAAGTCACGGTTTGGGCGGAATCTGATCGGAGATGACGCTGGTCAATTTCCATTTGCCACCATTGGCGCTATGAACGCCCGAGACAACAGGAGCAAAGGCAGAATGGCAGGAACGAAAACGGGATATTTGGCATGCGTCTGACAATGCGCACCAATCTGGCCATGCGTATTCTGATGCATTGCGCGGTATGTGCCCCCGACAAGATCCGCTCGGCAGACGTCGCACGGATCTGCAATGCGTCGGTCCATCACGTCGCGCAGGTCGTCCATCGTCTTGAGGTCAAGGGCTTTCTGATCACGGTTCGTGGCCGTCGTGGCGGGATTGCTCTGGCGCGCAGCGCGTCCGAGATCAGCGTCGGCTCGGTGTTTCGAGAATTTGAATACGAGGTTCCCTTTACCGAGTGTTTCAGCCCCGAATCAAACACCTGCCCTCTGGCCGGAGCCTGTAATCTGCGCGGCCTGCTATGCCACGTTCTGGAAGGTTTTTATCGTGAGCTCGACAAGGTTGCGCTGGCAGATTTGGTGGACGGGAACACCTCGCTGAAGGCCCTGTTCCTGCCCCCCGTGGCCGAGGCATCGCCCCCTGACCCCAATCCGCAAACGCTAAACTGAGAGCGCCCACCCTCGCCCCGCAGGCCGGTCCCGCAACCTGTTTGCGGATATTGCCTTGCCTGTCCTTTTCAGGGATATTGTCGGCATCAGACCAATCTGAACAGAGAACCCCGATGGCAACCGTATCCTCCCTGCCCGGCGCGCCCGGGGCAACCTGCTACGACGTCGTTATCGTCGGAGGCGCCATGATGGGGGCCTCGGTTGCATGGTTTCTCAGCGATAACCCCGATTTTCAGGGCTCGATTCTGGTGGTTGAGCGCGACCCCGGCTACAGCCGTTGCTCGACCACGCTCAGCCATTCCTGCATGCGCCAGCAATTCAGCCAGCCGATCAATGTTGAAATCTCGCAATTCGCCGCCGATTTCGTGACCCATTTCCGCGACCATATGGGGGGCGATCCCCGCATTCCACAGCTCGATATCCAGAGCTTTGGTTACATGTATCTGGCGGGCGACGAAACGGCCGAGGCCGCCTTGCGCCAAAGCCATGCGGTGCAGGCCCGCGCCGGGGCGGCCACGCGACTGCTCGAACCCGCGGATCTGGCTCGTGAATATCCGTTTTACAACCTGTCCGACATTCGCCTTGGTAGTATCAACACCCGAAACGAAGGCTATTGGGACAGCGGCACGGTTTTTGACTGGTGGCGCCGCGCGGCCCGCGCCCGGGGGGTCGAGTTTATCGCCAACGAGGTGGTAGCGATCACCCTTTCCCCGGATCGCGGGCGGGTGGACAGCGTGACCCTGAAAACAGGTCAGATGATTTCTTGCGGGCATGTGGTCAATGCCGCTGGCACCCGCGCCAGCGCGGTTGCCGGGATGGTCGGGGTCAGCGTTCCGGTGGAGGCGCGCAAACGTCTCAGCTGGGTTTTTACCGCCCAAGATCTGCTGCCTCGCGCGCTGCCCCTGACCATTGATCCCTCGGGGGTGCATATGCGTCAGGACGGCCCGAAAACCTACCTTGCCGGCGCTTACAGCCATCCCGATCTGGCGGTGGATGTCGATGATTTCACCATGGATCACGCCCTGTGGCAGGAGTATGTGTGGCCGACCATTGCGCACCGCATCCCGCAGTTTGAAGCGATCCGCGTGGTGACCGAGTGGGTTGGGCATTATGCCTATAACACCTTCGATCAGAACGCCATTGTCGGCCCGCATCCCGAGATCGGAAACTTCCTGTTCCTGAACGGGTTCTCGGGCCACGGTCTGCAGCAGTCTCCGGCGATGGGGCGGGGGGTGGCCGAGCTGATCGCCTATGGCCGATACCGCAGTATCGACCTTGGCCAATTTGCGTTTGAGCGTATCGCCCGCGGGGCGCGGTTTCGCGAGCAGGCGGTGATCTGACCGCCGCCTGCCCGTAACTTCTGTGCTGCAATCGCCAGCCCGTGTCGGGCGACGCTCAGCTGCGCTGTCCGCGCAAGACCACGCCCGCCTTGCGCAGGGCGGCATAGACCTTGTTGTCCACCTTGTAGCTGTCGGCCCGGTAATGCGCCCTGCCGTCAGCCGAGACCCAAGCCGTGCGGTAAACCAGATAGATCGGCACCGGCGTTTTTAGGTTGACGCGGGTCTCTTCGCCGGTTGCCAGAATGTCGTTGAACAGCTTCTTTGGCTGCGCTGTCTGTTTTGACAACAGGGCATAGGCCAGCTCGAACGGCTTCTGCACCCGCACGCAGCCATGGCTAAAGGTGCGTATGTCGCGGCCAAACAGGCTTTTTGACGGGGTGTCGTGCAGATAGATCGCATGCTTGTTGGGGAACAGGAATTTGACCTTGCCCAAGGCGTTCCCGCCCGAGGGCTTTTGCCGCAGACTGAAGGGAAAGTTGGTCTCGGTATAGGCGTTGAAATCCAGTTGGGTGGGGTTGATCTCCTGCCCCGAGCTGTCAGTCATGACCATGTCCTGACGGGTCAGCGCATTCGGGTTCTTTTTCAAAAGCGGCAGGTATTCCTTGCCGGCAATCGAGGTCGGCACATACCAGGACGGGTTGATGATCATGTGGGTCATCTTCTTTTCGAACTCGGGCGTGCGCCAGCGCCCCGGCTGGCCAACCACGACCCGGGTCTCAAAGGTCGTTTTGCCGTTATCGACGATGGTGGCGCTGAAGGCGGCTTCGTTGACGATGATGTGTCGCGCGCCAAGGGGTTTGTTCAACCAGCGCAGGCGCTCCAGCCCGATCACCACCTGCATAAGCCGCGTGCTGGCCGGCGTGTTGATTGCGGCTAATGTGGTTGCGCCGGCAATCCCGTCGGCGTTCAGCCCGGCGTCGCGCTGGAACTGGGCGACGGCGTTGACGAGGGACTGATCATAACTGTTCGCGCCAAGGCGCGTGCCATAGCCCATGGCCGCCAACCGCTGGCGCAACCCCATGACGGCGGCGCCGCTGCTGCCGGGTTTCAGAGCGCGCGCCCGCACGATCTGGCCCCAGCCGCCCCGGCCGACGATGCGTTCCATACGCGCCTTTTCCTTCAGCAGGCGCCGGTAATCCGGGGTCTGCGGCGGCAGGGCGCGGATGAATCCCCGCGGGTCGCTCTGGGCAAAGGCCTGTAACAGTTGCAGCCGGTCGCGCCGGGGCGGACGTAGGGTCATGTTCTTGTCGATTCGGCGCGGCTCGAGGATCCCGGACTGGATGTCCGTCGCGTATTGCAGGAACAGGCGTGTGGTTTTCACCTCCAGTTGCCCGCGCGCCCGGGCCGATTTGAACCCTGAAAAACTCTGGCGGACGGTGGTGAAATCATAACGCCCCTCGGGCAGGCCGTGATCCGGGGCGTGTTTTAGGGCGTCAAGCAGGGCGCGGCGACGCTGCCGGTCGCGCCCGCCGGTCCAGATCGGAGCATAGGCGCGCGCCTTGTAAAAGGCGGCGATATCCTTGTCACGGGCGGCCGCCTCGGCGATTGCCAGCTTGAAGGCGGTGGATTGCGCCCGCGCTGGAGCGCTGCCAAGGATATGGACAAGGCCGATAGCCAAGGCCATCAGGATGGGGATTGCAAAACGGTCCGGGGCAAAGCCCGAAGGCCGGGACCGGACAGCGGCTGGTGTTGATGAGAAAAAAGACATTGGTACCTCGCGTTGAAAATCAAGTGACAGGACCCGCGCCCGAGATGCGCCCGGGTGCGAAAATTCCGGTCAGCCCCGCGGAGGTTTTCGTTCCATATTGGCAATCAGGAACATAACGGGTGTGCTCTCGGCCAGCGAAAAATACCGGGCGCGCGGCACTTGTGGAGCGCGCAATGAAGGGATCGAGATGGCACAGGTGCTGCACAGATGCTCGGTTTCCGGAAGACACCGGGATTTCGGCAGGCACGCGCGCCCCGGCATCTGCCTGATCGTTCTTGCCTCGATCAGAACGGCGCTGATTTGTGCCGCGTTGCGAAGGCTCAGACGTTGGCCGGATTCGGACGCTTTGACGGTCATGCCGCCGAACGCCGACAGCAAAAGCAGCACGCAAAGGGCCAAAGCGCTGTTCATCAAGTGGTTCATATGCGGACGCTACTGTGGTTTCGGTATTTTCGGAACTCACAATCCATTGAGACACCATCTATTTGCGCCGGTGTTGGGGATATCCCTCACTTGATCCCGTTTTCTTTTTGCAGCGCGCGCACATAGGCCACAATATTTTCAACATCGGCCTTCGTCAGCCCTTTTTGCGGAGGCATGTTGCCAAAGGGCCAGTGATGTGACGGAACGCCGTTTTGCACCGCTGCCCAAAAGGCGTAGTCCGAGTGATGGTTGGGCACATAGATTCGGTTGATGAACGTGGGTCCGGCGCCCATCACGCCGGCGGCGTTCTTGCCGTGGCAGGCCGCGCAGATCGCGTCAAAGGCCCGCTTGCCCAGCTGCGCCTGCGGGCTGAGGCCGGCGGGCACGCGAACCGAAACGATCGGGTCTCCGGGTTTCAGCCTTGAAAGGTCGCCGGTGTCGGTTGAATGGCCCATGGTTTCGCTTTTTCTGGCGTTAAGATAGATCGCCCCCACGCCGATGGCGGCAAAAGCGACCAGCGCGATGATGGTTGTGGATTTCATTCCGGTTTATCCCCTTTGATGCCACGTTGGCGTTGGTGGCGCGCTCGGGCCCGTGGCCGCTCAGCGCGTTCGCCGCGTTTGTGAGGGTTCCACGTGGAGGAAGGTCAACCGTCAAAATGCGGGCGTCAAACTGCGAGTTTTGCGATTCAGCGCGCGTCTTCTAGGGGCCGCTCGACACGTGCCGGGGCCAGATCCTCAAGCGACAATCCCTCGGCCAGAATATCGGTCGGGACGGAGCGTTTGGCGGCCATGCTGGCGGCAAGGCGGGCCAGTGCGGGGGCGGTCTGGATGCCATAGCCCCCCTGACCGGCCAACCAGAAAAACCCTTCGGCAAACTGCGAAAATCCCGCCACCGGGGATTTGTCGGCCACGAAACTGCGCAGCCCGGCCCATTTCGTCTGGATCCGGCGAATGTCCAGATCAAAGGCCCGCTGGATCCGGTCGATGCAGATTGCAACATCCAGCTCTTCGGGCTGGGCGTCGCACGGTGCGCTGGGCGTTTCGTCGGCCGGTGAAATCAGCAGCCGCCCGGATTCGGGTTTCAGGTAAAACTGTTCGTCGATGTCCACCGTCAGTGGGGCATCGGGACGATTGCGCCCCTCGGGGGCGGCGACAATCAGGGCCGTGCGCCGCTTTGGTATCAGGCCGATCTGGCCCGCCCCGGCAAGGGCTCCGATCTGGTCGGCCCACGCCCCGGCGGCGTTCACGACGACCTTGGCCTGCAGGTTGTCGCCGGGGATATCGACCCGCCATCCGGCGCTGTTGGGCAAAAGGCCGCTGACGGGCGCGTTGGTGTGCAGCACCCCGCCACAGGCGCGAAACATCCTGAGATAGCCCTGATGCAGGCCGTTCACGTCGATGTCGCTGCCGCTGGGATCCAGCACAGCGGCGCTGACATAGCTTTCGCGCAACAAGGGTTGCTCGCGCATCAACTCGTGATGCTCCAGCACCCGGATATCGGTCTCGGTGCCGACCTCGGCAACAAAGGCGTTCAGGCTATCGATCTGGTCCTCGCGGGCGATCATCATGGTCTGGCGCGCCGACAGCAGCGGCGCCGTGGCAAAATCCTCGGGGGGGGCCAGATAGAACCCTTCGGAGGCGCGGGTCAGCGCGCGAATGGCCGCTGGCCCATAGGTCGGGGCAAAGATTGCCGCCGAGCGTCCGGTGGTGTGCATGCCCGGCTGGCGCTCCATCTCGATCAGGGCGACGCGGGCGGATTGTGCCAGCTCTGCAGCGACTGAGGCCCCGGCTATGCCCGCTCCGATGACAATAAAATCGAACGTTGGCCGGCTGGCCCGGGTGTCGCTCATGGCAGTTGTCTCCGTTGTTTTCGGCGTTATGCCAGAGGGTTTGGCCATTGGCCACGGAAAAACCGTCAGGAGGTCGTGCCCGCCGCGCCCGACAATTGCGCGGCTATGTCCATGAAGGCCCGGATCGCCCGCAAATCGCGCCGCCGCCTGATGCAGACCACGGTTTCATCCATAAACAGCGCGGTTCCCGACAGCGGGATGCGGCGCAGGCGGGTGTCATGCCCGTATTCCGCCTCGGAGACAAAGCCGATTCCAGCCCGGGCAGCGACCAGTTCGCGTACCGCTTCGCGCCCTTCGGCCTCGATCGTGGGCTTTAACACAAGGTTTGCGGCGGCGGCCGCCTCTTCCAGCTTCTGGCGGGTTTTTGAGCCCGGCTCGCGCAGGATCAGCGGCAGGCCGATCAAATCGGCAAGGGCGGCGCTGCCGGGGGGCGCCTCTTTCAGGCGTTTGTGCGCAAAGGCGATGATGCGCGATTTTCCCAACGACACCGCCTCCAGATCGCTGTGCGGTGTATGGTTTCCCAGCACACCGATATCGGCGCGGTAGGCGCCGAGCGCGGCGATGACATCCTGAGAATTTCCCGATGTCAGAGTGATCTCAACTGCCCGATAGCGGCTGTGAAAGCGGCGAATGACCTCAGTCACATGATAGGCGCTGTCGGCGATAATGCGCAGCTTGCCTTCGATCAGGACGCGGGATTCGCTGAGAAATTCATGCGCGCGGGCCTCCTGCTCGAACATCGGCACAAGGATATCATACAGGCGTTGGCCGGTCGGGGTCAGGCGGATCTGCTTGCGCTTTCGGTCAAACAGCAGGACGTCGTATTGTTGTTCCAGCTTGCGAACCTGATCGGACAGCGCTGGCTGGGTCAGGCCCACTGCCGCGGCGGCGCGGGAAAAACCGCCAAGACGGGCAACGGCGTGAAAGGCGCGGAGCTGGCTGTATCGCATGGCGGCATAATATCAATAATATTTATGTAATGATATAAAATATTAATTTTACAGATGGAAAGATTTGCGTCAAGGCATCGACATGAACAAGGTAAAAGGCAAAAGTCATGTCCACTGATTCCCCTCCCATTCCCGCCCCGCGTCTGGGTGAACCCTACCTGCTGACACCCGGGCCTCTGAGCACCGCGTGGTCGGTCAAGCAGGCGATGTTGCGGGACTGGGGCTCATGGGACGACGATTTTCGCGCGATGACTGCAGACCTGCGCCGAGGGCTGTTGGCGCTGATCGGAGGGAATGCAGATTTTGACTGCGTACCGATACAGGGCAGTGGAACATTTGCGGTCGAGGCGATGCTGGGCTCGTTTATTCCGCGCGACGGTAAGGTTCTGGTGCTGGCCAATGGCGCCTACGGGCAGCGGATGGTGCAGACGCTGGCCTATCTGGGGCGCGATCATCTGGTCATCGACAAGGGCGATTATCTGCCGCCTCGCGGCCCCGAGGTGGCCGCGGCGCTGGCCGCCGATCCGGCGATCACCGACGTCGTCGTCGTCCATTGTGAGACCAGTTCCGGCATCCTCAATCCGATTGCCGAAATTGCCCGCGCGGTCGAGGCCGCCGGGCGGCGTCTGTTGATCGACAGCATGAGCGCCTTTGGCGCGCTGCCGCTTGACCCCGGTGAAATCACCTATGAGGCCTTCGTCTCGTCAGCCAACAAATGTATCGAGGGCGTGCCCGGCTTTGGCTTTGTCATTGCCCGCAAAACGGCGCTGGTTCGGGCCGAGGGGAATTCCCATTCCCTATCGCTGGACATCCACGCCCAGTGGGCAACCATGAACAAGACCGGGCAGTGGCGGTTTACCCCGCCGACACATGTGGTTGCCGCTTTTCTCGAGGCGCTGCGCCTTCATGCCGCCGAGGGAGGGGTCGTGGGGCGCGGGGCCAGATACGCCCGAAACCGCGACCAGCTGGTGGCCGGAATGCGCGCCCTCGGCTTTGAAACGCTGCTGGGCCAGCGCTGGCTGTCGCCGATCATCGTGACCTTTTTCTGCCCCGAGGATCCGGCCTTTTCCTTTTCCGAGTTTTACCGCCGGATGAAGGACAAGGGCTTTATCATCTACCCCGGAAAATTGACGGTCGTGGACAGCTTTCGCCTTGGCTGTATCGGGCAGCTGGACACCGAGGTCATGCGCGCCGTAGTCAGCGCTGCCAAGGACTGCCTGAGCGAAATGGGCGTGCAGTCGGCGCGTCCTCCGGCGGCGGCGCTTGCAGAGCGGGAAAAACTGACGCAATGAAACCAGACCAGACCCAGACCGGGACACCAACCAAAGGACAGGAAAGATGAATTTTTACGGTGACTACACTTACGAGCGGACCTATCGCGGCGGCGTCAAGGCGCTGGTTCTGGACTGGAGCGGAACCTTGGCGGATGCCTATGTGATCGCCCCGGCTTCGGTATTTGTCGAGGTGTTCAAGAATCAGGGGGTTGAGATATCGATGGAGGAGGCCCGCGGCCCCATGGGTTTGCGCAAAGACCTGCACATCAAGATGCTGACCGAAGATCCCGAGATTGCCGCCCGCTGGGAGGCGGTCAAGGGTGCTCGGCCAACGCAGGACGACGTCGATGCAATGTTTGCCGATTTCGTTCCGCTGCAGTTGGACTGCCTGCGCAACTATACCGATCTGCTGCCGGGGATTGCCGACACGATGAACGCGTTACAGGCGCAGGGGATCAAGATCGGAACCAGCACGGGGTTTGTTCGCTCGATGGTTGATATCCTGCTGGAAGACAGTATTCGTCAAGGCTTTACTCCCGATGCCACGGTGGCCGGAGATGAGGTTCTGAACGGCGCCCGGCCCAATCCGCATATGGTGTTTCGCAATCTCGACCTGATGAATATCAGCGATGTAAAATCAGTGGTGAAATGCGACGATACCGTCTCGGGGATCGGCGAAGCTCAGAATGCCGGCTGCTGGGGGGTGGGGCTGGTGCGATATTCCAACTACATGAATGTCAACTCGCTGGAAGAGGCTGCGCGTCTCAGCGATGATGAGATCGCCCGCCGCATGGCGCATACCCGTGAAATTCTGGTCAAGGCGGGGGCGCATTATGTCATCAATAGTCTGGTTGAAATTCCGGCGGTGATCGCGGACATCAACGCGCGGCTTGCGCGGGGCGAAAAACCCTGAGCGGTCCCGTCCTTGCCATCGTGTTGCTAGCGGCGTTTCTTCATGCACTCTGGAATGCGTTGGTCAAGTTGTCCGCTGACCGGGTGGCGTTGCTGGGTCTGATCTCGCTGGGCAATGTCGTGATGGGGCTTTTGCTGGTGGGGTTCGTGCCGTGGCCCGCGCCGGTTAGCTGGCTGTTTATCGGGGCTTCGACGGTGATCCATTTCGCCTATTACGCCCTTTTGAACCGCTCATACCGGTTGGGAGATCTTTCGCTGATTTATCCGATTGCCCGCGGTATAGCGCCGGTTCTGGTTGCCCTCGGGGCGGCGTTGGCGGCGCATGAGCGCCTGTCGATCCCCGCAACCGTGGGGGTTGGTGTGGTGTCGCTTGGGGTCATGGCGCTGGCTGGAAACCCGCTGCGGGGCGGGCGCCCGGCTTTGGTTTCGGCCTTGGGGACCGGCGCAACCATTGGCGCCTATTCGCTGGTGGACGGGCTGGGGGCCAGAGCCTCGGGGGCGCCTCTCGGCTATATTGCGTGGTTGTTTCTGTTTGAAATCTTTGTTGTCCTTTTTGTCTTTGGCCGCACCGGGCGACGCATTCATCGCCTGCCCCGGCCGGTCCTGCTCGTGGGGCTTGGTGGCGGGCTGATCTCGGCTTCGGCCTATGGTCTGGTGATCTTTGCCGCAACGCTGGCACCGCTGGGGCTGGTGTCCAGCCTGCGCGAAAGCTCGGTCCTGTTTGCTGCCCTGATCGGCGTGGTGTTCCTGCACGAACGCCCGTGGCGGCGGCGCCTCGGGGCCGCGGTTCTGGTTCTGGGCGGTGTCGTTGTGATCGCGGTTTCTTAAGTGGCCCGCCTTGGCTGCAAATATCTTTCAGGTGACGAAATTCCAAGAATTTTCCCACAAACAGGGCCACTTTCCCACAGGATTCGCCGCGCCCTGCAGTTGGAAAAAATTGCAAGCGGTTTAATTTGGCCAATCGATCCGGAAAATTTGACAGAATCACATTTAACGGATGATGATGCGTTCGGGGGAGTCTGCTTGTTTTATCGACAAGTATCGCGAACTCGAAAATACGCCGTGGGGAGGTGCTGTCATACGACTGTCAAGAAATCGTGCGACAGGCAGCCCATCCGCCGGCTCTGCATGAGTCGGATATCGGACGACGGACCAACAGAAGAGAGGATCCAATATGAAACGCATATTATTATCAGGTATTGCGCTGGTGGCGCTGACCGGGACGGCCTTTGCGGCCGGATGCCCGGCGGTCACCGTCGCCAACCCCCAAGGGGTTGCGGCAGGCGCCTTCCCTGAGCAATATGAACTGGGCGAGTTCCAAAAGCTCGCCAATTGCACCCTGAAGGTAACTGCGAACCCGGCGATTGCCGAGTTGAACGGCCGCATCCGCGGCAACCCGGCGCTGCCAGCCTTGGCTGACCGTCTGCCGTCCGAGCCTCTGGTTATTGCGCCTTATGATTCGATCGGCCAGTACGGCGGCACCTTCCATGCGCTCTCGAACGCATCCGAAGCGGGCACGTCGGATTTTTTGTCGGTGCGCCACGTCAATCTGGTACGCTATTCGGACGATCTGCAAACCGTCGTACCCTATGTTGCCAAGGACTGGCAGTGGAACAAGGACTTTACCCAGCTGACCATGCATCTGCGCAAGGGTCACAAGTGGTCTGACGGCGCGCCGTTCACCTCGGCCGACATCAAGTTCTATTACGACAACCTGATGTACGACAAGAATGTCTTCTCCAAGCCCAAGGATTACGCCCTTGTCGCCGGCAAGAAGATGACCATCGAAACGCCGGATCCGCAGACCGTCGTCTTCAAGCTGCCGGCGCCCAAGCCGGGCCTCTTGGCAACATTTGCCACGATCTATGCCCAGCCCTTCCAGCCCAAGCATTTCCTTGGCAAGTTCCACCCGGCGATCAACCCGGATGCCGACAAGCTGGCGCAGAGCTATGGCTTCAAGAACGGTTATGCGCTGATCAAGGCCTATTACGGCAACTCGGACTGGACAGACACCGGCACGCCGATGCTGAATAGCCCCGACAAGGTGGCCAAGCTGCCCAAGGATACGGTGCCGACGCTTGAATCGCATATCATGGTCAAGCAGACGACCGAAGGCCGTCATCTGGTCGCCAACCCCTATTTCTTTGCTGTAGACACCGCTGGCCACCAGCTGCCCTACATCAACGAGATGGACGAGACATTCGCCAACGAAAGCCAGGTTCGCCTGCTGAAACTGGTCAATGGCGAGGTGGACTACAAGGCACAGTCGTTGGACCTGCCCTCGGCTCCCCTGTTGCTGGAGAAACAGAAAAAGGGTGACTTTACCGTTGATCTGGCTCCGACCATCGCGATGCCAACCTTCTCGTTCAACGTGACCGACCAGAACCTTGAAAAACGCAAAGTGTTCGGGGATCTGCGGTTCCGCAAGGCGATGTCGATTGCAATCAATCGCGAAGAAATGAACCAGACGGCCTTTTTCGGTCAGGGTGTTGCCAAGCAATATATCGGCTTTTCCCCGACCCCCAGCTTTGTCGACCCGAAATGGCTGAAATTCGCCGCCAATTACGATCCGGCCGGCGCCAAGAAGCTGCTGGACGAGATGGGCATGAAAGACGTCGATGGCGACGGCTTCCGCGAAATGCCCAATGGCGACAAGCTGGTGCTGAACATCCAGTTTGCGACTCAGGGCGTTTCCAGTCAGGTTGTCGAACTGGTCGGCCAGTACTGGTCTGACGTTGGCATCAAGACCACTGTCAAAGAGGTCACGCCGGACGAGTATCGTTCCAACCAGTCGGCCAACAAGCTGGATATCGGCACATGGCGCAAGGGCCAGCCGATTGCCATCGTTCAGGGCACGGCGGAACTGTGGAAAGCTCCGTTCGAGAACTATTTCGGCCACCGCACCGGCGTGCTGTGGGCTGAATACATCGACAGCAAGGGCGCCAAGGGTGTGAAACCGCCGAAATGGGTCTATGATCTTTCGGATACGGTGGATGCCTTCCAATCGGCGGCTCCGGGTTCGGATCAGGCCGCCAAGCTGGGTGAAAAGATGGTTGAGCTGATGACCGGCCACCTGATGTTCATTGGCACGGTTCAGGCCCCGGCTCCGATCTACCATCGTAATGCGCTGAAGAACTTCCACAAGTTCCGGACCGCGTCTTACGAGTACTATCGAGCCTACCCGTATCGGCCGGTTCAGTGGTGGTTGGCCAAATAAGGTCGGCAGACGCCAATTCCAAACTGTTTGCGGGCGGCGCAGGTCGCCCGCAAACGTGCCGATGAACAAACCGGATATGTACCGGCAATAACCAAGAAAAGCCCGCTGAAAAACTGGCGGCTCAGGTGATTACGGGGTGGACTGAGATGTTGCAATTCATGCGCTTTGTGGCGGTCAGGGCCGTGATGGCCATGGTCACACTGGTGATCGTTTCCTTTATTGTGTTCTCGTTGATGGAGCTGGTTCCCGGTGATTGCGCCGAGCGCTACGTCGCCTTCAAGAACACCCAGGGCAGTCAGATCACTGTTGCCGACATTCAGGCCGAGCGGGTGCTTCTGGGGCTGGACAAGCCGTTTTTGACCCGCTGGGTCAAATGGATCACCCATGCGTTTGAGGGAGACTTTGGCGAAAGCTGTATTCTGCGTCTGAATATCAGCCGTCTTCTGGGCGAAAAATTCTGGATCTCTCTGGGGATATGTTTGACGTCATTGCTGGCGGCTTATGCCGTGGCCTTGCCCGTGGGGATCATATCGGCGACCTCCAACAACAAGACGCTGAACAACACGCTGCGGCTGGTCAGCTATCTGGGCCTCGCGCTGCCGAATTTCCTGCTGGCGCTGATGGTGATGCTGTTTTCCACCGTCATGTTCGGCAACTCCCTGACGGGGCTGTTTTCACCAGAATATCGAGATGCCGCCTGGTCGTGGGCTCGGGGGGTCGATTTCCTGTCGCATGCCTGGCTGCCGATCTTTATTCTTGGCTGGTCGGCCACCGCATTTGCCATCCAGACGGTGCGGGCGCTGATGTCCGATGAAATCGGCAAACTTTACGTCACCGCCGCACGGGCCCGCGGTGTTTCGGGGCGGCGCCTGCTGTGGCGATACCCGGCGCGCCACGCGCTGGGGCCGATCATCAACAGCCTCGGCTTTGACCTGAACCGCATTTTCAATGAATTGCCGGTGGTGGCGTTGATCCTGACCTTGACCGAGGCGGGCAGCCTGCTGATCGAGGCACTGGCACGTTCCAACGACCAGCAGCTTGCCGGGGCGATCATCTTCTTGCTGACCGCCAGTATCGTTGCGCTCAACTTTTTCACCGATATTCTGTTGGCGCTGACCGATCCGCGCGTAAGACGGAGCATCATGGGATGAGCGACATGTCCACCGATAAGACCACCGATAAGACCGACGCGAATGTCGATCAAAAGCTGAAAGAAGCCTATTTCACCGCCTCGCAGGGTCAACTGATCTGGACCCGTTTCAAAAGGAACAGATCCGCCATGGCCGGTGCAATCGTGTTGCTGGCCCTGATCCTTTCGGGCCTGTTCGCACCGTTCCTGACCCCCTATAACCCGACTATCGCCGGACGGGACAAGGGCTATGAAAACGGCGCCCCGCAAATCCCGAAATTCTGGGACGAGAACGGCTTTTCCATTGTTCCGTTCATTTACACCTCAGAGCGCCAGCGTTCGATCAAGACCAATTTCCGCTGGGTCACAACGATCAATCGCGAGAAACGTCGGTTCATGACCTTTCTGCCGCATGGCGACCCCTATACCCTGTTCGGGCTGCATTTCGACCGTCACTTGTTTGGAGTGGACAAGGGGAAAATCCACCTGTTTGGGACCGATTTTGCCGGCAAGGACATCTTTTCGCGCACCTTTCACGCCATCAACACATCAATGGCCGTGGGCACGATTGGCGTCTTGATTGCATTTGTCATGGCCCTGATCATAGGAGGGGTGTCCGGCTATTACGGCGGCTGGATCGACTCGGTCCTGCAGATGATCACCGATGCCATCCGAACGGTGCCGGCAATTCCGCTGTTTATGGCGCTGGCGGCCTTTATCCCCGACACTTGGAGCTCCGAGATGCGGTTCTTCTTCATCTCGATCATTCTCGGATTTATCGGCTGGCCGACACTGGCGCGGCGGGTGCGCACACACCTTTTAAGCGAACGCAATCAGGAATATGTGCTGGCCGCGCAGCTGTGCGGCGCCAGCGCAAGTCACATTATCCGCAAGCATCTGTTGCCCAGCTTTACCAGCTATATCATCGTCGATCTGGTCATTTCCTTTCCCTATATGGTGCTGTCCGAAACGGCCCTGTCGTTCATCGGGCTGGGGCTGAAGGATCCGGTCAACAGCCTTGGGGTGATGTTGCAAAACGTGACCAAGGCCGATGTGCTGCTGAACTATCAGTGGTATTTCATCCCCGTCATCTTTTTCATAACGCTGGTTCTGGCCTTTGTCTTTGTCGGAGACGGGCTGCGGGACGCGGCGGACCCCTATTCGGACAGCAAGACATGAGCCGCCTGATCGACGTTGAAAACCTGACTCTGCAATTTGATACCGACGAGGGGCGAATCACGGCGGTTGATGACGTCTCGTTCTCACTTGAGGCGGGCGAAGTCATGGGGTTGGTGGGCGAAAGCGGCTCGGGGAAATCGGTAACCGCGAAATCGCTGATGAAACTGAACGCCGGCAATGCAATCTACGGCGAAAGGACAAAGATCACGCTGCATCTGAAAGGCGGGCCGATAGATGTCATGGGGCTGAAAAGTGCTCGCGACATGCAGGTGGTGCGAGGAGGCGCCATCTCGATGATCTTTCAGGAGCCGATGGCCAGCTTTGCCCCGGCAATCAGCATCGGCAACCAGATGGTTGAGCAGCTGCAGATTCACACCGACATGAGCAAGAAAAAGGCCCGTGAAGTCTCGATTGAAATGCTGGACCGGGTGGGGATATCGGATGCCTCCAAACGCTTTTCCCAATACGCGTTCGAGCTGTCCGGCGGGATGCGCCAGAGGGCGATGATCGCCATGGCCCTGTCAACGAAACCCAAACTGCTGATCGCCGATGAACCCACGACCGCCCTTGATGTCACCATTCAGGCGCAGGTGATCGACCTGATGAAAGATCTGGTGGCCGAATTCGGCATGGGGATCATTTTTATCACCCATGACCTCGGCGTGATCGCGCAGACCGCGGACAAGGTTGCCGTGATGTATCTCGGCCGGATTGTCGAGCAGGGCCCGGTGCGCGACGTCATCCGTTCCCCGGCTCACCCCTACACCAAGGGCTTGCTGGCTGCGCTGCCCCATCTCGACGATCTCGACGCCCCCCTGATCCCGGTTCCCGGCGACATCCCGTCGCCACTGGAACGCCCGACGGGCTGCGTCTTCAACACACGCTGCAGCGTGGCGATAGAGGGGCGTTGCCAGCGCGAATTGCCCCGCTTTACGCAGATCGACGCAACGCACCGCGTCGCCTGTCATCTGTTCACCAAGGAGAGTGTTTCCGCATGACCGAGACACCACTGATTTCCACCAAGGGGCTGTCTGTCCACTATCCGCTGCGTGGGACTCTGATTGGCCCGAAACCCGTGGTTCGGGCGGTCGAAAACGTCAGTATCGACATCGCCCCCGGCAGCTTTTTCGGTCTGGTCGGCGAAAGCGGCTCGGGCAAGACGACCTTTGGCCGGGCCTTGCTGAGGGCGGCGCCGATCACCCGAGGCGACGTGACCTATGACGATGGCGAGGTGCGCTACGATCTGCCGAAACTGGAGGGGCGGGAGCTCAAGGAATACCGTAGCCGGGCGCAGTTGATCTTTCAGGACCCTTACGCCGCTCTCAGCCCGCGGATGACGGTGCGCGACATTATCGCCGAACCGCTAGAGGTCATGGGGCTTACCAACTCGCGCGAGGAAACCGATGAGCGCGTGCGCGAGATCGCCGCCAAATGCCGTCTGAATCTCGAACACCTGCGCCGCTTTCCGCATGCCTTTTCGGGCGGCCAGCGCCAACGTATTTCCATCGCTCGCGCGCTGGTCTCCCGCCCGCGGTTTGTCGTTGCCGACGAAAGCGTTGCGGCGCTGGATGTGTCGATTCAGGCCGATGTCCTGAACTTGCTCAAATCGATCCAGCAGGAAATGGGCCTGACCTTTCTGTTCATCAGTCACGACCTGTCGGTGGTCGCCCATATATGCGACAATGTTGCGGTGATGTATCTGGGACGCCTGATGGAGACTGCGCCCACGCGCGAGCTGTTCTCGGCGCCGCGCCACCCCTATACGCAAGCGCTCCTGTCGGCCATCCCCTCGCTCGACCCAGAGGATCGCCGCGGCGGTCAGAAACTGCTGGGCGAGATCCCCTCGCCAACCAACCCGCCGCCCGGATGCAAGTTCCAGACCCGTTGTCCCTTTGCCCAGGATCGCTGCCGCAAGGAAGAGCCCGAGCTGGCCCATATCGGCAAGGGACACAATGTTTCCTGCCACCGCTGGGAGGAGTTGGCGGCCGAAAAGGTTTTGGCATAGACGAGCGGGATCGGGGACGCGCCCCTTGCCCTCTTTTTTGCAAAAATACTCAATCGGGACCGTTCAGGACTCCGTTAGGGCCGACTTTCATGCGCGCAAGGCTTTGATCCGCGTGGCGCATCCGGTGGCTGAGAAGGGTTTGCGTCATTTGCAAGAGGATATTTTGAAACCCGGGTTTGCCCGCAAGGTTGTTCATTTCCTCGGGGTCTTCCTTAAGGTCGAACAACAGCGGCGGCAGGCCGGCGTTGAAATGCACCAGCTTGAATCGCTCATTGCGCAGGATCGCCAGATTCGAGGCCTCCAGCGGAGCCTTTGCCGCCAGTTGCATCGCGGTCGGCTGGTCCGGCTGGCCGAAATCGAGCTCCATCATAATGTGGGTCTTCCAGTCACCGGGTGTGACGCCGTGCAGAAAGGGGCCAAGGGCGCGCCCGTCCATGGCCCCCGGCGCGTTTTGTCCGCAGGATTCAAGGATCGTCGGAGCGACGTCGATCGATTCAGTCAGGGCATTGACCGTCCGGCCATGCCCCTCGGGCGCTGAAGGGTCGCGGATGATCAGGGGAACACGGTAGGCGGGTTCATAGACCTGCGCCTTGCCCCACATGTGGTGGTCCCCCAGCATCTCGCCATGATCGGCGGTCAGAACGATCAGGGTGTCATTGTATTGGCCGCTTTCCTTCAGAAAGGAAAACACCCGGCCAAGGTGATGATCCACCTCGGCAGCCAGTCCCAGATAGATCGCCCGCAACATCTGAACGTCGCGGTCATCGGTTTCATCCACCGCTGTGCCGCGCACGCACGAGGCCATGGACGGGCGTGTGCGGTTGACGGCCATGAAGGGGTGCTGGCCCTCTTCCTCGGCAATCGAGGCATGACGCACCGGAAACGGCAGGCTGTCGGGATCGACACATTTGTTATAGGGCGCCGGGGCAACCAGCGGCGGGTGCGGGCGGATATAGGTCAGCAAGGCGCACCACGCCTGATCCCGGCGCACCGCCATCTGTTCAAGAAACGCGTCGGTCAGAAAGGCGGTGTCACTGTCCCCGGCGGCATAAAAGGCCGGATCGTCCGCTCGCGCCGCGCGCGCCGGATCGGGCGAGACCGGATCGTAAAAATGCGCATATTCCGGCAGATCATAGCCCTTGGCCGCTAGATTTGCGCGCCAGGGGTAGCTTTGGTCCAGACACATCTCGACGATTTCGTGAAATCCGGGCAGAACGCCTTCATAGCTCAGCAGACGCGGATCGCGCGGATGCCCGGTGCGTGGATCGTGGCTGGTATCGGTATAGCCGAACAGCAGCGGGTCATAACCGGATTTACGCAACTCCAGCGCCAGATTACGATGCGCTGCGGACAGCGGTGTTCCGTTGCGCACCGAGCGGTGGTTCATCGCATAGAGCCCGGTCAGGATCGAAGCCCGCGACGGCCCGCATGGGTTGGTCACCGAATAATGGTTCAGAAAACTGACCGCCTCGCGGCGAAAGGCGGCAATATTGGGTAGATCGACATGCTGCGCCAGCGCGCCATGAATGCAGTCGGCCCGCAGTTGATCGACGACAATGAATAATATCTTGCGATTTTTCATGGATTTTATTGCTTTCCTGTGCGGCAATGCATAGTTATCCCACATAAACACATAAAAGTGAGGGATAGATAACGATTTTAATCGCTTCTTAACCCTATATGTGGTTTTCAAGGTCAAATAACTGGAACGGGACTATGAAGCCAGAAAAATCGGGCATAAAATCGCATCGGGCATTGGAATTGCTGGACATCCTGCGCCGCCTTGGGGGCTCGGCGCGCACCAGCCATCTTGCCGCAGCGTTGGACGTTTCCGAAGAGACGGTTCGGCGCACGGTCAAGAAGCTGGGAAAAGAGGGTCTGGTCACGCGGGTCCACGGTGGCGTTTTTCTGGCCGGAGACGATACTCGCGGCGGCCTGACCACACGCCTCGGCCAGAATCGCAGTGAAAAGCGCGAGATGGCGCGCGCCGTTGCCGGAATCGTGCCGGACGGGGCGGCGCTGTTTATGGATGTCAGCTCCACAACCACCTATGTCGCCGAGGCGCTGGGCAGCCGCTCGGGGCTTCAGATCATTACCAACTCGCTTGTGGTGGCCGAGACACTGGCCGGGCGCAACGGCAACAAGGTCTTTCTGGCCGGCGGCGAAGTGGCGGCCGACCTTGCCGGGTGTTTCGGCAGCGCCGTGCAGGAGTTTGTCTGCCGCTTTCACGCCGATTTCGCGATTCTGGGGGCGGATGCGGTGGATCCCCAGCGCGGCTTTTTGTTGCAGGATTTCTCCGAGGCCCAGCTGGCCCGCTGTTTTGTCAGCCATGCGCGGCAGCGGATCATGGTTGCTGACCGCACCAAAATGGGGCGCAAGGCCTCGGTTCTGCTTAGCGCTCCTGACGAGATCGACATTTTCGTTACCGATCAACCGCTGGACCCTGTGGCCACTCAGGCGATGAACGTCTGGGGTGTCGAGGTGGTCCTGCCGCAGCTGTCAAGGGATCGCTGACATGCCGGTTCTGAGCTTTCTTGTCGGATTGGGCGGGGCGACGATGCTGCTGCTTTATGCCGTGCGTATGGTGGGCACCGGGATCGAGCGGGCTATGGGCCCCAGTTTTCGTCGCCTGATCACCGCCCATGAGGACAAGCGCCTGAGCATGGCCTTTGTCGGTGTCCTTTTGGCTATCATCCTGCAGAGCGCCACCGCTGCCGCGCTTTTGGCCAGCGGTTTTGCCGTTTCGGGTCTGATTTCGTTCATGGGCGGGCTGTCACTGGTGCTTGGCGCCGATTTCGGCTCGGCCATGGTCATTCAGATCCTGACATTCAAGTTGACTTGGCTGATTCCGATCCTGTTGCTGGTGGGCGGCTATCTTTTCCTGAAGACCGAGCGTCGGACCTTCAAGCAGATCGGTCGGATCCTGATTGGCGTTGCCCTGATCCTGCTGTCGCTGCGCTTGATCGGCGATGCAGTCCACCCGATCCGCGAGAGCGCCTTTTTGCCGGTGATCGCGACCTATCTGGCGAATGATTTCGTCACCGCGTTCCTTGTCGGCGCGGCGGTGACGTTTTTGATGCATTCCAGCGTCGGGGCAATCCTGATGGTGGTGACCTTTGTCTCGGTCGGGGTTCTGCCGGTGCCGGCGGCGGCCTCGATGGTACTGGGGGCGAACCTTGGCAGTGCCACGCTACCGTTGTGGCTGGGGCGCGGGATGGGCCCTGAAGCCAAACGGATCGCGCTGGCCAATCTGGTGTTGCGCGGAATCGGGGCGGTTGTTGCCCTGTTGCTGGTCCACCTGACCCCGGTCTTGAGCGTTCTGGACGTGGTCTCGGACACGCAAAAGGTGGTTTCGGTTCACCTCGGCTTTAACATCCTGCTGCTGTTGGTGTCGCTGCCGGGGATCGGATTTATCGAAGCTCCGCTGCGCCTGATGGTGCCGGATCGCCCCAGCGCCGAGGTCGTCAGCGACCGGTTCAAGCCCCTGTCGGCCCTTGACCCCAACGTCCAGAACACCCCGTCTCTGGCGCTGGCCAGTCTCAAGCGCGAGGTCTTGCGGATGAGCCAGATCATTGAGATCATGGCGCGCCCGGTGATGGAACTGTTCGCCAGATATGACCCGGACGGGATCAAGCGGATTTCCGATATGGACGATGAGGTTAACGCTGCACTGGAGGGGATCCGGCGTTATGCTGCGTCGATCCCGCGCGAGGGGGCCAGCAAGGGGGAAAGCCGGCGCATCCGCGAATTGACGGAATATGCGATCAACCTTGAAAATGCCGGCGATATCATCGCCCACCGGCTGATGGCTTTGGCTCGTGAGAAGGGCTCAAAACGGGTCAAACTGTCAGATGACGGTTGGGCTGAACTGCAATCCCTGCATGAGCGCGTTCTGCACAACATGACGCTGGCCTTCAACGTTCTGGTATCCGATGACATCGAAAGTGCCCGCCTTTTGGTCGAGGAAAAGGCCGAAATGAAGCTGCAGGAACGCAAGAGTCGCAAGAAACACCTCAACCGGTTGCGCAAGGGGCTGGAGCAGAGCTTTGAGAGCAGCGATATCCATCTGGAGACCCTGCGCAGCCTGAACGATCTGAACTCGCAGATTTCGGCCGTAGCCTACCCCATCCTCTATAGGAGTGGACAGTTGCTGGAGACCCGTCTGGTGCATGACCTCGACAAGGCCAAGCTGCGGGGCAGCAATGCCAACGGCTCCTGAAGCGTTTGGATAAATAGTTGGGACATGCTCATCGCCAAAAGTGCGGCAGGGTTTTGGCGACGAGAATATTTTGTCGAAACGTTGCAGGTGCTAACCGGCGCAGCAGCTCAGCTTGGCCACATCCATGTCAAAGGTTTGCGCCGCCAGCTTCAACCCTTCGACGGTGGTCAGATAGGGAAAGATCGTTTCTCCCAGCGCCTTGGCCGTCATCTTGGCCTTCAGCGCCATGGCCAGTGTCTGAATCGAATCTGAGCCCTCGGGGGCGATGATCTGTCCGCCCAGCAGGCGGTCGCTGGCGCTGTCGGCGACCAGTTTTATCACCCCGCGAGTGTCTCGGGCGGCCAGTGCCCGGGGCACTTGGTCCAGCGGCACGACCGAGGTCTTGACATTATACCCCGCAGCGATAGCGTCGGCTTCGCTGAGGCCGCAACCGGCAACTTGTGGATCGCTGAAAACGACCCAGGGCATGGTGGCGTTGTCATAGCTGAGGCTCTGCTCCAGAACCGCGTTTCGTGCCGCCAGCTTGGCCCCGTAGGCGGCCATGTAAACGAACTGGTCGCGGTCGGTCACATCGCCGGCGGCGTATATTCCGGGGGCACTGGTCTGCATGTCCGGGCCGACGATGATGGCGCCGCGCGCGTTCGTTTGAACCCCCATGCTGTCCAGCTCCAGTGCGTCGCTGTTGGCGCGCCGCCCGCTGGTGACCACCAGCTTTTCGGCATCAAGATTGAGGTGCTCGCCGTCCTTGCTGACGCAGACCCTGATCCCGTCGGCATGGCGGCTGACATTTTGGTAGCTGATCCCGCTGACGATCCGGATTCCTTCGCTGGTAAAGGCCTCGCTGAGGGCGGCCGAGACCTCGGGCTCGGCCCCGGGCAGCAGGCGTGAGCGGCAAACGATGGTGACCCTGACCCCAAAGCGGGCCATCATCTGTGCCAACTCGACCCCGATATAACCGGCGCCGATAAAGATCAGGCTTTTGGGCAAATCTTCGAGGGACAAGAGCTCGGTGCTGTTTAGACTTACCACGGTCTCGATGCCCTCAATCGGCGGCAGCACAGGGCGCGAGCCGGTGGCGATGATGATCTTTGGGGCCTTCAGTTCGCGCGATCCCACCGAAACGCCGCCGGGGATCAGTCGGGCCGGGCCTTCGTCGATATAGTCGAGCAACGGGTAGGAGGGCAGCAGATCAGCATATTTCTTTTGCCTGAGAGCGCCAACCAGATCGTCCTTTGCCTGCAGCAGTCTGGACCAGCTGTCCAGAGAAACGGCGCCGGATAGCCCGGGAAAACGCTTTGCCGCGGCGGCGGCGTGGACGGCTTCGGCGGCGCGGATCATGGCCTTTGAGGGGACACAGCCGACGTTGACGCAGGTTCCCCCGATGGTTCCGTGCCCAAGCAGGGCGACACGTTTTCCCGCATCGGCTGCCGTGATCGAGGCCGAAAACCCGGCCGAGCCGGCGCCAATGACGATCAGGTCATAGGAGCCGTCTTTTTTTTCGCTGTCGCAACAGTCTTTCATTGGAATATATCTTTCAGGAATTGCCGTTGCCGGTCGGAATGATCTTGGCGGGATAGCCGTATTCTACAGTTGCCTTTGTCAGCGCGTCGAGTGTTGTCTGCGCGTCGTCATATTGCACCACGAACTGCGCCATCTGGTTTTTCTGGTCGTAAAACCCGTCGGTGATCGTGGCGCTTTTGATCGATTGGATGGCCTGTGCGGCAATGTAGGGGCAGGATGCGCAATAAAGGCCGGTCACTTCGATCTTGACGGTTTTCAGGGCGGCAAATGCGCTGCCGGAGAACAGCAGGGCAGATGTGGCGACAAGCGCAAACAGCGATTGTTTCATGTTGGGTTTCATGGGTGTTCGATCCTGTTTCATATATCAGAAGGGGCTAAGGAAAACCGGTGCCAGATATTGGAACGCAATAGCGCCAACGACGATGAGCAGCGACAGCCAGACGATACTGCGCATCAGGGTTCGGTTCATGGGCCGGGCACAGCTGCCGCTGGCGCAACTTTCCGGGCTTACGGGTTTATAGGCCTTCCAGAAGCCATAGATCAGGCTGGCGCTGGCGAAGGCCAGAAAATACCAGTGAAACTGGTAAAGCGCGCTGAGGCGGCCGATGAAGACTCCGGTCACGCCGAGGCTGACAAGGCCCAGCGGCAGAATGCAGCATGAGGTCATGGCCAGCGCTCCGAGCAGCATCAGCCAGATCGAGCGGCGCGCGCTGCGGTCTTTTTCGTGGGCCAAGGGCAGGGCCGAGACCCGCCCGGCCGAATCGGTTTCCATCATGTTTCAGTGTCCTTGAAGTTTCGTTCGCATCGTGTTTAGTGTCTGTAGCTGATACAGGCTCAAGAGGGATTTTATGGCTGGAATTCACAGAACCGTGAAAGGGTTGCGC
>Ga0256829_1000520_pt1 | contig 37940 bp, 34 predicted proteins | sample 131447metaG_FD_185979 | JGI IMG/M metagenome (GOLD analysis project Ga0256829, IMG submission 185979) | Hydrothermal vent microbial communities from Lau Basin, Pacific Ocean - 131-447 | ecosystem: Environmental > Aquatic > Marine > Hydrothermal vents | place: Pacific Ocean: Lau Basin | collected... | reverse complement strand
GCACGGAGCAGTCCTATGTGCACTGGATCAAGCGTTTTATCCTGTTTCATGAGAAACGGCATCCGCGCGAGATGGGTGCTGCCGAGATCGAGGCGTTTTTGAGTGACTTGGCGGTGGCCCGGAATGTTGCCGCGAGTACCCAGAACCTAGCGCTGTCGGCCATTCTGTTCCTTTACCGCGAGGTGCTCGGTGTGGACTTGCCATGGCTGGAGGGGATTACCCGGGCCAGGAAGCCCGAGCGGCGCCCGGTCGTTCTGTCCCGTTCCGAAGTGCAGCGGTTACTGTATGAATTACCGGCCGACCTGCCGGGCTTGATTGCCCGGTTGCTGTATGGCACCGGTATGCGCTTGATGGAGGGGGTGCGGCTCAGGGTGAAGGATCTCGATTTGTCACGCGGCGAGATACTGGTGCGCGACGGCAAGGGCGCGAAGGATCGGGTCACGGTGTTGCCGCAAACCCTGGTGGAGCCCTTGCGGGCGCATTTGACGGTCAGGCGTTCGGTCTATGAGCGTGACCGGCTGCAGGGTCGTGCCGCCGTGTGGCTGCCGCATGCCTTGGCGCGCAAGTATCCACGCGCGGCGACCGAATGGGCCTGGCAATATGTGTTTGCGGCGGCGCGTTTTTCGACCGACCCCCGCTCGGGGGCCATAGGGCGGCATCACCTGAACGAGCAGCGGGTTCAGCGCGCGGTACGGGGCGCGGCGCGGCGGGCGGGGCTTTGCAAGCCCGTTTCGCCACATGTGCTGCGGCATTCCTTTGCAACGCATCTACTCGAATCCGGTTATGACATTCGCACGGTGCAGGAATTGCTGGGGCACAAGCATGTCGAGACGACCATGATCTATACGCATGTGCTCAATCGTGGCGGGCGCGGTGTGCGTAGCCCGCTGGATCAATAGCGCTGATGGCGAAGATGACCCCCGATTCCGGAGAATCCAGCAAAGTGCTCACTTTGAATCGGAACAAGGGTTCACCTTGGGTCGGAATCTTCCAACGTCGGGACCGGCGCCGCGACACGCCGCTGCAGTTGCCCGGGGTGATGCTTTTGAGGGATACGCGGGAGGCGGGAATGTCCGTCCGGGTCAGTGAACGAGGGGCAGCCAGGCGGCCAGGGCGAGCAGGGTGATGAACAATACGGGCGGGGTGAGAATCAGCCCCACTTTCATGTATTCTCCCCAGCCGATCGTCTGACCTTTGCGGGCCAGCACATGCAACCACAACAGGGTGGCGAGGCTGCCGATGGGGGTGAGTTTAGGGCCGAGATCATTGCCGATAATATTAGCGTAGATCATGGCCTCGCGGACGCCGGCGCCGAGGCCATGGGCCTGGTGGATAGACAGCGCGCCGACCAGTACACTCGGCATGTTGTTCATGATCGATGCCAGCCCCGCGGCAATGAAGCCGGTGCCGAGCGCCGCGGTGACCGGGCCGTGCCCCCCCAGCCATTCGAACGCGCGCGAGACGTAGGCGGTGAGCCCCGCATTGCTCAGGCCGTACACCACCAGGTACATGCCGAGGCTGAACAGCACGATTTGCCAGGGGGCATCCCGCAGGACCTTGCGCACGGGGATCACTCGGCCCCGCCCGGCGTGATGCCAGCGCCCGGCGATGCCGAGTAGCACCAGGGCCCCGGCGCCGGTAACGAAGGAGACGGGAATGTTGAAGGGCGCGGTGAGGAAGTAGGCGCCGAGCAACAGGGCAAGCAGCGGGAAACTGGCGCGGAAGACGAGCCGATCGCGGATTACCGCGGCCGGGGTTTCCAGTCCGCCAAGGGGGTATTCACGAGGGATGCTGCGGCGGAAGTAGAGCCAGAGTACGGTGAGCGTGGCGGCGAGAGCGGCCAGATCCACGGGCACCATGACCCGCGCGTAACGATCGAACAGAATGCCGAAGTAGTTGGCGCTGACGATATTGACCAGGTTGGAGATTATCAGTGGCAGGCTGGTGGTGTCGGCGACGAAGCCGGTGCCGATGGCAAAGGCGAAGGCCGCCCCCGGTTTGAAGCCGAGGCGCAGCAGGATCGCAAGTACGATGGGGGTGAGCAGCAGCGCCGCGCCGTCATTGGCGAACAGGGCGGCAATCATGGCGCCGAGCAGGATGATCAGCAGAAACAGCCGCCTTCCGTTGCCGCCGCCCCACTGGGCCACGTGCAGCGCGGCCCAGTGAAAGAAGCCCGCTTCATCGAGTAGTAACGAGATGATGATCAATGCTACGAAGGTAAAGGTGGCATTCCAGACGATGTGCCACACGATGGGAATGTCGTTTAAGGTGATCACGCCGGTGGCGAGCGCGATCGCGGCACCGCCCAACGCACTCCAGCCGATGCCCAGGCCCCGGGGTTGCCAGATGACGAGTATCAGGGTAACGACAAAAATCGCGATGGCGAGCATGGGGATGTTTGTATGTGGTGAAGCAAAGCGGTATTATAACCTCTAATCCATATATATAGTATCAGTTATATATTGTTTTCTCCTCCCGGCTTCTTTCGTGCCCTTGCCGATACTACCCGGCTTCGTTGCCTGGCGCTGATGCAGCGGCAGGGTGAGCTGTGCGTATGTGAAATGACTCATGCGCTCGGGATGGTGCAGCCCAAGGTCTCGCGGCATCTCGCCCTGTTGCGCGAGGCCGGGGTGGTGCAGGATCGCCGCGACGGGCTGTGGATTTTTTACCGGGTGCATCCCGACTTGCCCGGGTGGGCCCGGCAAGTGATCGCGGAGGTCGCCGCGGGAGTCGGTTCATACGAGCCTTATGCGGGGGATGCCGGGCGGCTAAAGAGCATGACCGATCGGCCGCGGGTCTCGTCCTGCGGCTGCTGACCGGGTTGTGGCTGCGTATGTGGCAGGGGCGGTTGCCACCGTTAGTCCCGGCGGGGGCGGGTTCCCGGCCAAATTAGCAGCAAGAGGCCGGCGGCGGCGATTACCCAGGTGGCCCAGGTGGGATGCCAGTCGAGACCCAGGAGCAGGGCAGCGGAGACGAGCAGCGCCGCGCCGGCCAGCTCACGCCGGTGGCTACGCCGCTCCAGGGCGAATTCACGCCGCAACTCGGCCCGGGATTTATCGTCAAGGCGCACTTCGAGTTCGCCGGCGAGGGCGCGCTGCAAGACATTGAACCCGAGCCGGGGTCCTTGGGCCAGCATGGGCCCGAGTTCGGATAAATCACGCCGTAATGCGCGCCAGGTCCCGCGCGGACCGCTGCGCTCGCGCATCCATTCTTCGAGGTAGGGCTTGGCGGTATGCCACAGGTCGAGATCCGGGTAGACCATCCGTCCCAGCCCCTCGATGTGCAGCAGGGTTTTCTGTAGCAGGGTCAACTGGGGCTGTATTTCCATGTTGAAGCGCCGGGCGACCTGGAACAGGCTGAGCAGTAGTTGTGCAAAGGAAATTTTCTTGAGCGGGCGGTTGAAGATCGGCTCGCACACCGAGCGGACACCGGCGGAAAACTCGTTGATCGGCGTGTCCTTCGGTACCCAGCCGGATTCGACATGCAGCCTGGCCACCTTGTCGTAGTCGCGGTTGAAAAAAGCCAGGAAATTTTCGGCGAGGTAGCGCTGATCCTCGGGGTTCAGGGTGCTACAGATGCCGAAATCGACCGCGAGGTAGACGGGGAACTCCGGATCCGTGGCATCGACAAAGAGATTACCCGGGTGCATGTCGGCATGGAAGAAGTTGTAGCGGAATACCTGGGTGAAGAAGATTTCCACCCCGTATTCCGCTAACCGCTGCAGGTTGACGCCGGCGGCGCGCAGCGCGTCGATGTCATCGATCGGAATCCCGTGGATTCGCTCGAGTACCAGTACGCCGCGGCGGGTATGATCCCAGTCTATCTCGGGAATGTAGAGCAGCGGGGAGTCCTCGAAGTCGCGTCGCAGCTGCGCCGCGTTGGCGCCCTCCTTGACCAGGTCGAGCTCGTCGTGAATGCTCTTGTCATATTCGCCGATAACTTCCCGGGCATGCAGCAGGCGGGCATCGGGCAGGTAGCGTTCGGCGAGCCCGGCAAACAGGTACATGAGCGAGAGGTCGGTTTCGATTACGCGGCGGATTCCCGGGCGGAGAACTTTAATGACGACTTCGCGGCCGTCGTGCAGGCGGGCGGCATGTACCTGGGCGATGGAGGCTGCGGCGAGCGGGGTTTCGTCGAACTCGGCAAAGGCCGTCTCCAGGCTCTGGTCATAGATTTCTTCGAGCATTCGGCGTGCCAATTTGCCATCGAACGGCGGCACCTGGTCCTGTAGCTTGGCCAGCTCAGCCGCATAGGCGGGGGGCAGCAGATCGGCCCGGGTCGACAGCATTTGCCCGAACTTGACGAAAATCGGGCCTAAACTTTCCAGGGCCTTGCGCACTCGTACCGGGGTGGGATCACTCCGGACTTGCAGTACGACCCAGGGCCTGAGATAACGTAGAAAGCGAAAGGGGCGGAGCCAGGGTGCGCCGAGGATCAGGTCATCGAGTCCATAGTGGAGCAGGGTCCAGTTGATGGTGGTAAAGCGGAGAATTTGACGCAGGTAATTCATCCGCCACGATCCAGCCGCTCGATGCGTTTACCTAGGCGTTCAACATCGTCGCGAAGTTTTTCAACCTCGGTGAAAAAGGTCTCGATCTCTTCGCGCGAAGGCAGCAACCGCGTTTCATATTGGAGGTATTCTCCGGCTTGGGTTCCCAGCCGTTGCCGAGTGTCTTTGAGAAGGGCGAAGAGGGTGCCGGCGGTACGTTCCAGCACGTGGGCCGGCCCATCACCCAAACGCTGGGAAATGCTTTCCCAAGCCGCGCGAGGAACCCGTGCCATGAGGTGGGCCAGGCCTTGCACCAACTCGGCATCGCCACTTACATCCAGCCCGCGAGGGTTGCCGCTACGGGCGGCCGCGGCTAGGTTTCCCAGGTGTCCGCGAACCGTCGCTTGGGGATTTTCGAGGGACCCGGCCAGATGGAGTTCCCGAGCTTGAATGGTAATCGAAACGATCAGGCGCAGATCCTCTATCTCGACAAGGAACTGGCGGCCGTCTAGCTCGGATAAGCCGCGCTGGGCAACCGGATCGGCGGCGAAGGCGGCATTGAGAATGCGTTCGAGCGGCTCCAGCAGCAGCCGTGGAAGCGATTTGGAAGCGTTCATAGTTTCCACCCTAAATGTACGGCGACGATGCCCGAGGCCAGGTTGTAGTACCGCACGCGCTCCAGTCCCGCGGTTTGCATCATCGCCTTGAGCGTCTTTTGGTCCGGATGGCGGCGGATCGATTCGGCCAGGTAGCGGTAACTGGATTCATCGCGGGCAACGTAGCGGCCGAGCCGAGGCAACACGCTGAAGGAATAGAGGTCGTAAGGGCGGCGAATCGGGCCATAGGGACGGGAAAACTCGAGCACCAACGCCCGGCCACCCGGCGCCAGTACTCGCTGAATTTCCGCTAACGCGCTTTCCTTGCGGGTTACATTGCGCAGCCCGAATCCAATCGTTACGCATTGGAAATGATTATCGGGGAAAGGCAGAATCTCGGCATTGGCGACGGCGTAATGGAGCCGGCCGCCGAGCCCGGCATCGAGTAGCTTGCCGCGTCCCTGGGTAAGCATGGCCGGATTGATGTCGGTCAGTATCACTTCGCCTTCGGGGCCGACCTGGCGAGTCATGAGGCGGGCGAGGTCACCCGTCCCCCCTGCCAAGTCGAGCGCCCGGTTGCCGGGGCGCAACCCGGTATGAAGCAACGCGAAACGCTTCCACAGCCGGTGTAACCCGAATGACATCAAGTCGTTCATCAGGTCATAGCGCGACGCTACCGATTCGAATACGGCGCGTACCAGTTGGGTCTTTACCTCGGGCGGAACCTGGCGGTACCCGAAATCCGTTGTCTCTTCCATCATGTACGACCCGGAGAGCGGAAACATCTCATTTTACGGGACATGAAGGGGTGACTGGGAATTTCAGTGTCCCAGCGCATGCGCCAGGCGCTTTTGATAGGCCGGCCAGAGGGATTCGAAGTTTTCCCCCAGCTCGCGCAGTAGCCGCCAGGAATACAGCCCCGAGTCATGGCCATCGTCAAAAATGATACAGATCGCGTATTGACCAACGGGTTCGATCGCCCGGATACCGACATTTTCCTTACCGGATATGAGCAGCCGCGGCTTGCCGTGTCCGGTTACCTCGGCCGAGGGGGAGAATACCCGCAGATATTCGAAGGGCAGGTGGTATTCCACCCCATCGTCGAAGCGCAGGAACAGCTCCCGTTCCGCGCGGCGGGCGCGAATTTCAACGGGACGCGGGGGATGGATAGGGGGCGGGGATTGCATGAGTTTCTCGCGGCTGGGATTTGATGCCGGGGGTTGCCGCCGGCCATGGGGTTCGGGCGAATTCAAAGGATGTAACGGGAGAGGTCTTCATCTTCGACTAAATCCGCAAGCTGTTCATCGACATAGGCCGCATTCACCTCCACCTCGCTTCCCGAGCGGTCGGGGGCGACAAAGGAAAGGTTTTCCAGCAGTCGCTGCATGGCGGTCTGCAGCCGCCGGGCACCGATGTTTTCGGTATGCTCATTCAACTGATGGGCCAGCTCGGCAATCCGGCGTACTCCGTCGGTGGTGAAGCGTAGCTGCACCCCTTCGGTCGCAAGCATAGCGACATACTGTTTGGTGAGCGCGGCCTTGGGCTCGGTCAGAATGCGGACGAAATCCTCGACGCTGAGGGCACTCAGTTCGACTCGGATCGGTAGGCGGCCCTGCAGCTCAGGGATCAGGTCCGAAGGCTTGGTGACGTGAAAGGCTCCCGAGGCAATAAACAAGATATGGTCGGTTCGCACCATGCCGTAACGGGTATTGACCGTGGAGCCCTCGACCAGGGGCAGCAGGTCGCGCTGCACGCCTTCGCGGGAGACATCGGTGCCGGTGTTTTCGCCGGCTCTGCGGGCGACTTTGTCGATTTCATCGATGAATACGATTCCGTTTTCCTCGCATTGGCGCACCGCTTCATTTTTGATGTCGTCTTCATTGACGAGTTTTGTCGCCTCGTCGTCTTCGAGCAGGCTGCGGGCCTCGGCTACCTTGACCCGGCGTTTTTCACGCCGTTGTCCGGAGATGCCGCGGAACATGTTTTCGAGCTGGCCGGTCATCTCTTCCATTCCGGGCGGCGCCATGATTTCGAATCCCGCCTGGGGGGGGCTGATTTCCACTTCAACCTCGCGTCCGTCGAGTTTTCCCTCGCGCAGTAATGTCCGGAGCTTGTTGCGGGTCTCGTTATGAGCGGGGTTGGGTGGAGCGGGTTCATTGGCGAATCCAACCGGGTTGGAGCTGCGGGGCAAGAGCGCATCCAGTAGGCGTTCCTCGGCACTTTCCTGGGCCCGTATGTGGACCGCGGTCAGCGCGCGGCGGCGAGCCGTTTTTACCGCGGTTTCCACTAAATCGCGAATGATCGAGTCCACTTCACGTCCCACATAGCCCACTTCGGTAAATTTAGTCGCCTCGACCTTGAGAAAGGGGGCATCGGCCAGGTTTGCGAGCCGCCGGGCAATTTCGGTCTTGCCAACGCCGGTCGGGCCGATCATCAGGATGTTTTTAGGCATGACTTCGGTGCGTAATTCGCGAGGCAGCTGCATCCGCCGCCAGCGGTCACGCAAGGCTAACGCAACCGCCCGCTTAGCCGCCTCCTGGCCGACGATATAGCGGTCGAGTTCCGCGACGATTTCGCGCGGGGTCATGGTTTCACTCATGCGGGGTCTCCGTGGTCAGGGTCTCGAGGGTCAGGTGGGCATTGGTATAAACGCAGATTTCACCGGCGATTGTCAATGCGGTGCGGGCGATGGCGGGAGCGGGCAGTTGGGACTCCCGGATCAAGGCCCGGGCGGCGGCCAGGGCGTAGGCACCGCCGGAGCCGATCGCTATCATGCCGTCTTCGGGTTCGATAACATCGCCGTTGCCGGAAATCAGCAACGAGGTTTCGGTATCGGCTACCGCCAGCAGGGCCTCCAGCCGGCGCAGCACCCGGTCGCTGCGCCACTCGCGGGCGAGCGCCACCGCGGCACGGGTCAGGTTGCCGCTTACCCGCTCCAACTCGCCTTCAAAGCGCTCGGCCAGGGTGAAGGCATCGGCGGTACCCCCGGCGAACCCCGCCAGCACCCGTCCGTCGGCGAGGCGTCGAACCTTGCGGGCATTGCCTTTGAGAATGGTGTCGCCCATCGAAACCTGGCCGTCGCCTGCCATTGCCACTATCCCGTCGCGGCGTACGCAAAGGATGGTGGTGCCGTGGTATTGATCCATAGTGTCCGTCCCCTTGGTGGGTAAGTTCGTTGCTTGCGCGAGGCGCTGCCCACACGGCAACTTGGCTCAGGGTTCCCGGCGGTCAATCTTGTCGCCGTCATGTTGGCGTTGAGCACGCGGGTGTGCCTGGTCATAAGTGTGGGCAAGATGTTGAAAATCAAGGTGGGTGTAAATCTGGGTGGTAGCGAGGCTTGCATGTCCCAGCAGTTCCTGTACCGCACACAGGTCGCCGCTGGATTCGAGCAGGTGGGTGGCAAATGCGTGGCGCAGCAGGTGAGGGTGTATCCGACGGTTTAGCCCGCGGCGGTGTCCCCAATGGGCGAGACGGGCCTCGATCGAGCGGTGGGCCATGCGTCCGCCGCGGCGGGTAACGAAAATGGCCGGTTCACCGGGGGCGGCAATTTCCGCTCGCCGCTGCAGCCAGACCTGAATGGCGGCTTGAGCCTTGTGACCCACCGGCACGATGCGGCTCTTGCTGCCCTTGCCCGTGACTCGGACCAGTCGTTCGCCGAGGTCGATATCACCGAGATCGAGTGCGGCAAGTTCACCCAACCGCAGCCCGGAAGAGTAGAACAACTCCAGTATGGCCCGATCACGGCAGGCCTCGAGACTGGTGGAGGAGTCGATTTCCACCAGCCGTGCGGTTTCGTCCACGTCGAGACAAGGTGGCAGGCGACGTACGCTTTTAGGTGCCCGTACCCCACGGGTGGGGTTGGTGGGCCAAGCTTCGTGGCGTAGTGACCAGCGGGAGAAGGTACGCAGTGCCGCGAGGGTACGGGCAAGGCTCCGGGCGCTGATCCCGCGGTGATGGCGCTCGGCAAGGTAGCGGGTCAGGGCGGCGGGGGTGAGGTCGCCCCAAGTGGTGATGCCGGCCGCCGTGCACCACCGGGCCAATGTTTCCAGGTCGCGGCGATAGGCCGCCACGGTGTGGCGGGACAGGCGTCGGATCCGGGTCAGGTGATCGAGAAAACGCTCGCGCGTCGCGTCGGATTGGGGAGTCATTGCCGGAGTGCGCTTACCGCGGCGCTTGCCAGTGTGCCGAGCCGGGTCAGGTAGGTGGTATCGAGACCGGGGTGGAAATGCCCGGCCTTATCACTCGCCAGGGCGATAAACCCCCAGTCTCCATTTGGGCCAAGCGGGACAAAGGCGGCCGATGCGAGTTGGGTGTTCCCCGGGAAGAGGCTTTGCCGGCGGGATTGGGACAATTCCCGACACACGGGGTGAGTGTGCAGTAACTGGGCCAGACCATCCAGGCGCAAGGTATCGCGGGCGATCCGTCGGATATCGGCAGGGATCCGCAGCGGCGCATCGAGATAGATCAGGATATCTACGGCACTGATCTCGAACTCGGCGCAGAGCCGTTCCTTGAGTATGCTCAGTCGGGCGGATGCATCGGAGCTTTCCAGCAGGGCGGTGGCGAGGTTGTGCAACCGGGCCAGCAGGTGGTCGTTTTCGCGGGCGACCTCCATCCAATCCACCAGGCGCCGTTCCAGTTGATGATTTTTCTGGCGCAGCACTTCCACCTGGCGCTCTAGCAGGGAAACGGCGCCACCGGAAGGATGGGGAATGCTAAGCTGGGTCAGGAGCTTGCGGCGCTGGCGGAAGAAATCCGGGTGGGCCAAAAGGTAATCGGCAATTGCCTGCGGCGAAAGCTCGGCTCCAGGGTCCGGGTGGTTATTGCCGGTCATATAGCTCTCCTTGGAATACACGAACCGCGGGGCCGGTCATCCAGACACTTTCTCCGGGGCCTTTCCAGGAGACCTTGAGACTGCCGCCGGGTAGTTCAACCTGAACCTCGGATTCTAGCCAACCCTTGATTCGACCCCATACCACCGCCGCACAGGCGCCGCTGCCACAGGCCAGGGTTTCTCCGGTGCCGCGTTCCCAGACGCGTAGGCCAATGTGGTTGGGAGCGCGTAATTCGAGAAACTCCACGTTGGTGCGCTCGGGAAACAGGGGATGGGTCTCGATCGCCGCCCCCAGTTCCGTTACCGGGGCCGCGGCGAGATTCTCCACTTTGAGTATGGCATGCGGGTTGCCCATCGAGACCGCGCCGATCTCGACGTTAAGTCCGTTGACTTCCAGGGCATAGCCGGGTGCCTGGCGGGGGGCGAGGAAGGGGATGACGGCCGGGGTGAGCAGCGGAGGATCCATATTGATGGTCACCAGGCCGCCAGGCACGATCCGGGCCTCGACCCGGCGATGTCCATCATTGAAAATGAGTGTCTTACCGTCCAGGTAGTTCTGCTCGCAGGCGTAGCGGGCCAGGCAACGCATGCCATTGCCGCATTGCCCGGCGCGGCTGCCGTCGGCATTGTAGATGCGATACCCCAACTCCGCCGGCCGGGCGCCGGGTTCCAGGATCAGGAGTTGGTCAAAACCAATGCCATGATGGCGATCGGCAAGCGTGCGGATCTGCCGGGGATCGAGGGAGCACGGGGTGTTCATGGCATCGATGATGATGAAATCGTTGCCCAGTCCATGCATTTTGCAAAAAATCAAGCCGCGAATACCGGATGCAGGCTTTCTGTTCTCGCGTTCAGGCAATTCGACGATGGGGGTTCTCCAGTAAACTTAAACCAATTATAGACGCAGTGAGCCGGATCATACGGCAAAAGCGGTCATTGCAGGCTATACTTTGGAAAATTATCCTGCGGGAGTTTCCGTGCGTACGATATTAGTGCTAAATGCCAAGGGTGGCTGCGGGAAAACCACGCTGGCCACGCAAATTGCGGCTCATTATGCCAACGAGGGGGCGAAGGTGGTGCTGGCCGACTTCGATCCCCAACGTGGCAGCATGGATTGGCTGGCTTCGCGGAGCCCTGACTATCCCCCGATCATCGGGCTTGACGCGGTTGACGCGGGGTTGCGTCACTTGCCCCGTGCCGCCGAGGTGTTGATCGTTGATGCCCCGGCGCGGCTGCACGGTGCGGAGCTAACCGATCTCGTACGCCGGGCGGAAACGCTGTTGATACCGATTCTGCCCTCGCCAATCGATATAAATGCTGCCTCCCGGTTTCTCGATGAGTTGGTTGCGGTGCCGTCGGTTCAGCGGCGCGAGGCGCGCATCGGACTGGTGGCTAACCGGGTGTTGGAGCATACCCGTATTGCCGGCGTGCTCGAAGGTTGGCTGCGGAAATGCCGCGAGCCCTTCATCGGCCAATTGCGGGAGACACAAAATTATGTTCGCGCCGCGGTCGAGGGCAAGAGCGTATTCGAGTTGCCGGCCTATATCGCCTGGCCGGATTGGGCCCAGTGGGAGCCGATCCTGGCCTGGCTGGCGAGCCGCCGCAGCTTGCCGTCACGCTGATTCTTGTTCCGTGGCCGAGGCGGTAACCAGGGAGGCGGCTCATGCAGGCCCCAGGCCTGCCGGCGTCGGGGCTACCGGTTAAACCTCCTTATTCAGCGCCCCCGTCAGTTCGCAGGCCCGGGTGAGGCCATGCCGGGAAAGGTAGTCGCGTATCCCGGCATTGATTTTCCGGCACACCAGGGGGTCGCGAAAAAGGGCCGTACCGATGCCGACCGCGGTGGCGCCCGCAAGCAGGAATTCGACCGCATCGTGCCAGTCCGCCACACCCCCCTGGCCGATGATCGGGATGCCGTGCCGACGGGCGACCGCATAAACCTGATGTACCTTTAGCAGTGCGACCGGTTTAATGGCCGGACCCGACAACCCACCCTGGCCATGGCCGATGACCGGGCGGCGGTGCTCGATATCGATTGCCATGCCCGAGAGGGTGTTGATTACGGCAAGCCCGTCGCTGCCCGCCTCGATACAGCGCCGGGCGTTGGCGGCGATATCCGCCTGGTTGGGCGATAGCTTGGTGATCAACGGCTTTCGGGTTGCGGCCCGGCAGGCCTCGACCACCCGGGCGGACATCGCCGGGGAGTTACCGAATATCATGCCGCCCTCCTTGACATTGGGGCAGGAGATATTGATCTCGATGGCGTCGATCGGCGAGTCGTCGAAGACGCGGCAGACCTCGGCGTATTCCTTCACCGTTGCGCCCGCGATATTGGCGATCCAGCGGGTGGCGGAAAAGTCGAGGCCGGGCAGGATCCGCTCGACCACGGCCCGGGCGCCGGGATTTTGCAAGCCAATGGCATTGAGCATACCCATCGGAGTTTCATAGACCCGGTGGGGGGGATTGCCGAGGCGTGCCCGCAGGGTCGTTCCCTTGAGGCAGACCGCCCCGACTTCGGTGTGGGAGAATCCCGCAATCCGCGGGTATTCGTGGCCGAACCCCACGCAACCGGAGAGCAACACCAGGGGGGAGTTGAACGCCAAGCCGAGAAAGTCCATCCTGAGCGGGTCTTCCGCCGCACTCCGCCGATGTTCGATATTGTTCTCTATCATCCGGAAATTCCGCCTAATACCGGTAATATCATAAGGCTGGCGGCCAATGTCGGCGCCCAACTCCATTTGGTGCACCCCCTGGGGTTTAGTCTGGATGATCGGCGGTTGAGGCGCGCCGGCCTGGATTACCATGAATTGACCGTGGTTCACGAGCATCCCGACTTTGCCACCTGCATGGCCCGGCTGGGCCCGCGGCGGTTGTTTATGCTGTCGAGCCGGGGGGAAGTCGCCTACGATGCGGTCCACTATGTTTGTGGTGACGTCTTGGTGTTCGGTTCCGAGACCCGCGGCTTGCCACGAATGCTGCGCGAGACGGTCCCGATGCACAGGCGGCTGCGCATACCGTTACGTCCCGGTAATCGCAGCCTCAACCTGTCCAATGCCGTTGCCGTGGTGGTTTACGAGGCTTGGCGGCAGCAGGGATTTTCCGGTGCTCAAACCCGGCGATCCCCGCCCGGCGCAGCTCATCCGGAGGAGGATTCCTCGTCGATAAAGCTGCGCAGCCGCTGAGAGCGCGATGGGTGCTTGAGCTTGCGGATCGCTTTTGCTTCGATTTGACGAATTCGCTCGCGGGTCACCTCGAACTGTTTTCCCACATCCTCGAGGGTGTGATCGGTGTGAGTCCCAACCCCGAAGCGCATGCGCAGCACCTTGGCTTCACGCGCGGTCAAGGTGGCCAGTACCGAGTGCATGGCCTCGCGCAGGCCCTCGTTCATGGCGGCGTCGTCCGGTGCGGTAACCGCCATGTCTTCGATGAAGTCACCAAGGTGTGAATCCTCGTCATCGCCAATGGGGGTTTCCATGGAAATCGGTTCCTTGGAGATGCGCATGACCTTGCGTACCTTGTCCTCCGGCATTTCCATCTGCTCGGCAAGTTCCTCCGGCGTCGGGTCACGGCCCAACTCCTGGAGCAGGTGACGCTGAACGCGATTGAGCTTGTTGATGGTTTCAATCATATGGACCGGGATGCGAATAGTGCGGGCCTGGTCGGCGATCGATCGGGTGATGGCCTGGCGGATCCACCAAGTTGCATAGGTGGAGAATTTATACCCGCGGCGGTACTCGAACTTATCCACGGCCTTCATCAGTCCGATATTGCCTTCCTGGATCAAATCCAGGAATTGCAATCCACGGTTGGTGTATTTTTTAGCGATGGAAATAACGAGCCGTAGGTTGGCCTCGACCATTTCTTTCTTCGCCCGTCGGGCCTTGGCTTCGCCGATGGAGATTTGCCGCTGGAGTTCCTTCAGTTCGCAAATCGGTAATCTCAGATCTTTCTCAAGCCCGATAAGTTGTTGCTGCAGAGTAAGGATTTCCTCTTTACGAGCCCGGATCGCTGCGGACCATTTGCGCTTGGCCCGGATCTGGCGCTCGACCCACTCCAGGTCGATTTCGTGCCCCGGGAAGCTACGGACGAAATCCCGCCGTGGCATGCCGGCTTCATCAACGCAGATGCGCATGATCTTGCGTTCCCGGGTACGAATATAATTGAATTTCTCTTTAACGTGCTGAAGCAAAAGTTCGTGCAGGCGGGGGGTAAGCCGGAGTTCTTTCATCAGGCGGACGATTTCCTCACGGTTGTGCCGGGAACTTTTTGCATCGTGCCCATAACGGGCCAACGCAGTAGCGAACTTTTTATGCTGCCGGGCAATCAATTCCATGTGTTCGCCGAGGCGCTTGTGATCCAGGCCTTCGGCGGGGTTGGTCGGGCGGCGCTGCTTGCCGCTTGGATGTTTAGACTCGATCTTGACCTCGGCCTTGATATCGCCATCGTCGGCATCGATGCTTTCGTCCATGAGATCGGTTGGATCGATGGTTGGTGAGCCGTTATCTTTTTCTTCTTCAGTTTCCGCTTCATGCTCGGCAATGATGAATTCGTTGAATCCGGTTAAAATCTCGGTTATACGTTGCTCACCGGTTTTGGCTCGATTGTATTCGGAAAGCAATAGTTCCGAAGCAGTGGGTATTGCGCCGATGGCCGAAAACATTTGGTCCAGCCCGGCCTCGATACGTTTGGCAATGTTGATTTCCCCCGCTCGGGTGAGCAGGGAGACTTGTCCCATCTCCCGCATATACATCCGTACGGGATCGGTGGTTCGCCCCAGTTCGACGTTGACGGCAGCCAGAACGGCGGCGGCCTCCTCGGCGGTATCTTCATCGGTGATCTGTTCCCCGGCCAGCATGAGCATATCGGCATCGGGCGTGGTTTCGAAAACCGTGATCCCCATGTCGTTGATCATGTTGACAACGTCTTCTATCTGTTCCGGGTCGACCACGTCATCGGGAAGGTGGTCGTTGATGTCCGAATAGGTTAGATAGCCTTGTTCTTTGCCAAGGGTGATCAGGTTACGGATCTGTTCGCTACGATTTTCACTCATCATACACGCCAGAAAGGCGGAAAACACTTTATTCTAACAAATGTAGAAAATTATTCCCGGGTTTTTTGTTTGGCCATTCGAATCTGTAATTGTCGCAATCGTTGACGTTCTTCCGGCCCGAGTTCCCGGCCCGATCTCAGGGTATTTTCCAGGCGCTCATATTCGGCTCCGATCACGGCCTCGCTGGCGAGATGGAACAGGGTGTGACGAAATTCCTCCGCCAGGCGGGATTCCTGTCCCTCTTGTGCCAATTGCCAGATCGAATCCCGGTATTCGTACGGAATTCGTCCTAAAAAAGATGCGTCCGGATGTGTCCGCCAACGTTCCAGTAACCCGGCAGTGTTTAGATGGGGGTTGTGTTCCAAGGTTTCAAGTAGCTGCCGCAGAATTTCGGATCCCGCCAATGTCAAGCTGGATAGGTCGACTTGCGGTGGATTGGCGGCAATTTCGGCCGGAGCGGCGATCAGCAGGGCAATTGCGCGTTTGATTGTCGGGTCGCAACGTGGTGGACGCGCAACATGGGGTGAAGCTGGCTTTGCGCGGGTGGGTGCCCGTTCGGCCTGCATCAATCGCATCATCCGCTCGACGGACAATCCCACTCGTTCGGCGGCTTCGGCCGTGAGCATTTCCCGATAGATGTCATCGTGAATGCGAGCCAGCAACGGGCGCAGCGCTCCGGCAAATCGGGCACGTTCCTCGGCCCCTGCAAGCCGGTCGGGGTGCAGGTTTGCCAGCAGGTACTCGGAACCGGGTTGAGCCGAATCGATGGTTGCGGCGAAAGCGGCAAGCCCCTGGCGGCGGACCAAGCTGTCGGGATCTTCGCCCGGGGGTAGAAACGCAAAACGGACGCTGCGGCCCGGCGTAAGCAGGGGGAGCGTCTGTTCCAGGGCACGCCAGGCGGCGCGTTTGCCGGCCGAATCGCCGTCGAAGCAGTAGATCACTTCGTCGGCGCCGGCGCGGAACAGCTGCTCGACCTGGCGTTCGGTGATGCTGGTACCGAGGGTGGCGACGACTTCCCCGTAACCGGCCTCTGCCAGGGCAATTACGTCGAGATAGCCTTCCACGACCACGATATGTGTCAGGCGTTGGTTACGCTGGCGGACTTCATAGAGGCCATACAGGAGGCGACCCTTATGAAATACCGGGGTTTCAGGCGAATTAAGGTATTTGGGCTGGGCATCGCCCAGGGCACGCCCACCAAACCCGACGGTACGTCCGCGAGTATCCCGAATGGGCAGCATCAGCCGCTGGCGAAAGCGGTCATAGTAGCCCCTGGAGTTGCGGGAAAGCAGCCCGGCGGCCAAGGCGGTAGCGGGAGAGACCGGGGTTTGGCATAGCGCCTTGGCGAGGGCATCACCGTCACCCGGCGCGTACCCGATTCCGTAGTTTGCACTGGCGTCGGCGCCTATGCCCCGGTGGGTCAAATAGGCCTTTGCCTCGGCGGAATGTGTCAGTGCCTCGGTGTAGTAACGCTGTGCTCGCGCCAAGACTTCAAATATCTCGGTGTGGGGATTGACCGGGGTGCCGTCGCGAGGCACCTCAAGGCCCATTTCCGCGGCAAGGCGTTCAATGGCCTCGACAAACTCCAGATGCTCGTAGCGCATCATGAAGCCGATCACGGTGCCGTGCGTACCGCAGCCAAAGCAATGAAAGAACTGTTTCTGAGGGCTGACCGTGAAGGAGGGAGTCTTTTCCTGGTGAAATGGGCACAGACCGGCAAATTCGCGACCCTGGCGTTTTAGTTGTACCCGTCGCCCGATGATTTCAACGATATCGGCGCGGGTGACCAGCTCGTCGATAAAGTTTTTCGGAATCAGTCCGGACATTCAGGTCGGGCCGCAGGCCGGTGGGTCATACTCGGGGGCAAGGGCATGGTTTGGCATGTGGCAAGAATAGCGCAGACGCCGAGACGATGTTCACCGGGGGATGCGTCGGGGCGGGCTCCACCCGCAAATTCACCCGGCGGCCGCCGACGGGTGGTGGGGTGAGGGCTCAGGGCGAGAGAATTTCGCGTACCCGGCGGCTGACCTCGGACATTCGGGCTCGCCCGGCAAGCCGGGCCTTGAGCAGTCCCATGATCCGGCCCATATCGGCGCTGGAGGTGGCCCCGGTTTCATGGATTACGCTGCGAATCTCGGCCTCGAGATGTTCTGCATCGATCGGTTCCGGCAGATAGCTCTCGAGCAGGCGGGCTTCAGCCTCTTCTTTACGCGCGCGCTCTTCCCTGCCGGCCTTACGGAATTGCGTGGCCGCCTCGAGGCGTTGCTTGATCAGTCTTTCGAGAATCCCGATGACCTTGGCGTGCGGCAAATCTTCTCGGGTGCCGCTGTCGATCTCATGTTGCTGGATGGCGGCAATTGCCATTCGTATGGCGCTGACCCGGTCGGTATCCCGCGTCTTAAGGGCGGTTTTTAAATCATTCTTGAGACGGGCCTTGGGGTGCATGGCATACAAGAATCAGTAAAGGCGCCTGCGGCGCGAATGATCCCGGGAAATGCGCTTCGCATAACGTTTTACCGCGGCGGCACGCTTGCGTTTACGTTCCTGGGTGGGCTTTTCATAATGTTCGCGGCGGCGAAGCTCGGAAAGGATTCCCGCCTTTTCACAGGCGCGTTTGAAGCGGCGCAGGGCCACATCGAATTGTTCGTGATCTCGTACTCGTACCGTCGGCATGCAAGGAAACACTTTATTGCTGAATTGAGCATTATACCTTATCAGATTCTGTAATGAGACAAGTTCACCTTTGCCCGGCCGTCAGGCGCAGTAATTGTTTCAGCGGTATCTCCAGGCTTTGATCGTCGGGGGCGACCAGCGTGGCGTGGCCGAGTTTGCGTCGCTCGCGCGCGGCCTTGTCGTAGGTGTGAAGATGCAATCCGGGGATTGCAAGTAAATCCCCCAGTGCGGGTATTTCCCCGATCAGGTTTACCATGGCGCTTGATCCCAGGGCATCGGTTCGCCCCAGGGGGAGATCGAGAATAGCGCGAATATGGTTTTCAAACTGGCTGGTTACCGCGCCCTCGATGCTCCAGTGCCCGGAATTGTGAACCCGAGGCGCCATCTCGTTAGCGATCAACCGGCCTTCTGATTCGAAGAACTCCACCGCAAGTACCCCGGCGTAGTCGAAGTGCACCAGCAGACGTTCAACCTTTTCACGGGCGGTTTCGGCCAGGGCTGAATTGGGGGCCGGAGATCTGCTCAGCCGCAGGATACCTTGGGCATGGTGATTTTCGCTTAGGGGATAAAAGGCCATGGCACCCCGTGGTGAGCGAACCCCCAACAGGGAGACTTCACGCTCGAATGGTACAAACCCCTCAAGAATTAGATCGATACCACCCAGTTCACGTAAGGCTGCGGCGGCTTGTTCGGGGTGATGAATGAAGCGTTGCCCGCGGCCGTCGTAGCCCAGGCGCCGGGTTTTGAGTACAGCGGGATAACCCACGGTTTTGAGTGCGGCCTGAAGATCGGCCGCGGAATCGACCGTCCGATAGGGAGCGACCTCGATTTCCAGTGATTCAAAGCAACGCTTTTCCGCCAGCCGATCCTGCGCGGTTTCCAGTGCCAGGAGGCCGGGCCGGCAGAGGGGTTCAACCCCGGCGGCCCGAAGCGCTGCGGCCGGGACATTTTCTACGTCAAAGGTCAGGACCTCAACCTCACCGGCCAGTTCCGCCAGCCGTTCGGGTTGATCGAACCCCCCGACCATGAGCCTACCCAGACCGGCCGTGGGGGCATCGGAATTGCGATCCAGGAACACGCAATGGACACCGAGCGGGTAGCCCGCAAGCGCCAGCATGCGGCCAAGCTGGCCGGCGCCGAGAACGCCGATTCTCATTCCTCGCGCGGATCCGGATGTTGGAGTATGGTTTCGGTCTGGGCGCGACGCCAGGCGTCTAACCGCTGTGCCACATCGGGGGTATCCAGTGCGAGGATGGCGGCGGCGAACAGGGCCGCATTGGCCGCTCCCGCCGTCCCGATGGCAAACGTGGCAACGGGGACGCCCCAGGGCATCTGCACGATGGAAAGAAGTGAGTCCATGCCGCTTAACGCCCGGGATTTTACCGGTACGCCGAGTACCGGAAGCCGGGTTTTTGCCGCCAGCATTCCGGGTAGGTGGGCCGCACCTCCGGCCCCGGCGATCAGGATTTTGAGGCCCCGCTCAGCGGCATTTTCAGCGTAGTCGAACAATAGCTCCGGCGTGCGGTGAGCCGAAACCACGCGTACCTCGTGCCCAAGGGACAGTTCATCCAGAATCCGGGCCGCATGCGCCATGGTCTCCCAGTCCGAACGCGATCCCATCACGATCCCGATGTGGGGTTGTCTGTTCATTTCAGTTGAGACTGTGCGGCGACTGCGGCGGCGGCGCGCTCGGCAACCCGCGGATCGCCCAGGTAGTGATGATTGCGCGGATGTAGGTTCGAATCCAGGTCGTAAACCATAGGGATTCCGGTGGGGATATTGATTTTGGTGATATCCGCGTCGGAAATCTTGTCAAGATATTTCACCAGGGCGCGCAGGCTGTTGCCGTGGGCGACGATGAGTATTTTTTCGCCCATGCGGATGGCCGGGGCGATCGTTGTTTCAAAGTAGGGGACAAAGCGGGCCACGGTATCGGCCAGGGACTCCGTGGCAGGCAGCAGGTCTGGCGCCAGTCGACGATAGCGCGGATCGTGTCGCGGATGTCGCGGATCCTGGTCTTCCAGTGCCGGGGGGCGCACCGTGTAGCCGCGGCGCCACTGGAATACCTGTTCCTCTCCCTGTTCGCGGGCCATTTCAGCCTTGTTTTTACCCTGTAACGCGCCATAGTGACGCTCGTTGAGCCGCCAGTCCTTGGCGACCGGCAGCCAGATGCGGTCGAGTTCACCCAGCACGAGCCACAGGGTGCGGATCGCGCGGGTCAGCACCGAGGTATAGCATTGGTCGAAGTCAAGGTGCGCCGCGGCGATCATCCGACCCGCGGCGCGGGCCTCTTCCTCGCCCCGGGGGGAGAGGTCGACATCGGTCCAACCGCTGAAGCGGTTTTCCCGGTTCCAGGTACTTTGGCCGTGGCGAAGCAATACAAGTTGAGGCATGAGACGGAAAGAAATTCTAAATAAGCTATTTTAGCGGGCCGAGCGGGAAGTTGTCGCGTTTCGGTCTGCGGCTACAATATTCTCATGAATGAATTAACCCGAGAAGACTCTTCTTTTTTCGACCCGGATCGGCTTAGAGACCAAGCGCTAATGGCCATTGATTATGCCCGGCGCCTGGGTGCCAGTGACGCCGAGGTGCGGCTGAGCGTCAATACGGGGCTGAGCGCGACCGTGCGCATGGGTGAGGTCGAAGCGATCGAACGTCAGCGTGACCGGAGTTTCGGTGTCAGCGTTTATTTCGGGCGTTGTAAAGGGCAGGCGCATACCTCCGAGTTGACTGGCGGTGATATCCGGGACACCGTTGCCGCAGCAACGGAAATTGCCCATTATACTGCCGAGGATAAGTATGCGGGCCTGGCCCCGGCGGAGCGGATGGCACGTGAATTTCCGCCGCTGGATCTGTGCCACCCCTGGTTGCTGGAGCCCGAGGCGGCGATCGAGCTGGCGCGCCGCTGCGAGGATAGTGCCCGCGGCGTCGACCGGCGTATCGTCAATTCCGAAGGCGCCACGGTGGATACCGGCCAAGGCCTGAGTGTCTATGCCAATACGCTCGGCTTCGTGGGGGTGCGTGAGGGCACCCGGCATGAGATTACCTGCGCGGTCATAGCCGGTGATGATCACGGTATGCAACGTGATTACTGGTATGGAACCGCCCGGGCGGCAGAAGACATGGAGGCCCCCGAAGCGATCGGCCGTGAGGCGGCCCGGCGCGCGCTGGCCCGGCTTGGGGCCGTCCCTCTCGGGACTCGCAAATCTGCAGTGCTGTTTGCGCCTGAAGTGGCGCGGAGCCTGATTGGGCATCTGCTTGGGGCCGTTTCGGGCGGGGCACAATATCGTCAAGCCTCGTTTCTGTTGAATGCAGCGGGATCCAGGATCATGCCGCCGTGGGCGCAACTCAATGAATACCCTCATTTGCTGCGTGGCCCCGGTAGCCGCGCCTTCGATGATGAAGGGGTGGCTACCGCGGATCGGAACCTGGTGCTCAACGGTAATCTGAGCGGCTATATCCTCGGGAGTTATTCCGCCCGGCGCCTGGGACTCGAGACCACGGGCAATGCGGGGGGGGTCTCCAACGTCCGGATGATGCCGGGCGGAGAGCGGCCCGATTCACCCATTGCGGCGCTGGGAACCGGGTTCTATGTCACCGAGCTGATCGGCCAGGGTGTTAATCCCGTTACCGGGGACTACTCGCGCGGTGCAGCCGGTTTCTGGGTCGAAAACGGTGCGATTGTCCATCCGGTCGAGGAGGTGACGATTGCCGGCAATCTTCGGGAGATGTTACAGAATCTCGTTTGCGCCGGGATCGATGTGGATCGGCGCAGCAATATTCAGACCGGCTCGTTACTGGTCGCCGAGATGACGATAGCCGGGGAGCAACACGCATGAAACCGGGTCGGGTCGGGAATTGGATTCCTGCCGATTTCGGACGATGAAAAACGCCGCGGTGCTGGTGCATGGGGGCGCCGGGACCGGAGCCGGGGATGCGGCCGGGGCCGGGCGCCGCCGCCGTGGCTGTTTGGCGGCCGCACGGGGCGGATGGCGGGTGCTCGAGGCGGGCGGCAGTGCGGTAGAGGCCGCGGAGGCCGCGGTTGTAATTCTTGAAGACGATCCTGAATTCAATGCCGGAACGGGCTCGGTGCTTAACCGCGACGGAGGGGTCGAGACCGATGCCGCGATCATGGATGGTGCCACCTTGGCGGCGGGCGCAATCGGGGCGGTGCAAGGAATCCGCAATCCCATCCGGCTCGCCCGGGCGGTGATGGAGGAAAGCCCTCATGTGTTGCTGGTCACCGAGGGGGCCCTGGCGTTTGCCCGTAGCCGGGGGTTTGATCTGGTCGATCCGCAAAGTCTTGTCGTTCCCGCCCGGCGGGAACGCTGGGAGCAAAGCCACGGGACAGTGGGGGCCGTGGTGCGCGACCGCGGGGGTGAGCTTGCCGCTGCAACCTCTACCGGCGGCATCTTCGGCAAGTTACCGGGGCGGGTTGGGGATACGCCTCTGATCGGCTGTGGTACCTATGCCGACGGGGTCGCGGCGGTGTCGGCCACCGGTGTGGGTGAGGCGATTATTCGCCTCACCCTGGCGCGACTCGCCGCGTTTGCGGTCGAGCGTGGGGCCACGGCACAAGAGGCGGCGGATCAGGCGATCGCACGGCTTGGTGTTAGCGGGCTTGGCGAGGCGGGGGTGATCGTGATCGCTGCGACCGGGGAGCCGGGATTTGCCTATAATAGTAGTGCGCTTGCACGCGCAGGTATTACCGCCGCCGGTGAGTTCGTCGCCGTCTGACTCCGGTAGTGAGCCGGGGATCGGAAATACCGTCGCCGTTCCCGGGTCTCGCCGACAGGTTGGTTCCAGAGATCCCTGGGGAAGCTCGGCAAAAACGGTCCAGGTGGATCCGAGGCTAAAGGGTGGATGTCGGCCTATGGGTGCCGGGGCGGTAGCGGAGATATGGGTTAATTTCGGTTTGTGGTTGGATATGGCGCGCCCGGCGAGATTCGAACTCGCGACCTTTGGCTTCGGAGGCCAACACTCTATCCGGCTGAGCTACGGGCGCGTGGGGTGATTAGGGTAGCATTTTTGAATATTCATCGCCTCGAAGTATGAGCCGATAAATATTGATCCCGGAAGATCATTTTAACCGAACCGGGCCATTTATCCCCGACGCGGTGAAATCTAAAACTCAAATAAATGGGTTGAACGCCATGCCGGCGGGGGAAATATTGAGGCACGGTAAAATTTCCGTTGGTGCAACCTCCTTTATAATCGGCCTATCGTAAGCAGGGTAAGCACCATGGTAGTGCATGAAGAGCGCGTCTTTATTCGCCATTTCTTCTGGGCGTTGCTGGCGCTGGTGGCGGGAACGATCTTCTTTGTATTCCTGGCCTTTTTTCTGGTTGGCGTGACGGGCGGGCCAAGCCATAGTGGCTATGCCTATGTACAATACTTGCAAAAACATCCCGGCAAGCCGGTTACGGGCGGGGCGGTTTCCACGATCTCCCGCGCAGGTTCCGCCTCCGTGCCCGCCACTGTTCCCGGCGCCGCTCCGCGGCGGCAAGTGGCTACGAATACGCCGACGAATGGTAAGGCCGTCTGGGAAGCACATTGCTCGGTTTGCCATCTCACGGGTGTGGCCGGTGCCCCCAAGATAGGGGATAAGGCAAGGTGGACGGCGATCCTGGCTTCAACCAGTCCGGCGTTGCTGCATGAGCATGCGATTCGGGGGTTTCAGGGGAAGCATGGGTTTATGCCGGCCAAGGGCGGCGCTCCCGGCCTTACCAATGCGCAAGTCGATGCCGCGGTCGATTACATGGTGGACAAGAGCAGGTAGGGGCCATCGAGCCGGAGTCACGGCGATTCGGTCAAGAGGCAAAACGTTCGCGCAGCGATGCGAGATGGGTTTGCGCCGCGGCGGCGCGCCGGGCCTCGGCGTCTTTGCCATCCGGGCGTTCCCACGCTAGCAGTGATTCGGGTAGTTCGCCGAGAAAGCGGCTGGGTTCGGAGGTTTCCCACTCGCCGTAGCGTTGCCTGCGTTCGGTGAGAGTGAAATATAACTCCCGGCGGGTGCGGGTGATCCCCACATAGGCAAGGCGGCGTTCCTCCTCGATCTGGTGCGTTTCAGTACTGTTGCGGTGGGGCAGTAACCCCTCTTCCATTCCGACCAGAAATACCACCGTGAATTCCAGGCCCTTAGCGGCATGCAATGTCATGAGCTGTACCCGCTCGATCTGCCGGTCCTTGGAGTCGCGTTCGGCATATTCGGTGATGGCTAATTGCCGCAGCCGTTCGACGAGGGTCATCTCCTGCGCGTCCCGGCCGATCCAGGCCAGGAGTTCATCGAGACTTTCGTTGCGGCGCTTGCGGGCGCGTTCGTCACGGGTCTCGTCGTCGAGCCATTGCCGATAGTCGATGATTTCCAGCAAGGCTTGGGTAATGGCCGCTGGGGATTCACGCTCGGCGCGCTCGGCAAGGCGCGAGATCAGCCGCGCGAAACGGGTAACGGCCTTGTGGCCGCGCTCGGGTAAAGCCTGGCCCAGGCCCATTTCAAAGCAGGCGGTAAACAGCGATATGTCGCGGCGCTGGGCATAGGTGCCGAGTGACTCCAGGGTGCCGGGGCCGATGTCCCGGCGGGGGATGTTGGCGATGCGCAGGAAGGCGGCGTCATCTCCGGGGTTGGCAAGTAGACGCAGGTAGGCGAGGATATCCTTGATTTCGCTGCGATCCATCCAGGCGGTACCGCCGCTGACCCGATAGGCGATGCGCGCTTCGGCCAGGGCGCGTTCGAACAGGCGCGATTGATGGTTACCGCGATACAGGATCGCGATTTCACCCGCGGGCATTCGTTCCCGGCCGGTCAGATCCAGTACGGTCGCGGCCACCCGGGCGGCCTCATGCTCGGCATCCCGGGCCACGAGTACCCGCAGGGGCTTACCCGCATGGGTCACACTGCGCAGCCGCTTGGCATATAAATGCGGATTATGGTCGATCAACGCGTTGGCGGCATCGAGAATATTGGCCGTGGAGCGGTAATTTTCCTCCAGTTTGATAACTTTCAGGGTTGGGTAGTCCTCTCCCAGGCGTCGCAGGTTTTCCGGTTGCGCACCGCGCCAGGCGTATATGGACTGGTCGTCGTCACCGACGATGGTGAAGGCTCCCCGATCCCCGGCCAGGGCCTTGAGAAAACGATACTGCGCGGTGTTGGTATCCTGGTATTCGTCCACCAGGAGATAACACAACCGGGAGTGCCAGCGTTCGGCAAGCCCGGGAATACTTTCCAGCAATTGGACCGGGCGGGCAATCAGGTCGTCGAAGTCTACCGCGCTGGTGGCTTCAAGTCGGCGCTGGTAACCCGCGTAGGCGGCGCCATACGGCTCTCCCTGGACCGAATCCGGGCTCACGAGGGAGGATTTCCAGGCCGAGATCCGGGTTTGTGCGGCAAGAATGGCGTCATTCGTGTCGGCCCGTTCCCGGGCCAGTTCGGAGGCGATCAAAACGCGTGCGGATTCGGGATCCAGAATCGAAAAGCGGGAGCGCAGCTTCGCGCTGCGGTGCTCTTCCCGCAGCAGACTCAGTCCCAGACCGTGAAAGGTGCTGACGGTGAGTTCACGCGCCCGGTTTCCGAGGAGATCTTTAATCCGGGTCTGCATCTGTCGAGCTGCCTTCTGGGTAAAGGTAATGGCGGCTATGGCGTCGGCGCGAACCCCGGCGATGGTGATGAGGTGAGAGATTTTGTGGGCGATGACTCGGGTCTTGCCGCTTCCTGCGCCGGCGAGAACCAACAAGGGGCCACCGAGATATTCGATTGCATCCCGTTGCTGGGGGTTGAGTAGGGCGTCCTTGCCGTGCATGGTGTCTATTCTATCCGCTCCCCGGAAGCGGCGAAGTTTACCAATGCCAGTCTCTATAACGTGCTTCGTTGGCCAGATAATCGGTGAGCCAGGCTAGCCCCCGGCCGGACTCACCCGCACGCCAGGCGTAGCAAAGTTCATGGGTGCTGATATCGGCGAAGCTGAGCCTGGGGGCTACGAGGCGGTGGCGGGCGAGGTCATCCGCAATCAGTCGTTTAGGCAGGAAGCCCACGCCGAGACCGGCAAGAATGGCTTTGCGCTTGGTTTCCTGGTCGGGGACGGAAAGAACCGGCTGGGCTTCTAAAATCCGCAGGGTGCGTACCGGCAGGTTGCGGCTAGTGTCGCCTACGGCGATCGCCCGATGCCGGCGCAGGGCCTCTATGGTGATGGGAGCGTCAATGCGGGCCAGGGGATGATCTGGTGAGGTCACAAAAATAAATTGAATTTTTCCCAAGGGGCGAATTTCCAGCGGCAGGGGCGGGGCTCCATCAGCGGGAACCCCCAGGGTGAGGTCGGTGCGCCCGTCGGCCAGCGCATCCCAGCCTCCGGAAAGCACCTCGTGCGTGAGGCGAATACGGGTGTCGGGGGAGACCGCATAAAAGTGTTGCAGCAGCGAAAGCACTCGTCCCCGGGGGACCAGGTCGCTGATTGCGATACCGATTTCTGGTTCCCAGCCCGCATTCACGCGGCGTACCTTGTGGGTTATCCGCTCCGCCTGGGCCAGCAGGGATCGCGCTTCGACAACCAGCATCCTTCCCTGTGGAGTCAGGTTGACCCGATGCGCGCTGCGATCCAGCAATGTGACTCCCAGCGCGGATTCCAGCCGGCGCACGATGTAGCTTACCGTGGACGGGCTTCGGTACAGCTTGCGGGCAGCGGCGGTTACGGAGCCATAGCGAGCGATGGCATCGAAGACGCGGAGGTGGTCAAGATCCAGTGAGGCGCTCATGAAATCGTTCGAAATTATCGAATAACTTGTACGGCCATTCTAGCGATTTATGAAGCCTGGATTCTTATAATTGGCGGTATGCGGTCGCGGCGGGATACTCAGGCCGGCTCCGCCTTGGTTGGCCTTTTGCCGGGCCGATGGGTTATTCATGCCGCGGCGATTTTTTCCCCGGCCCCAGTAAGGAGTTTGCCATGATAACGAAGGTGCAAGTTATTTTCTATTCCATGTATGGGCACGTGTACCAGATGGCCGAGGCGATCGCCGCGGGCGCGAGCGAGGTACCCGATACCGAAGTCGGCCTCTTTCAGGTCGCGGAGCTGGTTCCCGATACCGTACTCGAGCGCTCCGGTGCCAAGCAGACCCGTACCGCTTTTGCGCATATCCCCGTGGCGACGATCGAGAATTTAGCCTCCGCCGATGCCATTCTTTTCGGTACACCAACCCGGTACGGCGTCATGGCGGCGCAGATGAAAAATTTTCTCGACCAGACCGGTGGTCTGTGGATGAAGGGGGCGCTGATCGGCAAGGTCGGCTCGGTATTCGGTTCCACCGCCACCCAGCATGGGGGCCAGGAAACCACCATCACCAGTTTCCAAACGGTATTGTTTCATCATGGCATGATCGTTGTAGGGGTGCCTTACAGCGAGCAGCGCCTGATGAACATGGATGAAATTACCGGGGGAACGCCTTACGGAGCGACGACGATAGCCAAGGGAGATGGTTCGCGCCGCCCGACCGAGAATGAGTTGGCAATTGCGCGGTTTCAGGGTAGGCACGTGGCCGGAATCGCCGCTGCTCTGAAGCGGGGTTACTCGTAGCGGGCCTCTTGGCGTAGCGGCAGATTTTCCGCACACCAGCGTATGAAGCCGCCGCGAAGATTCATGACCCGGGTGAAGCCCATCAGTTGCAGTACTGCGCAGGCCATGGCACTGCGCCCGCCGCTGGAACAATAGACCAGGATGGGGCGTTCGCGGGCGGCGGTAAGTTCGGGTGTATGCATCGGGTGGGAGGGGTCGGCCGCGGCCTCGAGAATACCCCGCGGGATGAGCCGCGCCCCCGGAATATGGCCGGTTTGCTGATACTCGAAGGGTTCACGGACATCGATAATCACCAGATCGGGATTGCTTGTGCGTAGTTTGTTCGCTTCCACGGGTTCAATTTCGCGAATATTCGCCTGGGCGGTAGCGACAAAGTCCCTAAGTTTCATGGGGGTTTTTGACTGATAATCGTACATAAAATAAATCTAATATAGATCTTAAACTGATTCTAACATGGCGTGGCAACAGCCTGCCGTTACGCGGTTTGTCTCTCACCCGGGTTCGGGTCAGATATAGCGTTGCAGCCAGGGAACCAAGACGAATATCGTGCCGATCAAGGCCAGGATCCATAGGGTCGATACGAATATTGAGACAACGATCAGGGCCGTTCCGCAGATCAGTGGAACCACTTCTTGCCGCCGCCTGCCGTAGATCCAGTATCCCGCCCCGAGCGAGGCGAAAACCAGTCCGAGCAGAAGCCGGGTAAGCATTACCCGGGATGCGTGCGTTTGCGGCTCGGCGCCCGGGAGCGCAGGCCATCCCCGGTTGGAACCCGTTTCACCCCGGGTCGCCGGAGCCGTGCTTGATCTCGGCGTTGCCGGGCATCCGCCGGCGTGCCAGCAGGCGTGCCAGCCGGCTCCGGTAGTCCCGGTAAACCGCCATTTGGCCCGCGGTGGGCGCGGCATCGGCTTGCTCCACCCGGGTTTCCAGGGCGGCGAGTACGCCGGCGACCGCGGCCAGCGAGTCGGAACCGGTTTGGCGCCAGGTGCGAAGCGCCTCGATCCGGCGGGCCGGAGCGCCTTCGCGTTGCAGCCGGGCAAGTTCGACCCCGGCCTGGTGGTAAGCGGCGACGGCCCGGGCCAGGCTGATACCGAGTTTGCGTTCAAGATCGAGTTGTGCCCGCAACGCGGCAAGGGAAACGTGCACGCGCGGGTCCATTTTCACGCTCAACTCAACGGTTTGGCTCCGTCCGCCGGCGCTCAGGCTCACCGTGTAATGGCCGGGCAGCACCAGAGGGCCTTGCGGCAGGACCGGGGTATCCCGCTTCCAGATTGCCGCGATGGAATAGTGATACTCGATCGCCGCGGGGCGGGGGTAACGCAGGTCCCAGACGAATCGATGCAATCCCTTGGAGCTGGACAGGCGTTGCGCTTGCCCCAGCCATCCCTTCTGAAAGTAGCGCGATACCGGCAGTTGGGGCGGTGGGGATACGGAGGAGAAGCGCCGCACAATCTTCCCGTGCGAGTCGCGGATGGTGAGAGTTACCGCTCCCTTGATGTTGGCCCCCAGGGCGTAGTCGATGACGGCCCCGGTGGGGGGGTTCTCGCCCGCCGGGCTCGAAGGCGGCGGCGGGGTGTCCTGGTTTAAGCTCGCCCGTAGGCGCCAGGCCGCGACCGGGTGGAACAGGTGCAGCCGGGTGGGGGGTGCCATTGCGTTCGCTTCGCGCAATGGTTCGATGTCGTCGAGGGACCAGATGCCGCGCCCCTGGGTGGCGGCGACCAGGTCATTGCCGTGAACCAGCAGGTCACGCACCGAAACCGTCGGCAGGTTCAAGCCCAGCGGGCGCCAGCGCGCTCCGCCGCTGAACGAGACATACACGCTGCGGTTGGTGCCGGCGAAGACGAGCCGAGGGTCCCTCGTGTCGGTGGCGATGCTTAGAACGTATTCGTCGCCGGGTAGCCCGCGGACGATCTTGCGCCAGTGCCGCCCCCGATCCGTGGTCTTGTAGATCAGTGGGTAGGAGGCTCCCAGCCGATGAACATCTACGGCGACATAGGCGGTTCCGGGGACGGAGCGGGGCAGGGCGATGGCGTCAACCCGGCCCCAGAGGGGCAGCGACCTCGGTGTGATGTCGTGCCAGTGTGTGCCCCCGTCGGTGGTGATCTGCACGAGGCCGTCGTCGGTGCCGATCCAGATTGTTTCCGGGTTCGAAGGGGAGGGGGCAATGGTGTAGATAACGCCGAAACCGCAGAGTTTCGCCGCGGGGAGGTCCGGATTAGAACATCCGCTCGCAGCGGGTTTCTTGCCCGTGAGATCGGGGCTGATCACCTGCCATTTCATCCCGCCGTCGAGGGAACGGAACAGCACCTGGGAGGCGAAATACAGCGGATGAGCCTTGCCGGAGCCGAAGCCGAGCGGCGTGATCCAGGTATATCGGTACTTGACCCCGCGCGGGTTGGCGCCATAGCTGGAAACTGGCCAGGGGGCAATATCGACCACCTGGTGCGTGGCCTGGTTATAGCGCGAGACATAACCGCCGAGCCCGCTGCCGAAGACCAGGTTGGGGTGACCCGGTTCGGGCACGTCGTAGTCACGTTCGGCGCCGCCGACCGGGTGCCACTCGCGCCGGCCGATGATGCCGTTCGGTCCCCGGCTGGCGATTGCGACCGTACCCGAATCTTGCTGCCCCCCGTAGATCCAGTAGGGAAAACGATGGTCCGTCGCGATATGGTAGAACTGCCCCGTCGGCTGGTTGTACCAGCTCGACCAGCTTTTACCGCCATTGACCGTCACCGTACTGCCCTGGTCCGCGGCGGCGATCCAGTGCCCGGGCGCTCTTGGGTTGAGCCACAGGAAGTGGTAGTCGTCACCACCCGGCGCTCCCTTCACGATCCGGAAATGTCGACCGGCATCGGTGGATTCCCGAATGGATCGACCCATGACGAACACGGTGCCGGGGTGGTTCGGCGCCACGCTCAGGCGACCGAAGTAACTGCTTGCCAGGCCGGGGGTTATGTTCACCAATTTCCAGCTTGCCCCGCCGTCGATCGAGCGATACAGGCCGGATCCGCCGCCGCTGGATATGCCATCTCCGGCAGGAGATCTGGCGACGGCGATGGTGGCGTAAATAATTTTCCCGGCGCTGCCCCGGGCTACCGCAAGCCCGATTCTTCCCAGGATTCCGGCGGGTAGTCCATGGCCCTGCAGGCGCCGCCAGTGCCGGCCCGCATCGATGCTTTTCCAGATGCCCGAGCCGGGCCCCGCCTGGGGCTGGAAGTAATCCAGCCAGGGATGCATACGCATCTGCCAGGTGGCGGCATAAACCACGCTGGGTCGGGTCGGATCCCAGGCAAGGTCCACCGCCCCCGTATTGCGGTTGACGAATAGTGTCCGCTGCCAATGTTTCCCCCCGTCGGTGGTCAGGTAGACGCCACGCGCATTGCTCGGAGCGAAGATATTACCGAGGGCGGCGACGAGAACCCGCTCGGGGTCGTGTGGATCGATGAGGATGCGACCGATATGGCGGGTCTTGCCTAGCCCGATGTGGCTCCAGGTATGACCCGCATTAGAGGAACGATAGACTCCATCTCCGGCGACGATATCGTAACGCGCCGCCACCTGTCCGGTGCCGGCGTAGAGAATGTTCGGGTTCGAGGGGGCCACGGCCAGGGCGCCGATCGCCGCCGCCTGTTGGTGCTGCATCAAGGGGTGCCAGGTCCGCCCGGCATCGGTTGTTTTCCACACCCCGCCGTCGGCACTGCCGAAATAAAACGTGTTCGGCTCGCTGGGAACGCCCATCGCCATCGTGGCCCAGCCACCACGTAACGGGCCGAGAAGGCGCCAGGATAACGCTCCCCGCCAGGGCGATGCGATCCCGGTGGCCTGGGTGGAAACCGCAGGTAGCACTAAAGCACCTGCCATGAGAACAACGAAGGCAACAACCAGATTGCGAACTCGAGTTATCATCGAGGCCCCTGCAAAAACCATATTTTTAAAGAATAGCACCCCATCAGAAAGATTTCTTCGGCTGTGGAGGGCGCTTCTTTTTATTTCGTCAGGTTCGCAACGCTTGCGGGAATTGGGCGTCAGCGCGGTGTTGGTGCCGCCATTGCCACCGGGATCGAGGCGATGGAGTCGCCTTGCCCGCCGCCGCTCGAGCGAACCAATCCCGGTCATGATGCGCGCGTGGGGCATTAGGCAACGCGGACTCCGGCCTTTAAGGGGGGATCCCCGGGGAATGGAAGCTGGCACGCTGATAGGATTGTCCGCGATGAATAAAAATCATGAGGGGTTAAATCCCCGGTCGGTACTGTATCGTGCGGGCGTGCGCCCGCTTTTGGTGGCTCGATTTTCGGGATCGGTGGCCGCGCAGATGTTGGCCGTGGTGGTGGGCTGGCAAATCTACGCTATCTCTCATTCCACCCTGGCCCTGGGCTGGGTCGGGCTTGCTCAGTTCATCCCCATGGCGCTGGCGGTGCTTCCGGCCGGTGATCTCGCGGATCGCTTGAACCGCAGGCGGTTGCTTGCGGCGGCGGCGTTGGTGCAGGCGCTGGCCTGTGGGCTGTTGCTCCTGTTATCGCTGGGACAACCGGCAAGGCTACTGTTTTTTTATGCCGTGTTGGCTTTATTCGGGGTCGCCCGGGCCTTTGCGGGGCCGGCGATGCAGTCCTATCTTCCCCTGCTGGTACCGCCCGGAGAGCTGAGCCGTGTGATTGTCTGGAACTCCTCCATTTTTCAGGTGGCCGTGATCGGCGGCCCGGCGCTGGGCGGAGCGGCCTATCTGCTGGGTCCCGTTGTGGCGTACGGGATTTGCATGGCACTTTTTCTTGTAGCCGCAGCCCTGGTGGCAACCATTCGGGCCGGGCGCAGGCAGCGACGCGATCCCCGGCACCGGGCCGCGTTTGAGCGGTTCACCGCGGGGATTGCTTATGTGCGGCGCAACCCGGTGATTCTCGGCGCAATTTCGCTCGATCTGTTTGCGGTGCTGTTCGGTGGTTCCACCGCGCTCCTGCCGGTTTTCGCGAGCGATATTCTGCATGTCGGGCCGCTCGGACTGGGTGCGTTGCGAAGCGCCGGGGCGGTTGGCGCACTCTTTATGGGCCTATATCTCGGGCGGCATCCGCTAAGGCACGGGGCCGGGCGAATCATGTTCGCGTGTGTGGCCCTGTTCGGACTGGCAACGCTGGTCTTTGGGTTGTCGCGAAGTTTCACGTTGTCGATGGTTATGCTGGCAATAGCCGGCGGAGCCGATATGGTGAGCGTGCTGATCCGTTTGACCCTGGTTCAGATGGCGACTCCGGACGAGATGCGGGGGCGGGTGAGCGCGGTCAACGCGCTCTTTGTCGGCAGTTCAAACGAATTGGGCGAATTCGAGTCGGGGCTTACGGCCCATTGGTTCGGAACCGTGCCGGCGGTGGTGCTCGGCGGAATCGGAACCTTGGCGGTTGTCGCGATCTGGGCCTGGCGTTTCCCGGCACTGCGCCACGTGGATCGGTTCGATGATGTGCGGCCCGCCTGAGTGCCCGATGCCGGCCCGGGGGGTGGTTTGTCCGGCGGTTCGCCTATGCGCCGACGGTCTGGCCGTCTACTCGAACGGGGTCATCTTTGCGGTTCAGGTCCGCAGTTAAGGGCGTGCTTTCTCTCACAAGTGCCGTAAGCCAAAAGAGGAATTTCCCCGGCTTCTGCGTTATGCCTCGGGGAAGCCAGATGGCGTCAAACCCTCGAGCACGAACTACTCGGCCCGCTCGGGCGATAACATTCGCCGAACAGCTCGTTCTATGCACCAGGTCGCCATCCCCCACTCACCCCGAAGAACCATGGGTCTTTTTTAAGAGAGGGTAGCCTGCCTGTTGCCACCCGCGCATCCCTCGTTTGAGGTTCCAGACGTTGGTGTAGCCAAGTTTCACCAAGGTTTTTGCGGCGATGGCGCTCATCCTTCCACTGCGGCAGTAGACTACGATCTTGGCTGACTTGTCTTTAGGCAGTTGATCGAGATTTTGCTCGATCTTATTGAAGGGGATGAACCGGTCCGTCCGCGGCAGCTCGCCCTGATAGGGGATATGAACATTGATCAGCAGGAAGGCTTTGTCCTGCATCATGACCCGCAGCTGCCTCGCGTCGATATTGTGATAGCTGCCGCCGTGGGATTGGATGGTCTTGGAACCGCCCATTATTGGCTTTTTAATCACAGCGATCTGGTGGATCTGAACCTTTCCTCCCAGGTTGATCCGCTTGATCACCCGGCCGCGCGCGACGTCATAGACCAGGAGTTGCCTGGCGGGGATGCTGCCTATATAGAGCGTGTTGCGATCGGGTGAGGCCGTCAGGTGCATCGGGGCGGTGCCCAGAGCGATCGTTTGAACCACGCGATTTGTGGCCACATCGATCAGCGAGAGCGAGGTCTCTGCCAGGTTGCCCACGGCGACCAGAAGCCGTCCCCGACGCTCGACTACGGCGATCCCATGCGGCCCTTTGCCCACCGGGATGGTGGCCATTACCCGGTCGCTGCGGGTGTCGATTGCACTCACATTGTTGGAGCCATAATTGGTCACATAGAGGATGTTCCCGTCGGGGGTGAGGGCCAGGTGATCCGGTTGTTTACCCGCCGTGATCTTCTTGATGACCTTCATCCGGGCCATATCGATCACGGAGATGGTTCCTGCTTTCTTGCTCGACACGTAGGCCCGGCTACCGTCGGGAGAAAAAACCGTGTAGGTGGGTCCAGCCCCCACCGGAATAGAAGTTGCCAACGCGGCGGTACCGGCGTCGATAACGGCGACGGTATTGTTGCCATCAACGGTGACGTAGACCCAGCGACCGTCGGGGCTTACCGCGATATGGTGTGATCGGCCGCCGACATCGATCCGCTTGATCACCTTCCGCCGGGAGAGATCGATTACCGAGACTTCATCGGAGTTGCGGCTGGCGGCGTAGGCCGTGCGTCCATCGGGCAGCACCCCCACGCCGTGAATCACCGAACCAACGTCGATCCTAACCAACTTGCCGGAGGCGGTATTGACCAGCGCAATCTGGCCGCCTCCTCCCAGGGCAACGGCCAGCATGGGCTGAGGTCCCGGGGCCGCCGGGGCGGCTGAGAAGGGCAGAAATCCAAGCGGTAATGCGAGCACAGCGGCGATAATCGGTTTAACATTCATGTTGGTTCCTCGTTTCTAAGTGCCTGGGTAGTGAAGGGACCGGGGTAGCCCTGTTTCATCTCCTTTCTAGATAACCGGGCGAATGAAGAGAAGCGCAAGATTGGAGACGCCCTGATCCTACCCCTTGACGCGGCGGCGGCAAGGTGGTCAGCTTATCAATGCCGATGGGTTTGACCGGTGGCTTCTGCGTACTTCTTCGGAGCCTTCTCGAACTCGGCCTTGCAGCCTGGGGAGCAGAAATAGTAGGCGTGGCCTTGGTATTCGCCCGTTGCCGCCGCCCGGTCTTTATTCAGGGTCATCCCACAGACGAGATCTTTGACTTGTTCCGTCATTTTGTTTCACCTCCTTTCATGGGTATTTCAGGAGTTGCTCCAGCTTAGCCCCAACTTTTTAGCGGGTCAACCTCCCCGGGCTGGATGTTAGTCCAAAGCCGTAATACCACCATTTTTCTAATGGGGGCATGTGACGGAGGAGCCCATTATGATGAGTCATAGAGAGGGAGATTGGCATTGCCCACAATCGGCGATGCCAGGTGACGAAGAGAGTGTGCCTCGGTCTCCCAAAAAAGATGTAGTTGTCTCTCTAGGCAGGATGCAAGTGCAACCCGCGTAACCGTGGTTAAAGACTTCTGATAACGTATGTCCCCTTTTCCAATCGTTGGGAGAAAATCGACGCCTCGGCCGGTACCCCGAACAGAAATCCTTGGGCTTCGTCACACTCAAGCGCCTGCAGGTAGCAGTGCTGGGCCGCGGTCTCTATCCCCTCCGCGATGACGCCGAGCCCGAGGTTCTTGGCCATGGCAACGATGGTACGGACGATGCCACACGTCTTCTCGTCCCCCGGCAACCCGGCCATGAAGGATTGATCGATCTTGACGTAATCCGCCGGGAAGTCTTTCAGATAGGCCAGGGAGGAATAACCGGTACCGAAATCGTCGATCGCGACTGCAATCTTCATATCGCGCAGCTCGCCGAGCATGGCACGCGCCTCGATGGCGTCCGGGAACATCATGCTCTCGGTAATCTCGACCATGAACCGTTCGGCAGGCACCTCGTGCGCTTCAAGTGTATCCCCGATAGTACGTACGAATGCTTGATCGTGAAACTCCCGCGCGGAGAGATTGATCGCCATCCGCAGATTCTGTCCGCCCTCAGTCTGCCACGCCTTCCACTGCCGGCAGGCTTCCTGAACCACCCACCGACCGATGGGAAAAATCAGCCCTGTTTCTTCCGCCAGTGCGATAAACTCAAGTGGCGGCATCAGCGTACCGTCAGGTTGCCGGAGTCGAATCAGGGCCTCGACTCCGGTCAGGCTTCCATCCTTGAGACTTACCACCGGCTGATAGTGCAATACGAACTCTTCATGCTCCAGAGCATGACGCATCCAGGTCGTCTTCGTGAAGATCGTAGTCGCAATCTCGCTCATGTCCTTCGAGAAGAACTCGTAGCGACCCCGGCCGCAATCCTTCGCCCGGTACATGGCGATATCGGCATGTTTAAGCAGCGTCTCCACATCGAGCCCATCGTCCGGATACAGACTGATCCCCAGACTGGCGCCGGTCATGATCGAATGCCCGTCATCCTTGAAAGGTTCACCAAGGACATCGAGTAGCCGCTGCGCCACGACCGCGGCACCCAGAGTCGTGTCGATGTCTTCGACCAGCACCGCGAACTCGTCGCCCCCGAAACGCGACAAGGTGTCCATATCACGCACCGCAGTCCGGGCCTTCTGCGCCACCCACTGGAGGAGGCGGTCTCCGGTCTGATGCCCCAGCGTGTCGTTGACTTGCTTGAATCGGTCGAGATCGAAGAATAACAATGCCGCCTTGGCCCTGTGGCGTTTGGCACGAACCAGCGCTTCCTGAACACGATCATTGAACAGTGCCCGGTTCGGCAGACCCGTAAGGATGTCATGGTGCGCCATGAATTCGAGTTGTTTGCGGGCGAGATGTATCTCAGTGATGTCTCGCGCAACCCCGAGTACCCCAATACTCCCCCCTTGGGCGTCATGGAGCGGGCTGCATTGAATCTCGTACGTCAATTCCCGAAACGTGACTACAATCGCTACACTTTCGCCTTTCAGGGCTTGGCCGATCGCCGCAGGAAGATCGGGAATTTCTTTAAAAAGATCATAGGCCGAGCGTCCAATCAGCTCCTGTGCGGTGAGGCCCGCACCTTGCATGGATTTACCGGCGAAAAAAGTAAATACGGCATTCGTGTCGAGGGTGAACAGCGCGATGGGGGCCTGGTTGATGACCGCATCCAAGCGGGTCTGGGTCTGTTCGAGTTGCCATTCGGCATCCCGGAGGGCACTGAGATCACGATAAATACCGTAGTAAGCGATGGCTTTGCCATCATGCAGGATCGGAGCGGCCAGGATCGACACCGGCAAGGTCATGCCATCCTTGCGATGCCGAATGGTCTGGTACTCGGCTCCCATGCCGACCAGAGCCGTTTTATTCAGATCTCCAGCTTCTTTTCGGAGCGACACCGGGACGATCAATCGATCGATATCGCATCCCAGGCTTTCCTCGGCTGCATATCCGAACATGCTATAGAACCGACGATTGGCCGACAGTATCCTCCCCTTACGATCGAGCACCACAATGGCTTCGGGCGAATACTCGAACAACGCCTGCAGGTAGGAGCGATCGAGCGAGCTTTCATTCGCCGCGGATGAACGCGGCGCCGGCGTTTCGCGAATCCGGACCGCGAAACGCGGAGAAGATCCGCCCTGCAGCGAGTAGATCGTTACCGCAGCCGCAAAACGTGCTCCATCTCGACGCAGTACGGGCACATTATACGTACCGGCGGCGAGCGTCCATGCGGTTTGATCCGACGGTTTCCCCATCGCGCGCAGGTCCGGAATGAGCTCATGCAGGAGTTGACCGACGAGTTCCGAGCGCCCCTGGCACTGGAAGAGCCCGAGTGCTGACGGATTGCAATCGAGAATGGATGCACCGTCCGTCAACAAAATGCCATCTGCCGCATTTTCAACAGCCTTGATTCTCCAGTCGGCCATATCCTTACGGGTCGTTGATGTCATAAAACTCGAACTCCTGTGCTTCAGTAAAGGTCTATTGAACAGCACTGCTGTCCCGTTAACGAACAAATAAGGAGGCCTGATTCAGCCATAATTGGTACAATGGGTTTAACGATAACTTATTGAACCAGATAGGAGAATCAGGCCATGGCTCATTGTAATACAATCTTCTCCCAAATACTAAAACCCGTGCCGAGACATGAATTCGAGACCCTTGCAAAACGCCATCATTCGGGGCGTTCCTTCCGCACGGCCTCGCGCTGGCCGCAGTTCGTGACCCTGGCCATGGCCCAACTGGCTGGGCGGAACAGCTTGCGCGACATTGTGGATAACCTCTCCGCACAGGCCCACCGTCTTTATCATCTGGGTAGTGCGAAATTGTCTCGATCCAATTTATCCCGCATCAATGACGGGAAGCCTTATGCGCTGTACGAGGCATTATTTGGCAAGCTGTTGAGCCACTGCCAGGGGGTTGGATAAAGCAACTTCTGTTCTGTAAATTTGACGTTCCTTTCGACGCACATGATCAGGCGGCGGTCAGGTAGATCCGAGCGCTCACCCACTCCTCGGAGATTTCCATGGCCACGGCGCTTGCCAGCCGC
>Ga0256829_1000519_pt1 | contig 37942 bp, 34 predicted proteins | sample 131447metaG_FD_185979 | JGI IMG/M metagenome (GOLD analysis project Ga0256829, IMG submission 185979) | Hydrothermal vent microbial communities from Lau Basin, Pacific Ocean - 131-447 | ecosystem: Environmental > Aquatic > Marine > Hydrothermal vents | place: Pacific Ocean: Lau Basin | collected... | reverse complement strand
TATTCTAAATTGTGTTGCTTTTTTGCCACTTACCCTATATCCTACGGATAAAATAGCATCAAGATTATAAAATTTTGTTCTCTTTGTTTGAGTTTTTCCCTCTATTGCACCATGTTGCGTGGTATGTTCCAAAATGGAACATACCACTTTTTCATCAAGCTCATCACTTTTAAATATGTTACTTAAATGTTTTGTGATAGCTGGTCTTTTAACTTCAAATAAATCAGCTATCTGCTTTTGATTAAGCCAAACACTCTCGTTTTCAACAGTAGCTTTTAACTCAACTTTTCCATCTTCATAGATAACTATATCACTCATAAATAACCTTTGCTAAATTCTCATTTATCTTTTTATTGAGTTCTTGTTCTTCTTTCATCTGTTCTTTTAACTCTTTTTGAAGTTCACTAAACCTCTCTTTAAAATCAAACTCATCTTCGACCTCTTCCAAGCCTACATATCGCCCTGGAGTTAGTACGAAGTTTAACTCTCCAACCTCTTCTAAGCTTGCAGATTTGCAAAAACCCTTTATATCCATATACTCTTTTTTGTTTTTCCAATCATGATAAATTTTAGATATATGATCGGTATCTTCATGGCTAAACTCTTTGGTTCGTCTATTGATGAGGTGTCCTAGATTTCTGGCATCTACAAAAAGTATCTCTTTTTTCTTTCTACCTCGTTTCATAAACCATAGCGAGGCTGGAATTTGGGTATTTAAAAAGAGTTTTGCAGGTAGATTGACTATACAATCCACCAAATTGGCTTCGACGAGAGCTTTTCGTATCTTGCCTTCATTTGAAGTGTTAGAAGTCAAACTTCCTTTAGCAAGAACAAATCCTGCCATTCCAGTCGGTGCTAAATGGTAGAGAAAGTGTTGTATCCAAGCATAGTTGGCATTTCCAGTAGGTGGTGTGCCATATTTCCATCGTCCGTCATTTTGCAAAAGTTCACCACTCCAGTCGCTTACATTGAAAGGCGGATTGGCTATGATAAAGTCTGCTTTTAAGTCTTTGTGGACATCATTTAAAAATGACCCTTCATTGTTCCATTTGACCTGAGAGCTATCAATCCCACGAATTGCAAGATTCATCTTTGCTAGTCGCCATGTGGTTTGATTTGACTCTTGACCGTAGATAGATATATCGTTAATACGCCCTTGATGCTCTTTTACAAACTTTTCAGATTGTACAAACATACCGCCACTTCCACAACAAGGGTCAAAAACTCTCCCTTTGTATGGTTCTAGCATCTTTATAAGAAGTCGAACTACACATCTTGGAGTATAAAACTGCCCGCCCTGTTTTCCCTCAGCAAGTGCAAATTCACCCAAAAAATACTCAAATACATGACCAAGAACATCGGCACTTCTTGCCTTGGCATCTCCAAAAGCGATGTTTCCTATGAGGTCTATAAGTCCGCCAAGCGACTTGCTATCCAAGTTATCTTTGGCAAATACTTTTGGTAGCACCCCTTTAAGTGAGTTGTTTTCTTTCTCGATTATCTCCATAGCCTCATCAACAATCTTACCTATGTTTGGTAGTTTAGCATTGGAAAGAAGAAATGACCATCTAGCCTTTTGTGGGACAAAAAAGACATTTTCCGCCTTATATTCATCTCTATCTTCAGGGTCAGCACCCATCTTAACTTCCACTTTTAGTGAATTGTAAAGCTCTTCAAAACTGTCAGAAATATACTTTAAAAATACAAGCCCCATCACCACATGCTTATACTCTGCGGCATCTATGTTTTTTCGTAGTTTATCGGCGGCTTTCCATAGTTGTTTTTCTATGCTTTCTTGCTGTTTTACTTTCATGATATAGAATCATCTACTATTTTAATTAATTTTTCTATATCTCTTTTTTGTATGCTTCTAAAATCTAGCAAAAACTTGTCACTCTCTATTCTTCCTATGATGAATTTTTTTCTAAACTCTCTCTCTAGTTTGTCAGCTTTTCCTTTTATGTGTAAAACTATAGTTGGAAATTTTCGATTAGGCAAAGTACCTCCGCCCATCACAGTTTCACTTTGCAATACTTCACATTTTTCCTTGCCAATTTTACTTTGTACTTGCAAAGCTCTTTTTTCAAGCTCATCTACACTGGCAAAAAGCATAGATAGTGTCGGAATTGCATCAAATTCTTCTTTTAAGTAAGATTTAATACTCTCTTCTAAGAGTGCTAAAGTGATCTTATCAATTCTTAACATTCTCAATAATTGATTTTTCTTCAATTTATCGATTAATTCTTTCTTTCCTACAATTATCCCAGATTGAACACTCCCAAATAACTTGTCTCCACTAAAACTAACAAGCGAAGGATTATACTTTAAGATTTCCATAAGTGAGTGCTCTTTTTGTCCTAGATTGTACGGTAATTTTGGTATATACCCACTCCCTAAATCATAGTAATCTATCATGTTATTTTGCACAGAAAGCTCTTTAAGCTTTTCATAAGGTGTATCTTCGCTAAAGCCTTCAATGGTAAAATTTGATTGATGCACTTTCATAAGCATTTTTGTGTTTTCACCAATGGCATTTTCGTAATCACTCAATTTTGTTTTATTTGTAGCCCCAACCTCTTTTAGTATTGCTCCACTTTGACTCATCACTTCTGGAATTCTAAAGCTTCCGCCGATCTCAACCAATTCACCTCTTGAAACCACCACTTCTTTGTTTTTTGCAAAAGTATTTAAAACTAAAAACACAGCACTTGCATTATTATTTACAACCAAAACATCTTCTACACTTAAAAGCTCTTTTAAGTGGGTACTGACATGAGCATACCTCTCACCTCTACAGCCAAGTTCAAGATTGTATTCTAAATTTGAATAATTACAAATGACAGGCATTGCCCTTTTTATAATATCTTCACTTATAAGACTTCTTCCCATATTTGTATGCAAAATCACACCCGTTGCGTTTATTAGCGGCTTTAAGGAAGGTTCAAATACTTTTGCATAAGCTTTATCTATATCGCAAACCAATTTATTATAATCCACACTTTGGGTTATTTTAGAGATTATACCTGCTCTTAAAGTCTCAATTTTTTCTTTTGTTATTTTTGCAAGAAGTTTTTGATTGTACTCAACAAAACACTTTTCTTGTAAAATTTTATCAATTTTTGGGATTGCCCTTAAGCTACTATTCATCTATTTCCTCGCTTGGGTCTGGTAGATTATTTTCGTTAAAAAAGTATCTTTTATTTTGAATTTTTGTTAAAATTCCTTTTTCTGATAATTGTCTAAAAAATTTTATAACAGTCGGCTTACTAACATCAACATGGTTCATAATATCTCCATAAGAGTAGTTAAACATAGATTCATCATCTAAATTTTTTAGTATAAATTTAACCAATTCCACTTGTTTTCCGTCTGTTACAGCGGAAATCGTTTTAATCATATTATATGAGTTATTTATCTCTTTTTCTTGCGCTATTGGTAAAAGTATGTCATGAATCGCATTTAATAAATCCTTTAAGTTGATAGGCTTAACGATATAATCTTCTACTTTTAATTTTATTGCATCTATTAGATAATCTGTATCAGTATATGCCGTGGCTACGATTGAGGGAATATCATAACCTAAGTCATATTTTAATTCTTTTAAAAACTCTATCCCGTTTTCATATTTTAGATTTATATCTGTTATGATTATATCTACCTTGTTTTTTTGTATGACGCTTAAGGCTTCTTTACATGTAAGAACGGCAAAGATATTTTTCACAAAATCTTCTAAAACCGCTGCTGTATGTTTTAAAAGCTCTGGTTCATCTTCAATGTATAAGATATTGAAATTTCCCAATATATCAAGGTTTCTTTTATCCATAATCTTTCATAACCTCCAAAGGTAACTCAACACTAAACATAGCTGAGTTGTAAAATTTTATTTGACCAAATTTATGTTTTATATTTTTGTAGCTAATTTTCCCCATCATATGCCTTTGCACTAACTCTTTTGACATATACAGTCCAATTCCAGTCCCCATACTCTTGTGTTTAGTGCTAAAATATGGATCAAATATCTTTGTTATTATATCATCTTTTATGCCACCACCATTGTCTATGATATTTATGATTATATTTTTTTTCGTTTGCTTTAAGATTACCAATATCATCTTTTGTTTTAGTTCTACTTGAGATGTCAAAACATCTTTCGCATTATTTATCAGATTCAATACCACATGTATAAGTTCATTTTTAAATCCGTATATCACTAGTGACTTATCGCTAGAAAATTCTAACGATATTTTTTCCTTTTCCAGCTGATATTTTGAAAGTTCGATCGCTTTTTGTATTGCTTTTCTTACATCAAATCTTTGTTTTACACGATTTGGCATAAAAAAGTTTCTAAAATCATCTAGCGTTTCAGACATATTTTGACCAAGCTTTAATGCATCATTTGTAGTGTCTTCTACAAACTTTTCATTTAGTTTACCTAGCTCATATTTACTTTGAAAGCTTTGGATTATCATCATCAAAGCCCCTAAAGGTTGTCTCCACTGATGAGCGATATTGTGCAATACTTCACCCATGCTAGCAAGTCTTGCTTGCTGAAACATTATATTGTCTTTTTTTCTACTATTTTCAACCTCTCTTTTAACCCTTCGTTCAAGGGAGCTATTTAGCACTCGCAACTCTTTCGTTTTCTTTAAAATATTTTCTTCTAGTGAATAATGAAGTTCCTTAAAGTTGTTAATTATAGCGATAGATATCAAGATTATCAAAGCAAACGCAAAACTCAAAAGAAAAATAAGCATTATGCTGCTAGTGTCAAATAGTTTGTCATTTGCCTCTTTTTTAGAAATTGCCCGTTTAAGATTGTTTGTTATGAGAGTCGAAAGATATATATTTATAGAGTTTGACTCTAAGATAGTATTGTCGATTAATTTTATATCTATTTTTGCTTGATTTTTTTTTAGCAAAGATATGAGAGATTGCGTCTTTTCCCCAATACTGCCAATCTTTTTTTCTATATTGTCAGTTATCCTTTGCTCGAACAAACTTTTTTTCAAAGAGTCATTATTTGTAAGAAAAAAATTAAGCCAGTTACTTGCAAATTCTGGCAAACCGCCTACTTTTTTACTAACATCCTTCTTGTACTCTTGCCACTGTCTATTTGCAAGTTGATTTGCCAAGCTAAGTATTTCTATTCCTTCAGCATTACTGATTTGATTTTCTTTTAAAGCGTTAAGAGTCTCTTTAATATTAACTTGATATATATCTTTTATCTCTTCAAGTTTTACCTGTGGAGATGTATGATTTTGAAATAAAACTTCAAAATCATACTTTAATGCAAATATAGATATAAACATCAAGAAACTGGTAAATATAATTCCCCCAAGTATCGTAAATATTAGTATTTTTGTTTTACTTGCAAATTTTATATTTTTAATTTTTTTATTTACATATTGAAAAAAATTTTTCACGGTTTTTCACTTAATATTTGAAATTTACCTTTGGTATATTTTAAAAGATACACTCTATTTAAAAGTTGTGTATGCTTATAATTAATCTTTATATCACCCAATGTATTTTTATCAGGATGTTTTAAATTGTATAAAAAATTATTTGCATTTATATTTTTATTTGATTCTCTTAAAGCATGTACCACAACTTTAGCTGCCAAAAAAGACTCAAAAGACGCAAAGGTAGGTTTATGAGTTGGATAATAAAATTTTAATAATTTTTTATACTCTTTAGCAATTTTGGTATTTTGGCTATACGAGGGAACGACTTGGGAAAACAGTATGTTTTTACCATTATCATCCAACTCATTCATGAGAGCATTTGCATTTACAAATGAGATGGGGCAAAATATTACATTTTTTAGACTACTAAGTCTCGCTTTTTTTATAAACCTAGCTGTCGGTTTATACGCACCCACCAAAATGATAGCCTGTGGTTTTTTTTGTGAGATATCATAAATCGCTTGTTTTATAAATAGTGTATTTCTCTTGTATGTTCCTTCACTTTGTAAATTCAGATTTCTCTTTTTTAATGCACTCAAAAGTGCAATGTAGCCCTCTTTACCATAATCATCATTTTGATAAAAAATAGAAAATTTACTTAGTTTTTTGTTAATAACGAGATATCCTACAAGTGCGTCTATCTCCTCTTTGTACGAACTTCTTAAATTTACTATATTTGAATTTTGTGGATTTCTCAAAAAACTAGCACCAGTATAAGGAGCTATAAAAGGAATCTTGCTATTTTTTATAATCGGCATTACTTTTTTAACAGTGGGAGTTCCTACAAAATCAAAAAGAGCAAAAACTTTATCTTTTTTTATGAGTCTGTTTATATTTGTTTGTGTTATTTCGGGCTCATACTTATCATCATAATATATAAAATCTATCTTTTTGCCATCAATTCCACCTTTTGCATTGACATGGTTGAAATAGATATTTGAGCCTATCACTACTTCTTCACCCAAATTTTGATTGATGCCACTAAGTGGCAAAGAAGCACCAAGCCTTATCTCTTTCATAGTAGATTTTTGGGTTAGAAATAACCACATCGCAGCTATAACAATTATAGTAATAAGAAAATATATATAACTTTTTTTTACCAAAATATTATTCCTCACTAATTTTCACAACAATTATAGCAGAAATATTTGTAAAAACTGTACAATAGGAGTATATCTATCTTGTTAAGAAGACTTTAATGACTATTAGATTATCATATGGTAAATAAGAATTAACCAAAGGTATGAAAATATGAATAGTGAATATTTATTTTTAACTGATACTAAATCAGCATTTCCATTAGACGATAGTATAAGAATTTTGGATAAGCTAGATAATAACGACTATATAGTGGCAAATACAGATATAGATACTACCCAAATATATGCTCCTGAGATAAACTTTTATACGCAAAATAGCACAGATGATATAGGTCAAAAGATCCAAAATATAAAAGCTCTTTATGATGCAAGGTCTTTAACTTTTGACCTAGCACAAGATATGGATTATGAAAAAGAGGTGAATAATAAGTTACTAATTGTAACATCTGATGAAGAAAAAAAGAAATATGAAGAAATTTTAAATAGCGATAAGTTTACTTCCATAACTCTAAATCCAGATATGATTTTGGATGTCTTGGGTCATATAGGGGAGCTAAGTGTAACTATGCAAAAAAACGGTGAACAGTACGAGATAAATTGCGACCAAATCATATGGGAAGATGCACCACAATTTGCTACAAAACAAAGCGGAACTTATGATCCAAATATCTTATGTTTAGATGAAGTCTATAAAACAATAACCCAAAATCTTAATGGATATAAATATAAAAATTTTATAGTTTATGATTCAAAAATTTGTCAATACCATGAAAGAAATGAAGAGATATGTGGAAAATGTGCCGAAGTTTGTCCAACTATATCGATATTAAAAGAAGATGAAACAAAACATTTGGTTTTTTCAGAAGTCGATTGTCATGGTTGTGGTGGATGTATCAGTGTTTGTCCATCAGGTGCACTTGATTATACACAAATGCCACGCACTGCTTTTAGTGAAATAGTTAGTCTATATGAAGATAAAACTGCGCTGATAATTCCTAGAAAGATGAATATAGAAAATCTAAATATTCCTCTTCCAAAGGGTATCTTGCCCCTTGCAATAGAGGGCGAAAAATATTTGCATGAAGCCCATATGATAAGTTTGATCCAAACCAGCGGAAATCCTATAATCTTTTACACGGATTTTATATCCAAAGGAACTGGTGATTGCATACACATCATCAATGAAGCATTTGAGCGAAAGTATGGGAAAAAAGCTGTTTTTGTTTGTAAAGACAAAGAAGAGCTAGAGAATGCTTTTAAAAATATGCAATCTATAAGTGAGTGTAAATTTGGCATAAATGAATCTGATTTAAGAAAAAGAGAGATTTTCTCAGCCAGACTTGCACATCTAGTTGGTGAAGATGATTTAGGAGTTATAAAAACTGGCGAACATGTGCACTATGGAAATATAACGATAAATCAAGACAATTGTACTCTTTGTCTAAGCTGTGTTGGTGCTTGTAATGTTAGGGCTCTAACAGCTCATCCTGAGGATAATTCACTTAGATTTAATCCTTCCATTTGTACGGATTGTACCTATTGTGAAGTTGTTTGTCCTGAAGTTGATTGCCTTAGTGTAAAACGAGATGAAATACACTTAGAGCCGAAATATTTTGTACAAAATATAATGGCAAAAGATGAACTTTTTAAGTGCATAGAATGTGGAAAAGAATTTGCACCAAGAAAAGCAATAGAAAAAATAGCAAATATAATGAAACCTATGTTTGGAAATGATGAAATAAAGATAAAAACTCTATATTGCTGTGCTGATTGCAAGCCAAAAGTTTTACTTCAAGCACAAATAAACGAAGAAATGAAATCAAGAGGGAATATGTAATGGATAATCATGCAGTTAATGCGGCTAGGTCAATTTATTATGGTTTTTTTAGCAAAATGTTTGTTTTCACACCAAATATTGACAGATTTGAAGGGGTAGATGAGGCTTTAGATATATTGATAAAAAATCCGCTGGATGAAAACTCTGGGGAGGCGTTAAAAGAGATAAAAGAGTTTATAAAAACTTACGGCAATCAGGGTTTATCAGATGAATTTGATGATATTTTCAATAATCCTGTCACCCAAACTGTACGAGACACAGCTTCTTTTTATAGCGAAGGTGTTGAGAGTGGCAGAAAAAGAGTAGAAGTTAAAAACTTTTTAGCAAAAACAAGAATAAGAAGAAATGAAAAAGTTTTTACAGACAATGAAGATAGTATCGGTTTTTTGGTTACTTTTATGCATGAATTGATTGAGCTAGTCAGCAGTGGAGAAAAGCAATATGAAACAGTTGAACACTGCCTATATACTGAGGTAATAAATGAATTTTTTGATGAATTCATAGTGGCATTATATGAACATGACAAGGCAAATGCATATAAGTCTCTAGCTATCGTTTTAAATGCTTTTATAGAATTTGAAAGACTATATTATAAAGTTCAAAAACCTAAAGCTAAAGAAAAAATACAAAAGAAAGAAGAAGAAATGAAAGAAGTCATCAGTGATGCTGAAGCGAAAAGAAGAAGTGAAAACAGAAAGAAAAGAGAAGGAGATTTGCTTCATTCGTCTTGCAAATTAGATGATGTATTTACAGGAACTGAAGAAGAAGGAGACTTGTAAGAGATTTGCAGAGTTAATTTAGGGTTTTTCTAAATTAATTCTACAAACTTCTTAGTGTTAAGGAGTAAATTCAAGCGAGGAGGATTATATGGAAGAGAAAAGACGAAGCTTTTTGAAAAAAGCTGCGATTGTCGGTGCCGTAAGTACAGTGGCAACCGTAGCAGCAGTTGCAAGCTCAAAAAGCGATGCATATGATTCAAATGGCGTTGTTGTAGGTCACTCTAATAAAAAAGAGATACTCTACAAGAAAACTAAGGCGTGGGACGATTTTTATCGTACTGCCTTATAGGAAAAGGAGATAATGAGTATGCAAAACACAACTCAAAAAGCTCTTTCTACTAGGATTGGTCGAAGATCGTTTCTAAAAATGGCAGCAGTTGCCAGTGCATTTGGTGCTACTAGCGCATTTGCAAGTGGAAATGTTACAAGAGCAGCAACGAAGGAAGAGGTTAAAAACCCATTTCCTGGGTCTAAGCTAGTTAAAACAATATGTACTTCATGTTCAGTTGGATGTGGAGTTATAGCAGAGGTTCAAAATGGCGTTTGGGTAAGACAAGAGGTAGCACAAGATCATCCTGTTAGTTTAGGTGGTCACTGCTGTAAAGGTGCTGATATGATCGATATGGTCAGATCGGAGATAAGAAATAAACATCCAATGGTAAAAGAAAACGGTGAATGGAAACGAATCAGTTGGGATAGTGCACTTGATCGTATTTCTAAAAAATTGGAAGATTTAAGAAAAACAAGTGGTCCAGATTCTACGATGTTCTTAGGATCTGCAAAATTTAACAATGAGCAAGCTTACTATTTTAGAAAGTTTGCTGCCATGTATGGGACAAATAATATAGATCACCAAGCTCGAATTTGACATAGCACAACAGTCGCCGGTGTGGCGAATACATGGGGTTATGGCGCTATGACGAATTCTTTGAATGATATTCAAAATGCTAAAGCTATAATTATTTTTGGAGCAAATCCAGCGGTGAACCATCCAGTTGGTTTTAGACATCTTTTGGTAGCAAAAGAGAGAAATAACGCACAGATAATAGTTGTAGATCCTAGATTTACAAGAACTGCTGCTCATGCTGATTTATATGCACAAATTAGACCTGGTACTGATATAGCATTTATGTATGGTATGCTTAATATCATCTTTAAAAATGGCTGGGAAAACAAAGAGTTTATAAATGACAGAGTTTATGGCATGGATGATATCAGAAAAGAAGCTGCAAAATGGACACCGGAGCGTGTTTCTGATGTAACAGGTGTTTCAACACAAAAATTGATACAAATCACAAATGCATATGCAAGACAAACCCCAGGAACCCTACTCTGGGCGATGGGATTAACTCAGCATACAATAGGAAGCTCAAACACAAGAATAGCTCCAATCCTTCAATTAGCTCTTGGAAACATGGGTGTAGAAGGTGGCGGATGTAATATCCTTAGAGGTCATGATAATGTTCAAGGTGCAACTGACATGTGTTGTCTTTCACACACGCTGCCAGGGTATTATGGATTAAGTGATGGCTCTTGGAAGTATTTTGCTAAGAGTTGGGGAGTTGATTATAATTGGCTCAAAGGAAGATTTAAAGCAAAAGAGTGGATGAATAAAAAAGGCTTTACGCTAGCAAGATGGTACGCAGGCGTACTAGCTGGAAAAGCAGGCGAAGATAAAATTCATAATGCTGGCACAAATCTTAAAGCTTTAGTTGTTTTAGGAAATGGTATCACTTCTATAGACCAACAAGCAAAAGTAAAAGAAGCACTTGATAATCTCGAATTAATCGTTATAGCAGATCCATTTGTAAATGAAGCTGTTGTATTAACAGACAAAAAAGACGATGTATTTTTGCTTCCTGCTGCTAGTCAGTTTGAAACAAGTGGTTGCGTAACAGCAACTAACCGTTCAGCTCAGTGGAGAAGTCAAGTTATCGAGCCTTTATATGAAAGTAAAACAGACCAGGATCTAATGTTTGAACTTGCTAAAAGATTAGGTTTTTATAAAGAGTTTACAAAAGGCATGTTGATGAAGGAAAATAAAAAATCTTTCAAATGGCCTGAAGACGCAACTGATGAATTTGCAAGAATCATCAAAACTATCGGCTTTACTGGCTGGACTTCAAAAAGACTCAAAAATCACCAAAAAAATTGGGATAAATTCGACCATGTAAGCTTGATGGGATATGGACCGATGAAGGGTGAATATTATGGACTTCCATGGCCTTGTTGGACAGAGACTCATTCAGGCAGCCCTGTTCTTTATGATATAAACCGTTCTGTAAAAGAAGGCGGAATGGGATTTAGAAATAGATTTGGTCTTATGCATGATGGTGTAGATTTACTTGCAGGAAAAGGCTCAGCTCCAAAAGACTCAGCAAACCCTGATGGTTATCCAGAAATCACTGCTAAAAATATAGAAAAAGTTCTTGGTATCACTTTAAGTGCTAGTGAGAAAAAAAGGATAGGTAAAAACTGGAAAGTTGATACTTCTAATATCATTGCCCAAAAATGTATGGAAAGAGGAATGGCTCCTTATGGAAATGCGAAGGCAAGAGCAAATGTTTGGACTTTCCCTGATCGTATACCAATGCACAGAGAACCGCTACACTCACCAAGACAAGATCTTGTAAAAGAGTATCCAACTTACAAAGACAAGCCGAATCATTACAGAGTTGATACAAGATATGCGAGTGAGCAAGATAAGGAAGATTGGAGCAAAAAATTCCCAATCAATCTTATAACAGGAAGACTGGTAAATATGAATGGTGCAGGTGTTGAAACTAGAAGTTCAAAATATCTAGCTAAACTCTCTCCTGAAATGTTTTGTGATATAAATCCAGGACTTGCCGCAAATCATGACATAAAAAACGGTGATATGATGTGGATTCACTCACCATCAGACACAAAGATTAAAGTAAAAGCTAGATTTACTTACAGCGTTGCTGAAGATAGAGTATTTTTACCTATGCACTTTGCGGGATATTTCCAAGGCGAAGACAGGTCAGCTCACTATCCAAAGGGACATAAACCATATGCAGTTGGCGAGAGTGCAAATACTGTTACAAACTACGGTTATGATATCGTTACTCAGCTTCCTGAAACTAAAGGCGGATTATGCCGCATAGAAAAAGCGTAGGGGGTGAGATATGAGTAGTTTTGCAAGAATGAAATTTTACTGTGATGAAAAGCGTTGTATAGATTGCGACGGTTGTAGTGTTGCTTGTGATGAAGCACATGAGCTTCCAGTGGGAATTAGCAGAAGAAAAGTTATACTTTTAAATGAAGGTATCGAAGGTAAAGAGTTTTCAACTTCAGTTGCCTGTATGCACTGTACAGATGCTCCTTGCGAGCAAGTTTGTCCAGTAAATTGTTTTTATATTAGAGAGGACGGAATCGTACTTCACGATAAAAATATATGCATAGGCTGTGGATATTGTCTATATGCCTGTCCATTTGGTGCTCCTCAGTTTCCAACTGACGGTGCATTTGGAACTCGTGGCGTTATGGATAAATGTACTATGTGTGCTGGTGGACCAGAGCCTACAAACTCTGATGCTGAGCGAAAATTGTATGGACAAAATCGTATCGCTGAGGGTAAAGTCCCTGCATGTGCTGCTATGTGTTCTACAAAAGCACTTATTGTAGGAGATGCCCAGAGTGTTTCTAAGATATATCGTGAGCGTGTTGCATCAGTAGGTCATGGCGTACAAAGTGCTCCTTATGGCTGGAGTAAAGCTTACGGAAAATAAGGGGATGTCATGAAGAAAGTAATTTTACTTTGCTTATCTATGATAAGTGCATTTGCACAAAGTTATGCTGGCAAAGTTCCATTAGTATCTCAAAATCAAGGAGTTTATGACGGCACAAGCCGTCTAAACTCCCCTGAGTTATTGCACAATATAATGTTATATCAAAACTGGGGTGGACTTTTTGTAAACCTTCAAATTCATTGGTTTAGAACACTGTTTTTTGGTATAACAGTTGGTGTATTGGTTGTTTTCTTTTTGCATTATATTGTCATTGGACCGAAAAAATTCGCTCATGATGGCAAAGCTATTTATGTGTATAACCTATTTAAAAGGATTATCCACTGGATGGCCGCTTTGGCATTTGTGATAGTGATTCCAACTGGTTTTATGATGATATTTGGAAAAGAACTTGGTGGTGGCACTTTGGTATTGGATGCAAGATATTTGCATAGTATAGGAACTGTTTTATTTATAGTTTCTGTTATTCCTATGTTCTTGATGTGGCTTATACCGATGTTAGCTACATTTGACGATGTAAAATGGCTGTTTATGGCGGGCGGTTACTTGACCAAGAAAAAGGTAGTAGTACCTGCTGGTCAATTTAACGCTGGTCAGAAGATGTGGTTTTGGCTTGCAACTCTAGGTGGGTTTGTGATGATAATCACGGGTGCTGCGATGTATTTTGAAGATTTTGATTTAGCGATTTTAAAAAGCTTAAATCTTGATCAAATTGATATATTAAGAATCTCTGCGATTGTCCATAACTTCCTAGGTATGGCAGTTACTGCACTTTTTGTTACACACTTATATATGTCACTATTTGCCATCAAAGGCTCACTTGACAGTATGATAAGCGGTAATAAAAGTGAAGATGAAGTCAAATATATGCATAGCTCATTTTATAAAAAACTCAAAAAAGAGGATAAAATATAAAACTATAAAGAGGCAGTAAAATGCCTCTTTTATTAATGCAGTATTATAAATAAATATGCAAAAACAGCATATATATTGGAGGATGTAATGGGTCCAGTTTTTGAATTTGAAATTACCAAGATTAAGGGCAGTCAAAAATTTACAGTACAAGATACTGTTATTCGTGAGATAAAATTAGAGATTTATGTAAATGATAGATACATTACTGCACTTATGGGAACACCAGTTGACCAAATAGAGCTAGCAGTTGGGTATCTCATAAGTGAAAACATCATCGAGAATGTGAAAGATATTCAAAGCTCAGAAATCAAGAGCATAGATGACAAGATATTTAAAGTATACATAAAAGCAAAAGTAAATGAAAAAAATATTGATAGATTAGATACCCAAGGGGTGATTGTTAGTGGTTGTGGTAGAGGCAAAAGTACTCAGATTTCAAAAAAAGCTATAGAAGCTAAAATCATCACAGGTGATTTATGTATAAATGCTTCTCTTTTGTTTAAAGAGATGAGTGAGTTTTACACACAATGCCCACTTTATGAACAAACAGGTTGTGTTCATACTGCAAAGCTCTATTTTGATAAAGATACTTACTTTATAGGCGAAGATATTGCCCAACATAATACCATAGATAAAGCCGTCGGAAAAGCACTTATGGCTGGAATTGATGTAAGTAAATCTTTTTTGATGGTAAGCGGAAGGTTAAGCTCGGAAATGGTAGCAAAGGCAGTGATGCACCAAATACCAATCTTAGCTTCAAGAACAGCTTCTACTTGTAGAGGTGTAAATATAGCCGATAAATTTGGCTTGACTCTTATAGGATTTGTAAGAGGCGATAAGATGAATATTTATCGACATCCAAGGAGAATCAATGTCTGAAATAGATAGTTTTATACTGCATGCTGTGAATACAGATGGAAAGCTTACCTGTGCAAATGCCTATAAAATCTCTGCAAAAACAAAGATACCTATAGGTAAAATTGGTGCGAAGGCAAAAGAGCTTGACATTCGCATAAGCGAGTGTGGGCTTGGTCAATTCGGAAAATTGCCAAAAGGCGAATATTCCAAAAAAGCCGAAGAGAGGTTAAAACCTTTTATAAATGAACAAAATAAAATCACTTGTAAGCATGCAAGAAGTATAGCGGGAGGAATCGGGCTTAAAGTCATCAGAGGAACTTTGGAAGTTAAAAATATAGATGTAAATTATTGTGAACTTGGCTGTTTTAAAGAAAAAAAGAGGACTAGACTATATCTGAAAACAAAAACATGGATAGAAAATGAGAAAAAAGAACTTCTTTTTGGAAAAGGCAAAACTGAAGTTTTAATAGAGATACAAAAAACAGGCTCCATCTCACAAGCAGCCGTGAATCTTGAGATGAATTATAAAAAAACTTGGTCACATATAAAACTATTGCAAACTAACTTAAAAGATATTTTGGTACAAACTACTCAAGGAGGCGGGGAAGACAGAGGGACAAAACTTACCCCATTGGCAGATGAGTATATAGATAAATATAAACAACTTCAAACAGATATAGAAGAGTTTGCAAATCAAAGATTTAAAGAATTGTTCCTAAAACCAAGAAATAAAAGAGATTTTAAGAACTAAAGAAAATGTTATATTTTTTATATGAATATTAGAAAGAGGAGAGATCCTCTTTTTCACTCATAGGTTCATTTTGAGTGTTCAAATGAAAAATAAAGGATACAAATATGCCAAAATAGCATATTAAAACAAGGAGAAAAAGAATGAGAAGATTGATTTTAGGTTTAATTATATTTACAACTTTGGTTTACGCTAAACAAAATATAGTAGTTTTTCACGCAGGTAGTCTCTCGGTACCGTTTAAAGACATAAAAAAAGCATTTGAGACTAAGTACCCCGAATATAATGTACTCTTAGAAGCTGCGGGTAGTAGAGCATCTGCTAGAAAGATAACCGACATCGGAAAACCTGCCGATGTTATGGCAAGTGCGGCATATAAAGTTATAGATAACTTGTTGATTCCAAAATATGCTAAATTTAATGCACATTTTGCAACAAATGAGTTAGCCATAGTTTATACAAACAAATCAAAATATGCAAATGAAATCAATTCAAAAAATTGGCCAAAAATACTGCTAAGACCAGGTGTAAAGATAGGACACTCAAATCCAAACCTAGACCCAGCAGGATATAGGGCAATGCTTGTTACAAAATTAGCAGAAATTTACTATAAAATGCCAGGATTATTTAAAAAATTACTAGGATATAACGATTTTTACAAAAGTGGTGAAGAAAATAGAAAAAAAGTGATCATAAGACCAAAAGAAACTGATTTACTAGGACTTTTAGAAGTGGGAGCTTTTGATTATCTATACATCTATAAGTCAGTCGCAGAGCAACATCATCTGAAATATGTTACACTTCCTCCTCAAGTTTCTCTAGGAAGTGCAAAATATGCTAATCTTTACAAAAAAGTGTCATTTAAAATCAGTGGCAAAAAACCAGGAACTTGGATTGTCAAAAAGGGGTCACCCATGATTTATGGTATAACAGTGGTACAACACGGCGATAAGATGCCCATGAACAAAGAAGGTGCTGTGAAATTTGTCAATTTTATACTTTCCCTAGCAGGACAAGCGATCATGAAAAAAGATGGACAAGGACCTATAAATCCACCAGTTATCACAGGCGATGACAGTATATTAAAATAAAAATGTAAAAGTTTAAAATAGGAGCCTGACCCCTTTTTTAAACTTTTTTGAGGAAAAAGATGTTAAAAGTTAAAAATCTATTTTTAAAAAAAGGTGATTTTGTGCTGCATAAGCTCTCCTTTGAGATTAAGGAGAATTCATATTTTGTACTTTTAGGACAAACAGGGAGCGGAAAAACTATGCTTTTGGAATCGATTGCAGGGTTGCAAAGCATAGAGGGCGATATATATTTTAACGGCAAAGATATCACAAACCTTCCACCTGAAAAAAGAAACTTTGGGTTTGTTTATCAAAACTTTTTACTCTTTCCAAATATGAATGTAAAAGACAATATCACTTACTCAGCAAAATTTAAAAAGATAAAAGATAAAGATGAGCTTTTTGATGATTTAGTAGATTTTTTACATATTAAAAATATATTACAAAGAGATATAAAACATTTAAGCGGAGGGGAGAAGCAAAGAGTAGCAATCGCAAGAGCTATATATTCTCGCCCAAGATTACTACTATTAGATGAGCCACTAAGTGCGGTAGATCCGACATTTCGAAACTCTATCATGAAATCTTTGAAAGACCTTATCAAAAGATATAATATCACAATCTTACATGTAACACACAACTTTAGAGAAGCTTCATTTTTGGCAGATCGTGTGGCAGTCATGATAGATGGCGAAATTTTACAAATGGGTGGAGCTTATGAGGTTTTAAACGAACCAAAAAACATAAAAGTAGCAAGATTTTTAGGATTTAAAAATGTTTTTCCAACTTCTATCTTGGGTTTTAATCAAAAAGATAAATTTTTCACGGTTGACCCAAATCGCATAAAATTTGGAGATGAAAAAAAAGAAGATTTATACTGTTTTGCTTGTAAGATTGAGAATGTTTTGGGCATAAGTGATCACTATAAAATATTTGCGAGAGTTGGAGATGAGGTATTTTTTTGCAAAGTTCATGAAAGTGTATTTGATGGTAAAATTTTAAAAGAGGGTGACGAAACAAATATATATATCGATAAAAAGGATGTGACATTTATATGAAAGATAGAGGATTTCTGCTTGTATTTATTTTCTTAAGTTCGATTTTAGTTCTGTTTTTAACAGTGCCTCTCATCAAACTTTTTCTTAGTGTTGGTTTTCCAAATATTTTCCAAACTATGCAAGACAAAGAAGTATATGATAGTATATTTTTAACTCTAAAAAGTGCTTTTTATGCTGTTGTTTTTGTTTGCATCACAGGAATTCCGTTAGCTTACATCATCGCAAGATATGATTTTTGGGGAAAGTCAATGTTTGAAGCAATACTTGACATTCCAGTCATGGTACCCCACACAGCTGCGGGAATCGCACTTTTGATAGCCTTTAGTAATGGATATTTTGATTTTATAGATACAACTACTGGTATAGTAAGTGCCATGATGTTTCTCTCTGCACCATTTTTGATAAACGGAGCAAAAGAGGGTTTTAAAAAAGTAGATGTCAGGTACGAATATGTAGCAAGAACACTAGGAGCCAATAGATTTCGAGTCTTTTTTTCCATAGCCCTTCCAAATGCAAGAAACGACCTCATCAATGGAGCTTTGATGATGTGGAGCAGAGGCTTAGGTGAGTTTGGAGCGGTAGTCATCATAGCTTATCATCCGATGGTAGCACCAGTGTTGATATATGACAGATTTAATAACTTTGGATTAAAATATTCAGCTCCAGTGGCAGCTGACATGATACTAGTTTCGGTATGTATATTTCTAGCTATAAGATTTGTAAACAATAGAGTAAAACAATAATACCAATTCCCAAAATGGAGATTGGTATTATTTTCTTGAATTTCTTTTTCTTTTTGCATGTCTTTTCTCTGTCTTGACAGAGCGAATCCAAAGCCAGTTTACGCCATAATAAACACCGATGGAAACGAAGATTGCATATATGAGAGTTCCGGTGTAAAGCGGGATGAAGATATTGCCTAAATTATCTTCAAACCAGTGCATTGTTAGCTCTACACTTAAGTGGGGCTTGTTTAAAACGAAAGAGCCTGTTAGATACTCCATGTAGTACATAAAAGGCATAGTGATTGGATTGCTTAGCCATACCATACTGATGGCGATTGGGATATTGAACCTAGCTATCGGTGTCATCGCAAGAACTGCTAACATTTGAAAAGGCATAGGTATAAATCCCCAAAAAATACCAACTAGTAAACCTTTTGTAATAGCTCTTCTATTTACTGATAAAAATTCTCTTGGTATGTTGTATTTTTGTATAAATTTATCTAATTTTGTTTTTCCGGTTCTCTTTTTAAATATTTTTCTTATCATCGTGTGAAAGTATAGCAAATTTAATCTAAACTTTACACTTAAAGTTATATAATTTTGTAATGCTATTAGATCTGAGTTCAGATGCACATGAAAAAGCATACTTCATTTATACTTCGCTTTTTATTTACATGTAATATATAGTAAAATTTTTATCAAGGAAAATTCATGAAGATTGATTGTTGTGGTTTGGCTTGTCCCCAGCCAGTTTTAAAAACAAAAAAGGCACTTGAGGAGTTAGAAGATGACTCTTTACTTGAGATTTTAGTAAATTCTGTTTCATCTAAAGAAAATGTTAAAAGATTTGCAACTAAGCAAGGATATGATAGCAGAGTCAAAGAGTTAGAAGACGGAAAAACACTCATCACTATCATAAAAGGCTACGAGTGTGCTATAATCCCTAGCAAAGAAGAAAAATTTTTAAATAAATCTGTATTTATAAAAACAGATAAGATTGGAAAAGGTGAGCTAGGAAACACTTTAATGAAAACTTTTCTAAAAACAATTCTTGAGTTTAAAGCACTTCCAAAAAATCTAGTTTTTGTAAATGAGGGTGTATTTTTAACAACAAAAGATGAAAATCTTGATTTGATTGAAAATCTAAAAGAGCTTGAAATTAGAGGCGTAAATATATATAGTTGCGGACTTTGTCTAAACTATTATAAAATTCCAGCAGATGAATTAAAAGTAGGCGAAATCGGCAATGCTTATGATTCTGTTGATATGCTTTTAAACACGGATATGGTATCTCTATAAAGGATAAATTTGCGAAAATTAAACAATGAACACAAACTGACAAAATTCGTCAAAGCTGCAGGCTGAGCCGCCAAATTAGCTCCGGGTGAGCTTACATTGGCTCTTGGTGGCATAGATTGTAGCAGTGAAAATGTTTTAGTTGGTATGGATAGCAGTGATGATGCAGCCGTATATAAGATAGATGAAAACAATGCCCTTGTACAAACTGTTGATATCATCACACCTGTTGTGGATGACCCTTACATATATGGACAAATCGCAGCGGCAAATTCTCTAAGTGATGTTTTTGCTATGGGTGCAAAAGTAGCGACAGCCATGAATATAGTAGGCTTTGATGGGTGCAATCACCCAAAAGAAGTTTTAAGAGAAATACTTGATGGCGGGCAAAGCAAAGTGAAAGAGTGTGGAGGAGTTGTAGTCGGTGGACACACTATTGAGACTCCAGAGATGCTTTACGGTTTGAGTGTGAGTGGCTTTGTGCATCCTAAAAAGATTTATAGAAACAACACCCCACGCATAGGGGATGTTTTAGTTCTTACCAAACCTCTTGGCATGGGAATTTTAACAACTGGTATAAAAGCTGATATGGTTGATATTAAGACAACAGAAAAAGTGGCTTCAATATTGAGTGAGTTAAACTATAAGCCTTCGCTCATCATGCAAAAGTACGATGTAAGTGCTTGCACCGATGTGACAGGTTTTGGCTTAGCTGGTCATGCGTGTGAAATGAGCGATGAAAAAGTCACTATCAAGTTTGTTTTTGACTCAATTCCTATGTTGAGTGAGGCTTATGAGTTAGCAAATATGGGAATTATCCCTGGTGGAACTTACAGCAATATGTCCTACATAGAAGACAAAGTAAAAACGACAAAAGAGTATAAAAACGAGATATTTTTCTATGACGCCCAAACTTCTGGCGGATTGCTTATATCTGTTAGCGAAAAAGATGCAAATGACCTAGTGCAAGAGTTAAAAAATGAAGGCTTCTTGTACAGCTCTGTGATAGCTCAGATTTGCGAAAAAGAAGCATACTCATTGGTCATATAAATGCAATTTAGTGGTTTTAAAAAAGAAGGAATTGAGTTTTTAAAAAAATTAAAACAAAACAATTCCAAAGAGTGGTTTGAGCTTCACCGACATGAGTGGGAGCAAAATATACTAAAACCAAATCAAGCTTTCATAAAAGATATGGGTGAAACTCTTCAAATACTTGTGCCTACCATAAACGCTCTTCCAAAAGTTGGTGGTTCTTTGTTTCGCATATATAGAGATATTCGATTTAGCAAAGATAAGACTCCCATGAAGAGTAAAATCGGACTTCTTTTTTGGCAGGGCACTGCTCATCGCATGCAAAGCAGTAGTTTTTATATGCACTATGATGAACACGAATATTTTATAGCCGCAGGCATAAGAAATTTCAAACCACCACTATTAAAGACATATAGAGAGTATATACAGAATGAAGAAAACAGAAGAAAACTGCATTTTATACTTCAAGATTTGGTTTCCAAAGGTTATATCCTACCGGCTCCAAAATACAAAAGAGTTCCAAGAGACTTTGACAAAGATGATGATTTTATATATCTGACACAATATGGAGCGATGTTTGCTTATAAAGTCTTTAAAATAGATGAACTTTTTTTTAGTGTAGAGTTTTTAGATTTTGCTTTTGATATATATACAGATTTAGAAGATTTGCAACAATGGGTTTATGAGATGGAAAGCTGTGCTAATACAAGCATAAATAAATCTATGGTACAATAGACTTAATATAACCAAAGGAAATAGAAATGGAACGGATATTTGCATTATTGTCTTTTATACTCATATCAAATATCTTTGCCACAACTTCTTTGCAAAAAGTATCACTCCAACTCAAGTGGAAGGATGCTTTTCAGTTTGCTGGGTATTATATAGCAAAAGAGAAGGGTTTTTATAGAAACTCTGGACTTGATGTTAAAATAAAAAGTTTTAATCACCAAAATACAGTTAGTGATGTAATCAATGGCAAGACGACTTTTGGGATACTAGACTCATCTCTTGTCTTAAAAAGATCAGAAGGGACGCCCGTTGTTGCCTTAACAGCCATACTTCAAAACTCTCCATTAGCACTTATGACTCTAAAAGACTCAAATATAACAAAAATTTCAGATCTAAAAGGCAAAAAAATAATGGCAACAAAGGAGTTTTTTAAAAATCCATACATAAACGCCATGTTCTTTGCAAATATGATTGACCCAAAAAATCTAAAAAAAATCCCGATTAGTTTTAATCTTGAAAGTCTTATAAATAAAAAAATAGATGCATATGCTGTCTATATAACAGATCAGCCATACACTATGAGAAAAAGAGGCATCAAATACAATCTCATAGGCTCTATGAATTTTAATGCCAATTTTTACAGCGATATACTCTTCACATCTCAAGAGGAGTTAGACAACCACCCGAAGGCAGTGCGAAACTTCTTAAGAGCGTCTTTAAAGGGGTGGCGATACGCTTTTGCTCATATAGATGAAACTATCAAATTAATACAAACAAAGTATAACTCTCAACATTTTAGCTATGACAAACTAAAATTTGAAGCAATGCAAATGAAAAAATTAAGTGATATCAACAGCAGTCATTTTGGAAAAATAGAGAAAATAAAACTCAATAATATCATAACCATGTACAGCATAGTTGGGGAAAAGATAAACATAGACAACTTAAAAGATTTTGTATATCACTTAAAGAGTCGTGAAACAAAATTGAGCCAAAAAGAGATAAATTATCTTCACAATACAAAAAAAGTAGTTACAATGTGTGTGGATCCAAACTGGATGCCATTAGAGATGTTAAAGGATGGAAAACACATAGGCATAAGTGCCGAATACCTCAAACTAGTAGAAAAATATATAGGAATCCCTATCAAGCTGGTCCATACTGAAAATTGGACACAATCTTTAACTTACGCAAAAAATAGAAAGTGCGATATCCTCTCCCTTGTCACAAACACAAAAAAGAGAAAGAGATATCTAAACTTTACCAAACCATATATTTCTACTGCTCTTGTCCTTATCACAAAACTAGACAAACTTTTTGTGAGTAATCTAAAATCTATCCAATCTAAAAAATTAGGTGTAACAAGAGGATATGGTTTTATAGATACTCTTAGGAAAAAATATCCTAACATTAATATTATAAAAGTTGACTCTATCCAGCAAGGCTTGAAAATGGTTAATGATGGAAAATTGTATGGCTTTGTAGATACTTTTTTTTCTGCTAGATACGAGATACAAAAGAGTTACTTTGGAGAGCTAAAAATAGCTGGAAAGATAAACGGTAATTTGGATTTAGGAATAGGAGTTAGAAAGGATGATTCTATACTTTTGGATGTTTTTAGCAAGGCTATAAACAGTATAAGTGAGAAACAGAAACAAAATATCATAAACCACTGGATATCTGTAAAATACTACAAAGGAATCAACTATACTATCTTTTTATATATAGGTATTTTTATACTTATTGGAGTATTTTTGTTTATCTTTAGGGAAATAACTTTTAAAAAATACAACAAGGTTCTTCAAGAAAAAAATAGTGAACTAGAAAAACTTGCCTCAACAGATATGCTAACAGGAGCTAGAAGTCGCAGAAGTTTTTTTGATATAGGTGAGCAGTATATATCTATCGCCAAAAGAGAGAATAAACTCATCTCTTTTATAATGCTAGATTTAGATTTCTTCAAAAATATAAATGACACTTACGGGCATATAACTGGAGATGCTGTTTTGAAAAACTTTGCAAGCATAGTCTCTAAAAACATACGAAAAAGTGATCTATTTGGAAGAGTGGGAGGAGAAGAGTTTGCTATCATCATCAACAATACAAACAAAAACAAAACCCTTCAAATCGCAGAAAAGATAAGAATGCAAGTTAAGACAGACATTTTGGAATTTCAAAATCACGAGATACATGTAACCGTAAGTTTGGGCATTGCAATGCTTGAAAAAGATGATACCCTGGACTCCCTCTTTGAAAAAGCAGATAAAGCCCTCTATACTTCAAAACAAAATGGTAGAGACAAAGTCACGATAAGTGAGTAAATAAATTTCGACGACACTTACAGGTAGAGGAGACAGTTAAATGAACAATATGGGTGAACCCCGCATAAAAATAGTTGCTATGCCAAAAGATACAAATCCTTCAGGGAAAATCTTTGGTGGATGGATTATGTCCAATATAGACATAGCAGGCTCTTTGGCGACTAGAGATTTACCACTTTATAGTGTGGTTACAGTAAAAGTAAACTCATTGGAATTCAGGGAGCCTATCTTTGTCGGAGATGTTGTTAGTTTTTATGCCAAGATTATAAAGGTTGGTAGAACTTCCATAAAAACCATGGTCGAAGTGACTGCTGAACGATTGTTTCAAGGTGCAAGGAGATGCGTACATGTAACAAGTGCTGACATTACTTATGTCTCAGTAGATGAAGATGGCAAGAAAACACCTGTGATTTGTAGTGATAATCTTCTAATAGCCTTAGGATTAGATATAAGTGCATGATAAATCATATGATATCGTCATCATTGGTGGCGGTGCTACGGGCTCAGGAATAGCACTTGATGCTACACTTAGAGGTTTTAAATGTTTGCTTTTGGAAAAAAATGATTTTGCTGAGGGCACAAGTAGCAGAAGCACCAAACTAGTTCACGGTGGAGTCAGATACTTAGAAACTGCGATAAAAAAGCTCGATAAAGGTCAGTACGATTTAGTTAAAGAGGGACTTAAAGAGAGATATAGAATTTTACACAATGCGCCTCATCTAGCACATGCCATCACTCTTGTTACTCCACTTTACAAATGGTATGAGATACCTTATATATATGCTGGATTGTTTCTTTATGACTTGATTTCAGGCAAAAAAAGCTTAGGTCGCACTCAAATAGTTGGAAAAAAACAGATAATGGATATATTTCCTGTTGTTAAGAAAGATGGATTAAAGGCTGGAGTTAGGTATTTTGATGGAGCATTTAACGATGCTAGGATGGCCTTAGCCCTTCTTCAAAGTGCAAAAGAGAAAGGTTGCATCGTTAGAAATTATAGCGAGGTTACAAACTTTAAATATATTGACCAAAAAATATCTAGTGTAGTCATAAAGGACAAAACCAGCGAAGAGATATATACCGTAAATACAAAATTTGTCATAAATGCGACTGGTATATTTTGCGATAGCATAAGAAAAATGGATGATAAATCAGCCCATAATATAGTAGAGCCAAGTTCAGGCATACACATAGTTTTAGATAAAAAGTTTTTGCCCAACAACGAAGGCTTAATGATACCAAAAACAGAAGATGGTAGAGTTCTATTTATGCTTCCTTGGATGGGAAAGTGCTTAGTCGGCACAACAGATGAAGAATCACATCCGCAAGAGCATCCAAAAGTAGATGCTGGGGATATCGAATACTTACTAAGACATATGAGAAAATATTTTAGTATAGATATCAAAAAAAGCGATATCCTCTCTTCTTGGTGTGGGCTTAGACCACTTGTATCATTAAAACACACGGATGACACAAAAGGGCTTGTGCGAGAGCACTATATCGAACAATCAAAATCAAACCTCATAAGTATAGCTGGTGGGAAATGGACATCTTATAGAAAGATGGCGGAAGACGCGGTAGATGTCATACAAAAATTATCTAATGATACAAAATTACACAATTGTTGCACGAAAGAGTATATATTATCGGGAAGTAGAAGAAATACAGAACATGTTAAAGGAAATTTAGATAAATTGGGATTAGAAAAAGATTTGCGTACTCATTTGATTAAGACCTATGGTTCGCAATCTTTGGTTGTTGTAGATTTTATTCAAAAATACGGCAAAGAAAAAATTCATAAAAATTATCCAGTTTTGAAAGCTGAGATTTATTATGGTGTTAAACACGAGTTTGTCAAAAATCCTCTAGATTTTTTGGTTCGTCGTGTTGGATTGGGACTTATAGACTTAAACGCTGCAAAAGAATCTTTGGAAGAAGTAACATTGGTGCTAAAAGAGTCATTCGGTTGGAGTTCTGAAGTGTCTGCTTTAAAACAAAAAGAGGCATTAAAGCTCTTAAATGATGGAATATAAAACAATTTTGTAACCTCTTTGTTATTTTATTGTTATATAATTTCACTTATGGGTTAAAACCCAAAAAATTTACGAGGAGAAAGTATGAAAAAATTAGCTATATCATCTGTTGCGATTGCAACACTGCTAGCGGGAAGCCTATATGCAGGCAATGGAACACTTAGGATATTAACTTGGAAAGGTTATACTCCCAAAGCACTTGTTCAAGCTTTTGAAAAGAAGACGGGTATAAAAGTAAAAATCACTTATAGCAATAACGAAGAGATGATCGCAAAACTTCGTGCAACTCGTGGTGGTGGATTTGATTTGGCTCAGCCAAGTCAGGATAGAATCTCTTCTGTGCAGAAGAAATTCAAAATTTATCAAGCTATAGATTACTCAAAGATTAAAACTGCACAACTTATCCCTTCAATGCTAAAAGCAGTTAAGAAAAATACACTTGTTGATGGAAAATCTTATGCTGTTCCTTTTGCTTATGGAACTTCTGGGCTCATCGTAAATAAAAAGTTTGCTTCTGGTGCAAAAGATTATACAGCACTTTTTAATCCTGCATATAAAGGTAAAATTAGCTACAGGCTTAAGCGACCAACACTTATAGCTGTTGCTTTTGCTCTAGGTTATGACCCCTTTGCAGCATATAGCAACAAAGCAAAATATATAAAGATTATGAAGGCTGTTGAAAAAAAACTGATTGCGGAAAAACCTTTGGTTGATAACTATTGGGCAAATGGTGATTCACTTCTGTCTATGCTAAGAAGTGGAGAAGTTGTTGTAGCTATGGGTTGGGATGGAGGTGGATGGAAGCTCCACAAAGAAAATCCAAATATAGACTTTGTTGCACCTAAGAGCGGAGCTCTTGGATGGATAGATACATTTGCAATCCCTGCAAAAAGTAAAAATGTGAAAGCAGCCTACCAATGGATAAATTTCATAATGAATGCAAAAAATGCTGCATATTTTACCAACAAATCAGGTTATGGAACTGCATCTAAGGGAGCTACCAAATTTCTTAAAAAAGAGATTAAAGGCAACTTTGAGAGATCATTCTCAAAAGCTGATATAGACAATATAAATTGGTATCCACCAGTTCCAGCAGGTCTTGAATCAATAGAGGGAAAAGTTCTAGATCATATCAGAGCAGCAAATTAATACAATACTTAAAGGCACACTCAGGTGCCTTTAAGATTCTTTAAATATTTAGGTTAAAAATGGATAATATCTTAGAAGTTCAACATATTTCAAAAAAATTTGCAGGACACACTGTAATCAAAGATTTGAATTTTGGTGTAAGAGAAGGTGATTTCTTTTCGATTTTGGGACCATCAGGTTGTGGAAAAACTACACTACTTAGGATGATAGCGGGATTCTTAGAACCAACAAGTGGCAAGGTGATTATAAGAGGTGAGGACATGAGTGGAATTCCTCCAAATAAAAGACCTGTCAATATTGTTTTTCAAAGTCTCGCTCTTTTTCCTATGATGAATGTTAAAGAAAATGTTGCTTTTGGATTAAGAAGAAGAAAATTTACCAATAAAGAGATTGATGAAAAGGTATTTTCCATGCTTTCTCGTGTGGGGCTTGAGGATTATGGCAATAAAGCTGTTACACAACTCTCAGGTGGTCAAAGGCAAAGAGTAGCGATAGCTAGATCATTGGTTTTAGGGCCATCTATTTTACTCTTAGATGAACCTCTTGGTGCACTTGATCGAAAGCTAAGAGAACACATGAAGATAGAGCTTAAACTTTTACAAGCAGAGTTAGGCACCACATTTATATATATAACGCATGATCAATCAGAAGCACTAGTCATGAGCAACAAAGTAGCGGTCATGAACAGTGGGAATTTTGATCAGTTAGATACCCCTAAAAATCTTTACAAATTTCCTGCTACTAGCTTTGTTGCAGGTTTTGTCGGAGAAACCAATAAATTTGATATTTCAACACAAAAAACTGAAAATAACATGATGAATATAACTACCAAAAAAGGATGGAAATTAGAAAAAAGATTTTTTGAAGATGAAGAGCATAATTTTCTTTTTATCAGGCCAGAGTCCATCATCTTAAAACCAGATGACAAGCTAAAAGATGTAAGTAGGTTTATGATTAAAGTTAAAACTATCCTTTTTGATGGCTCAAATACAAAAATATCAGCTTATACTAAAGTCGGGGATGAAAGAATTCTCATAGCACTTCCACAAAATGCACGATTTGAAAATATAGCTGTTGGAGATGAGATGGAAGCTGCTGTTCATCATAATGATCTTAAATGTTATAAGGAATAAAAATGTCAAAAATTAAATGGGGTTTTTATATATTTTTAATTCCTGTACTATTGTGGCTATTTTTACTCATAGTATTTCCTCATATAGATCTTTTTGTCAATTCATTTAGATCTCAAAATAATCTTGGTGATTCTATTTGGTCTTTAGCAAATTACAAAGCATTTTTCAGTGACAGTGTTTATTGGTACACATTTGTAAGAACAGCTGTTTACTCCATACTTGTAACATTTTTAACATTTATCGTGACTTTTCCTGTTGCTTTTTATATCACAAAAGTTGTTTCAGTAAAATTTAGTGGATTTTTAGCACTTTTACTTCTAATGCCATTTTGGGTAGGTGAACTAGTAAGCGTTTATGGATGGATGATACTTTTAAGAGAAAGTGGAATTATAAATTTCTTTTTGTTAAAAATGGGAATTATCGATACTCCGCTTAAGATGCTCTATAATGATATCAGCATGATTATCGGATTGGTTTATATGTCTATGCTTTTTATGATAGTGCCGATAATGTCCTCTCTTGAGGGCATGGATGATTCTTTGATTGAGGCGGCTAGTGATCTTGGAGCTTCAAAATTTACTATTATAAGGAAGATTGTTATCCCCCATGCAGCTCCTGGCATCGTTTCAGGAAGTATAGTAGTGTTTATGCTTGTGTTGGGAGACTACCTGACTCCTGATCTTCTTGGTGGAAAAAATGCGTTATGGTTTACGGAACAGATATACAATGAATTTATAGCTAGTTTTAATTGGAATGAAGGGGCAGCATTTGGATTTTTGCTACTTGCCTTATCTACATCTATAATCTGGTTGGCACTAAAGATAACCAATCAAAGTTTTGAAAAGGCTGTATCATGATAAGAACTCTACCCTCATCAAAAACCTATAAGATCGGCTATACCATATTTATAGCATTATTTTATGTTTTTTTATTTGCACCGCTTATCGTAACCTGCGTATTGGCTTTTAATAATTCTAATTTTCCAACATTGCCATGGAAGGGATTTACTCTTGATTGGTTTTTCGCAAACAATGGACAAAGAGTAGGTGTTTTTGAAGATAGCGACCTTTTAAGCAGTATGTATATCAGTTTTGAAACAGGATTTTATGTTTCTGTAATGTCTTTGATCGTTGGCACGATGGGTGCGTTTCTATTTGTGCAAGAAAAATTTAGATTTAAAGGAGCTTTATACTTTTTGGCTCTTGCTCCATTGGTTATACCAGGCGTTATACTAGGTATCTCTATACTATTGAGCTCTACCATAGCAGGTGGTTTTGTCGACCAACATTTCGGCATAGATATACCATTTTTAAGGCCTAGTTTCTCTCTTGTTGTCTTAGGACAATTTTCTTTTATAACAACTTTTGTAGTGCTTGTTGTTTCTGCAAAACTAAAGAAATTTGATGGTACGCTAGAAGAAGCAGCATTGAATTTAGGTGCTAGTAGATTTGATGTGATTAGACTCATCACTCTTCCTTATCTGAAGCCTGCTCTCATAGGCTCTTTTATCGTCTCTTTTCTTATGAGTTTTGGAAATTTTAATACAACACTATTTTTAGTAGGTTCAGATACAACTTTACCTATAGATTTGTACTCTCGTATTAGGGACGGGAGTACCCCTGTTTTAAATGCTGTATCATTTTTATTGATATTTGGAACTTCTCTCCTGGCTGTTTTCAATTTAATTTATAATAATGTGAAAAACAAAGAATAATTACTTACTCATAAATGATTCTCAACTACTAGTTGCATAAAAATTTAGATTTTGTAAGTAAGAAAATTAGCTTTCTTGTTTTATCTTAGATATTTTGTTTTCTAGTAAAAATTACATAAAAATTTAAAATAAAAATTAAGCATATATATGATACATTTTCAAAATTTTAAATAGGATAGCAGATATGTCATTTTGGGAAAATTTTGATAAAAACAAAAAGCTTATAGTCGCGCATAGAGGGGCTAGGTCAATAAGAGCTGAAAATACCATATCCGCTTTTAAAGAGGCTATGAAAAGTAGTGATTTTATAGAATTAGATGTTGCATTTAGCAAGGATGGTATCCCTGTTATAATACACGACAATACGCTTGAGCGAACGAGCAATGTAAAAGAATTTAAAGAATTTAAAAAACCTTATAGAGTCAGGGACTATACATATAAACAGTTGCTAAAGTTGGATTTTGGTTCTTGGTTTATAAGAGATGACCCTTTTAAAACGATAGAAAATGGTACCGTTACGATAGAAGAGCTAAAAGCATTAAAAACTCAAAGAATATTGACATTAGACCAAGTTTTAAAACTTTTTAAAAAACATAATTTTCCTGTAAACATAGAGATAAAAAATGTATCTAGGACAGAGTACGACAAAGTAGCTGTAAAAACCATCATCGATCTTATAGAAGAACATGTTATGGCGAACCTAGTTCTACTCTCGTCTTTTAACCATAAATACCTTAGGCAAGCTTTTAAAATTAACTCACATATTGACACAGCTGCCCTAGAAGAGAAAGTTCCTTCAAAAGATTTAGTGAAGCGCTTAAAAAAACTAAAAGTAAGAAGCTATAATCCTTCACTAAAAATTGCTGATTCAGATTTGATAAAAAATATAAGCAATGCTGGAATTTTTGTGAACATATTTACAGTAAATGATAAAAATGAAAGGATGAAACTCTTTAATGAAGGAGCAAAAGCAGTTTTCACTGATGTGTTAGAATGAGAAAGCTACTTTTTTTTATATTAACAACTTCACTTTTTTTGTATGCATTTGATATAAGTGATGCAAGTTTAAGAATATTAGCAAAGAAAAATGGATTAAAATCTGCACCAACTACATATAAAGAGTTAAAAACTATAGCAAAAAAAGCTGGAAATCCTTTGACACCACAAAAGATAAATCTAGGAAGAACTCTTTTTTTTGAACCACTTCTCTCAAGAGATGAAACGCTTACATGTGCATCTTGCCATAAACTCTCCGAAGGTGGTGATGACAATCTACCAACTGCTATAGGATTTAAAAAAAGAGCAAATCCAAAGCATTTAAATTCTCCAACCGTTCTTGATGCTTCCTTGTCAAGATTTCTGTTTTGGGATGGTAGAGCAAAAAGTGTAGAAGAGCAATCAGGAGGTCCAATCCAAGCTCATTTTGAGATGAATTTAACTCCAGAAGAGCTAGTTGTAAGACTAAAAAATAGTGTCATATACCAAGAAGCTTTTAAAGATGCATTTGATGGAATTATCACTTTCAAGAATATAGAAAAAGCTATAGGAGCATATGAACGAACGCTAATAACTAGAGGAAAATTTGATGATTTTTTAGATGGGAATGATAATGCCATCAGTAAAAAAGCAAAAAGAGGCTTAGTCCAATTTATCAAACAAGGATGCACCAAATGCCACTATGGAACCACTCTTGGCGGACAAACGATGCAAAAGTTTCCAAAATTTGTAAAAGCTTATCCTTTTAAAAATATAGGCAACTTTAAAGGAAAAGATGATAAACAAATCATCCGTGTTCCACTTTTGAGAAACATCATAAAAACAAAACCATACTATCACAATGGCAGCATAAAAAGCCTCTTTGAAGTCATAAAAATAGAGGGCAAAGCTAACACAAACAAAGAGTTAAACAAAGGGCAAATCAACGATATCATAGAGTTTTTTAAAACATTAAATGGAGAGATTATTGACTATGGACTTAACGGCTAAATTATATTTTTCCCTCTATTAAACCTTCAAAAATCTTTGTTGAAAGATTGATTCTTTGCGTAAAACTACTCTTTAAAGCCCTCTCGTGTGCTGTGTGATCTCCGTCTCCAAAAGGTCCAAAACCATCAAGTGCAGGAGTTCCACAAGATGAGACTATATTTGCATCACTCACACCTCCCCTCGCCTCAGTTAGTAGTTTCTCTTTAGTGTAGTTTTCTATGTTTTTTAAAAACAGAGCTTGAGGTTCATTTTCTTCCATAACATCTCTTTGAATTCCGCCACTTAAAAACGAAATAGTACCTTTTACATGTGAGGCTTTTACAATCTCATCTATCTGTTTTAAAACCCTATCTCGCTCACTCGCATGGGTATATCTGATTTCAAAAGTGAGCTTCGCACAAGGTGAAATCGTATTTGCTCCAACACCACCTTCTATCTTTCCAACATTTACAGTCGTCCCCTCATCAAGATTTGTCAACTTTATCAACTCTTGTATCTTATAAGCCGCTTCTAAATTTGCATCGATTCCTAGCTTGTAATTATTTCCAGCATGTGCTGCTTTTCCTTCTACATCTATATAAAATGTCCCTGCTCCCTTTCTAGCCACTACAATTTCCAGATTTTTGCCAGCTGCTTCATATACCATACAACAATCATAATCTTTAGCGATAGCAGAGCTGACAAATTTTGAATCATCACTTCCACCCTCTTCATCGCTGACTAGCAAAAAATCTATATTTTTGATTACGCAATATTTTTTATATGTATTTCTAAGTGCTTCAATAGCTACTATATTTCCGCCTTTCATATCACAAACACCAGGCCCATATATCCACTCTTCATCTTCATCAAATTTCTCAAATGTTCCAGAAGGAAAAACAGTGTCCATGTGACCCAAAAGAAGAAGCTTTTTGCCCTCTTCTTTTTTCGATTTAAAAAGCAAATGATTGCCTATCTCGTTTCGCTCATAAGTCTTACATGCAAAGCCCAAATCATCAAATATCTTCTTATAGACCTTGGCATTTGCATCTACTCCTTCTTTGTTTTTTGTAAAAGAGTTCATCTCTATAAGTTTTTTTAATTCATCAAAATTTTTCATGACTTCACCCTAAATTTTTTGTCCAAATTATACTTAAATTTACTAAAAATTAAGTATAATTTAACCACTAATCATAAAGGATATCATCATGAGTAAAACAATCGGCATGTGGATGTATCAAAATGGAGGCGGAACGCAGATACAAGAAAAGATGATTTATAAGCTAAAAGAGCGAGGCATAAATACGATAGCAGACTTAAATCTTAGGTATGCAGTCGCAAAAGATGAAAAGATGTATATACACGACACTCTTATAAATAATTTGGATCTATTTTTTTCTTACAATGCAGGAGAGCAAACTCAATACCAAGTTTATCTTTACAAGATTATAGACTCATTGATGCCTACAATTAATAGCTATGATGCTTTTAATATCACCGAAGATAAGTTTCTAACTTCCTTTACTTTAAAAAGCAAAGGAGTTAATTCCACTGATTTTAGACTTTGCCATAGAGATGACGCACTTTATCTTAAAAATTTTATGCATGAGTGGAAAAAAATGGTTTATAAACCAGTAGATGGTTGGGGTGGAATCGGTCTTACAAAGATTGAAAACGAAGCTACACTAGATGTTTTAATGCCATTTTTAAATCAAGCCGATTTGAGATTTTTTTATGTTGAAAAATTTATAGATTATGATAATAGTGACTTTCGAGTTGATATCGTTGATGGCGAATATATCTCGTGTTACGGTAGGCGAGCTCCAAAAGACAGTTGGAAAACAAATGTTACAAGTGGTGGAAGTGTATTTTTAAGAGAGCCAAATGACAAACTTGTAAATTTGGCAAAAAAAGCCGCCGCGGCAGTTGGTGCTGACATAGCAGGGGTTGATATCATTTATGATAGAGAAAAAGAAGAGTATGTTGTGCTTGAAGTAAATGGCATACCAGCATTTGCAACACCAGAACAAGAAAAGATGGGGCTAAATTTCAACGATAAAAAGATTGATTTGATAGTAAATATGATAGAGCGAAAAGTAAAAGGATAAGAGCATGGGAAAGAAAAAAGCAGGAAAGAAGAAGTTACCAAAGTTAGGATTTTTGTATTTAGATTATGTATTGAGGTTTTTTGATCACTCAAACTTTAGAGGGTGGCCAGATAAGATTGAAACTGTGACTTATCACTGGAAAAATGATAAAAAAAGATTTATCAAAGAGGTTCGAAAAAAGAAGATTGATGTTTTGATTGGAAATATTCCAGCGACTGCATATGAAACTTTTAGAGAGATAGCTAGAGAGCTTCCACATGTAAGATTTATACCTTCTATGGATACTCAATTTTCAAATAAATCTAAAGAAAATGTCACTAGATTTGCTTGGAAATATAAGCTTCCAATTCCTCAAACACATATATTTTATGATAGAGCTAAGGGATATGAGTTTTTCAAAAACACTAAGTACCCAAAAATAGTAAAAAGAAGTTATGGTCCTTCAAATTATGGCGGATACTTTGTCCATAAAGTTGATAGTGCGGATGAGGCTATAGAATTATTTGAAACTAAAAAATATCACCCTATCTATACACAAGATTTCGTGCCGATGGAAGCAGATATAAGGGTGATGCTTATAGGACATAAACCAGTTTGTGCATTTTGGAGAAGACCTCCTGAGGGCGATTGGCTAACCAATACAAGTCAAGGCGGGAGCATGGATTATCAAGATGTCCCAAAAAATGTACTTGATTTGGCGGTTAGTGTCAGCAAAGCTGCAAACGCAGAGTATTGGGCTTGTGATGTAGCTTATGGAAAAGATGGAAAGGTTCGCATTTTAGAGTGTGCTACAGCATTTGCTGCTTTTCCATACATAAGAGATTGGATAGGTCAATACATCATGTGGAGCTTAAGTAATGGTAAGTTTAGAAAACCTCATATGCCTATGTTTAACTGGGAAGAGTTAGGAAAGATAGACAGCTCACTTCTTAGGACCATGCGACATATCGCTTTTGGCAAATACACTCCTAGTTATGACGGGGCATATTTTGATGACAAGAAAAAGGCTTATGGAGATGGAGAATATTATATACACGAGCTGGATGCCAAGTACCCTATGATGGATATTGTGCCAAGAGATTATGAAGAGTGGCCTAGTGAGAAGTGGAATTTTCAAGATAGATTTCCGCTTAAAAGTGTAAAAACTATGAAAGTTGAAAATTTAGAAAACTCACGCATAGAGATTCCAACAGGCGATGAAGCAAGCCAAGAGTTAAATATATCAAGAGAAGAGCTAGAGGAGTTATTTGCTTCCATAAAAGGTTTAGGTGCAAAAAAAATAAAAAAGATATTTGAAATTTTTAGCGACATTGCCATAGTTGATGTTTTAGAACAACAACCAAGTGCTTTTACATGTATAAAAGGCATAAAAGACAAAACAGTTGAAAAGATAGTTGAAAAATGGATAGATTTTAAGGAGAAAAAGGACTAAATATAGTCTAAATCATGAAAAATCAATACATCTCATACCAAGAGGGTATAGAGTTATTGGAAAAATACTCCAAACTACACCCTGATATAATAAAAACCCAAACAATCGGAAAAACTTGCGAAGACAGAGATATAATCTTAGCAACTCTGTCTTTGCCACTAATAAATGCAGATGAAAAACCAGCGCTTTTGTTTACAGGTACTATTCATGCAAGAGAGTGGATAGGGCATGAACTCGCTATAAAATTTATAGAGTATATCTTGGATAATTACGATACAAATCCAAAGATAAAAAAGTTTTTAGCAAGATCAACTCTGTATATAGTGCCTTGTTTGAATCCTGACGGTTTTGAATACTCTAGAAAGCATTTTTCTTTTTGGAGAAAAAACAGAAGGCTCAACAGCGATGGTTCATATGGAGTAGATTTAAACAGAAATTTTTCTGTAGGCTACACGAAAGTGCAAAATATGAGCTCCAATGTCTATAGTGGAACAGCTCCTTTTAGTGAGCCTGAGACAAGAGCTATAAAAGATTTTGTAGATGACCACAAAAACATAACCATAGCACTTGATTATCACTCTCAAGGAAATGTCTTTTTCCCTGCACATAGATTTCGTCATGAAAGTGAGATTGATGGAACTGATTTAAATATACTTTGTGCAAATATGAGCGAACAAATAAATAGAGTAACGGGGCGAAATTATGGAATCCATAGAGGAAAACCGCCTGCAAAACTTATCAGTGGAAGCGGTAGGGAGTACTATTATTCTAGGGGCATCATCAGCGTTACAGCAGAGGTTGGAACTAAAAATATACCAGATTATATGAAAGTCATGAGCAGCTCTGTCAATGAAAATATACCAGCCCTTTTAAAAGCCTTGGAAGAGAGTGTAAACTACTCATCGCTTGCACCAAAAAGAGTTGATAGTTTTACTATCAAAGAAGTTGGGGTTGATAGTGTAGATCTTAGATGGGATTATGAATTAAGAGAAGACCTCTTCTTTGAAATCTACAGAAATACAAAAGATAAAGCACCTTGTGGTGAACAAAATATGGTAGGAATCACCAAACAACATAGTTTTACCAATATAGAACTTGAATCATCCACAACTTACTACTACACCATAAGAGCTGTAAATAAAAAAACAAACCTAAAATCACCATTTGCTCCAGTAGTGAAAGTGAAAACAAACCTAAAAAGAGCAGAGTTTTCAAAAATGCTTTTTGCTCTAAAGGATGGCACTGGTTATGTTGGTGAAAATATGAGTGAAGCAAACCGAGCGCATTTTGGGAATAACTCTATATTTATAGGAATAGACAAATCTAAAGGGATTTGTGATGGTGTTGTTAGCTATAATTTGAGCTCTATTCCAAATAATGCCATTATTAAACAAGCAAAATTTCATCTCTATCCTATGAACAGAGTCGCTGCAAAGATAGAGAGATTTGGAGAGTGGAATTTATGTTTGATAGATAAAGATGATATCAGCGATGTGGCTGATTTTGAAGAAGTTGAAAATGCACCTTGCATGCAAGTCATAGGGGGTGCTATCAAATCTCAAAATCTCACACAAGGTATATGGAATTATTGGGATTTTTCATCATATCAATGCTCACTCCTAGAATCTCAACTGCAAAAAAATGGAGCTATTTTTAGGATAGATGGGCCAAAAGAGTTGCCTTATGGTGAAGATTCTCAAATGATGCAATACGACATAGGCTACGGTACTTTTGGTGGCGGTTTGCACTACAGACCAATCTTGGAGATAAAATATACTATACCAAAAACAAAGGTGGATGTCCTTCCTGCCCTCTCACAAGAATTAAGTATAAATTTAAAAAAAGATGTTTTAGAGAGTGGATTTGATAAAAAAGGCAATAAGATTTATGGGCATCTAAGATATGATTTATCCGTGTTACCTGACCCTAAAACTACCGTCATAACAAGGGCTTATATCGAATTAAAAAATCAAACAACCTACAAGACATCAAAAGGCATAAGCTTTTATTTGGAACTTTTAGACCAAGATGAAAATATCACTAACTACGAAGATGTAAAAAATAGAGAAAGAGTTGAATACATCGGATATGAGCTTCAAGATAGTAGTTTAAATAAAAAGAAGAAGCATTATTTTATGTTTGATACACTCTCTGAACTGTTGTTAGAAAAAGTGCATGAAGATGACAAGCAACTTGATATCATCATAAATGCAACTACTTCATTCTCAAGCATAGCAGGCAGAATTGTCAGATGGGAAAACAATCCAAAGCTTATCATAGAGTACATAGAAAAAAGAAAAAAGCCTTTGGAAAAAGTGCAAAACTTAAAGCATACGATTAAAAACGGCTTAATAAAACTCTCATGGACAAACCCAAAAGATGAGGATTTCGTAGGAGCTTATGTGGTTAGAAACTCTTTTCATCCTCCAAAAAACTTTATGGATGGAGTCAAGATATATGGTGGCAAAGATGACTACACTTATGATACCTTTGGCTCACTTGATAAAAATAAATATTATAGTGTTTTTACTTATGACAATGTTCCAAATTACTCTCAGCCAGAAATCTTACATATAGTGTTTTGATCTAGGAATTTTTTAGGGACCGTTCAAAAATCTGTGTCAATTAAGTAAAATAACAAATACCCAAGGAGACACAGATGAACATAGAGATAGATGTTGAGCAATTTGCTCGTGATATAA
>Ga0256829_1000518_pt1 | contig 37966 bp, 34 predicted proteins | sample 131447metaG_FD_185979 | JGI IMG/M metagenome (GOLD analysis project Ga0256829, IMG submission 185979) | Hydrothermal vent microbial communities from Lau Basin, Pacific Ocean - 131-447 | ecosystem: Environmental > Aquatic > Marine > Hydrothermal vents | place: Pacific Ocean: Lau Basin | collected... | reverse complement strand
CCGGCCAGACCCACCAGCCGCGGCCGCGGGGATGGGCGGCCTAACGCGGCATACAGCCCGCGCACCACGGCGAAAGCCGTGAGCGCCACGGTGGCAAACAGGGTGGGCAAAATCAGGTTGTAGGCAAACGTGGGCGCGAGCCCCAGCAGTTTGACCGGCATCCCGACCAGCACGAAGCCCCAGTAGTAGTAGTTGATGTAGCCGTGGGCAAACCACGGGTCGTAGGGCGGGAAGGTAACGCTTTTCAGCACCGCGGTGAAGTACGATAAGTCCATGGGCTTTTCGCCGCCCTTCCACGGGTGCCACAGGTCGGGGTTCTGCCAGCGGATGTACAAATCCAGCAGGAAGAAGGCCAGGAAGAAGAGCTCTGCCCAAAGGATTTCCCGCTTGCGGCGGCGGAAGTCGGCGCGCAGGGCCGGCCATTGCAGGCGGGCCGCAGTTGCCGAAGCAGCGGTCAGCGCGAGCAGCAGCACGGCCAGCGCCCCGCGCGTTACCGGCAGCCCGGCGGAACCCCACAGCCAGGCGGCATAGGCGAAGAGCAGCATCCCGGCCAGGCGCGCCGCGGGGTAGCCGCCATCGGGGAAGGCGGCAAAGAAGGGGCGCAGCAGCGGCCATGCCACCCAACCCAGCAGCGCAATCAGCAGATACCATGCCAGCACCCCCAGCAGAGGGTAGCGGTTGAGCGGCGAGCCGAAGGGGAACAGGAGGCGAAAAGTGCCGCTGATCTGCTGCAGCCCCCAGCGGGCAGGCGGCAGCAGCAAGTTGGCCGGGTGCGGCGGGGCTTCCCCCGGCAGGATGTGCATCACGTGGTCAAGATCCACCGCTCCCAGCACGGCGCGCACGTGCGCGGCGTTGTAGGTGGCCCAGTTTTTGCGGAAGACGAAAACCTTGGGGTGGTCGTAAACGGTGAAGGCTTCTTCGGCAGGCTGGTCGTTGATGCGCAGCGGCCCTAACGTGGGGTCCGATTCAAACACCGCGACCAGGTCGTAGCCCAAATCGCCGTGGGCGGTATCCACGCGCGCGCGGTCGTAGCAGGTTTCCACGGTTTCCCACGGCGGGCAGCCCATCAGGTGGCGGTAATAGGCATTGACCAGCGGGTAGCGCTCCGGCAGGCGTGTCAGGCTGGCCCATTGGCGGCTGGAGGTGATGAGAATGTCGTCTGCCCCGTCCAGAATGTTTTCCATGCGGGTCAGTTTCTTCGCGTTGTCATCCCAGTACATTTCAAAGTTCAGCCCCTGGTAAATGCCGCCGAAGGGGTCGTAGTCGTCCATACGGAGGGGCAGGCCGTCGTCCCACGAAGTTTCGTTGGCCAGGGCGGGGGAAAGCACCCAGGCGCGGCCGCGGTGGGTGCCCAGGGTGAGGGTGTAAACTTCGCCGGCCTGCAGGTGCACGGCGGGGGTAAGCGGAATGACAAGGTTCTGCGGCGGCCCGGCAGTGTTGGGCTGCGGCGTGACGCGTACGCTTCCGCTGGCGAGGGCGGTTTTCTGCCCTGCGGGTTTCAGCGCGGCCGTCAGGGTGAGGGGTTGCAGGTCGGCAGGCGCGGGCGCGACCACGCGGTACACGCGGACGCTTTCCGGTGTGCCGCCGGCGCGGGCGCGGAAGGTAACGCTGAGCGGCGTGTCGGGCAGAATGGTCCAGTCTTTGGGGACGGGAAGCAGTTGCGGCTCGGTCTGCCCGCCGGGGGTGTGGATAGCGAGGGTGAGCGGGCCGGGGATGTGGCTGAAAATCCATTCGGTGGCTGCGATGCGGGTGTGGGGGCGGTGATAGATGCTGACGAAGGCGAAGGCCCAGGCGGCGGTGAGGGCGAGCACCACGGCGGTACCCGCTACGACCCAAAAACGCCGTCGGCGGGGCGCCTGCCCGGCAAGCCGCACCGCACCCCAACCGGTGATGACCGCCAGGCCCGGATACACCGGCAGCAGGTAGCGCATGGTGGGGTTGGGCATGGCTGATTCCAGCGCAAAGATAAACCCCGTCCAGCCCCACACCAGGGCGGCGAGGGGCTTTTCCTGCCCACGGAGCAGCCGCCATCCCAGCCACAGGAAAGCAGCCCAGGCTGCGAGGCCGTAAGGCAGGCCGGTGCCCCAAAAGGTCAGGTTTTGCCAGGCAAACCAGATGGGCCGCCGTGCCCATTGCATGGCGGGGGGAAAGTCGGCCGTGCCGCTGGTCTGGGCGCGCAGGGCGCGCAGGTTGTCCAGCCAGTGGGGGTTGAGGCCGCTGATGAAGCCCGGCCCGGCGAAGGCGTAAGGCTGGAAAACGCGGAAAGTCAGCAGCCCGATGCCGCCGCCCAGCGCCAGCAGGCCGAAAAGCCACGGGGTTTCCTGCTGCTGGGCTGTTTTGGGCAGGCGGGCGAGGCGCAGCAGCCCCGCGGCAGGCAGCAGCAGCGCTGCCGGCGCTGCACTGATTTTGGAAGCCAGCGCCGCACCATAGGCCAGCCCGAAGAGGGCAAACAGCCACCAGTCGTCTTTCAAGGGGCGGCCCGGCGGCTTCCGGCCAATTTCTATCGCCAGCCAGACGGTGACAAAAGTGAGCAGGTTGAAGATGCTGTCAACGGTGAAATAGTGGGCGTTTTGAATTTGCGTGACGGTAAAGGCGCTGAAAGCCGCGGCCAACACGCCGACGCGGCGGTCGTAGAGCCTCGCCGCCACCAGGTAGACCAGGAACACCAGCAGCACATCGGCCAATGCCGAGAGGGTGCGCCCCACAAGGTGAATTTGCCCGTAGCCGGTTTTGTGGAAGGCTTCCCCCACGAAGCGGGTCAGGAAAAGCGGCAAAGTGCCGTAAACATAAAAGCCAAAGCCCTGGTTGGTGGGGTTGAGGGTGGAATGGGCGGTATCAAAGTATTCCCGCAGGCTGTGCACCGGCTGGATGGCTGTGGCGACCATGGTGAGGAAACGCTCGTCGGGGTGGAGGTGCTGCTCGCCATCCCAGTTTTGACCGGTGGTGCGGAGGTAGAGGGCAAGGAGCAGGATGATGACGAGGGCTGCTTCGTATAGCCACGCGGGAAGGCCCCGGGGGCGTGCCCTCGTGGCCTGCGTAGGAGCGGCCGCGCGGCTCTTGGTGGTAGGTTCTGAGGGAGAGGGGGGGAGGTGAGTGGCGTTCATGGTTTGGGCGGAGCGCAAAGGAAAGGGCGTCTTTACGGCACGAAAAACACGATGAAATCCTTGCCTTCCAGCGGGCTTGGATGCAGCCGCACGATGGCGTTGGGGTAAAGGTGTTGCAGCATGTCCAGCGACTTTTGGTCTTCCGGCTTGAGGATGAAAAGTTTAGGCGGGGGCACACTGCGGGTTTCGGCGATGCTTTGGGGCGGCAGGGCGGTGTCGGCAATTTTCGGGAACAGCCCGGCGTTGATGGCGACCAGCCGCGTATCCACCCAGTAGGGGTAGGGAATGACCCAGGCGCGCTGGGGGGTGTTACCCAGGGCCACAAAGCCGTGGATGACCTCGCCGATGGCCGTGGTGTTCCACGCGCCGGCGCGAAATTCGTCGGCGTATTGGTGGAAAACCAGGTCGTAATTGGCGCGTGCGGCGATCACAGCCAAAAGGGCAAGCAGGCCAATGCCCAGCCACCGCCCTGCCCGCGGCCGCCAGCGCCGGAACGCGCGCCAGAGGGCATCGGCGGCCAGGCCTACGATGATGAACACCACCACATACGCCCCTGCCGTGCGGTTGAGGCAGGGGTTTTCGTTGGGAAAGGCCAGCGAGAGAACGGATGGCATCATCAGCAGCGGCAGGCTCATCAGCAGGAAAGCGTCTTCCCAATGGCGGCGGCGCGCCAGCCGTACCGCCACGATGACCAGCCCCAAGGCAAACAGCGCCCCGCTGACCCAGTCTAAGGCCGGGCGGTGAGGGATGGAATGCACCCAGATTTCCCCATCATCCCAGAAGGGCATGATGAGGGCTTTGGCAAGGTTGTTGAAGAAAATGGCGAGGGGGTTGCCGGGGTAGGGGCGTTCCAACTGGCCGAGGCGGGTGGCGCTGCGGTAGAAGAACATCTGCCAGTTGCCGAGCATGTAGCGGAAGAGCGGCAGGAAAACGATGAAAGAAAGCAGGCCGGTCAGCAGGAAGCCGGTGAGGGCACGGGTACGCCTCGCTCCCGCTTTTTCGTATAGCCAGTAAACAAGCAGCGCGGCGGCTATTGTCAAAGGCATCAGCCGGAAGGGAGAATAGCCATGCACCCCCGCCCCGAGGAACAGCCCTGCCCACAGGAAATCGTTCCGCCGCCCGTGGCGCAACCCGCGCACGAAAAAGTAAAGTGAAGGCGCGGCAAAAGCCGGGTAAAGCGCAAAGCGCAAGGCCACCCGCGAGGTAACATTCGGCCAGTAGGCAAAGGCAGCAAACAACGCCGCCCAAAAGCCCACACTCTTGCCGCCGAGTTCCTTGCCCAGCAAATAGATGAAAGGCAGCGCCAGCAGCCCCACCGTGACCATGCCGAGTTTCAGGCTGAGGAAGGAGTAGCCCGTGCCCAGGTATTTGATGACCGCGGCCACCAGGTACATTTCTATGGCTTCCCTGCCGGTATTGCGCGGGAAGAAGATGCGCGTTTTTCCGGCCAGGACGTCGGCAATATCCAGCAACTTTTCGGCGTGGTCGGAAAACATTTCCGCGGGCACGCTCGCAAGGTGCACGTAGCGGAAATACACCGCAACGGCAGCCAGCCCCAGCAGGGCAAGGTGCCACCACGAAAGCGTCACCTGCCAGCGTCCGCGGTGCAGGGTTTGCAGCGCCGTTTTCCAGCGCGGCGGGTTCCAGAAGGCGGCCACGATGAGCACCATGCCCAGCAGCCAGATGGTGGTGTTGAAGGCTGTGAAGCGGTTGCCCCCAAAGGCCAGAAAAGCGATGAAAGCCAGTACCAGCCCAATGCTGAGAGGCACAATGCGGACTTCAATCGGGCCGTCGGCGTCGCCTTCCCATTCGGCCAGGCGCAGGTCGGGCAGGCGCCATTGCTTTTGAATGAGTGCAAGCCCCCACGCGGCCAGCGCAAAGGCGTACACGGTGATGCCGATTTGCCAGTTGCGGCCGGGCGGCTCCATCATCCGCTGAGCGACCAGCGCGAGCAGGGTGCCTGCCAGTATGGCCGTCGGGAAGGCCGCCCGCGCGCGCGGGCGTTTGACCGGAATGGGGGAAACCGCCGTGGCTTCGGGATGGGCGGCGGGGGCCGACGGGGGCGGTGCGGTTCTGGAGGGGGCGGGTCTCGCTGCGGGGCGGACGGTAGTATTCGCGGGCCGAGCGGTACCCCGGATGGCTTCCCACAGTTGGGCCGCCGTGGCATCGTCTAACGGCTGCCAGCCGCGCGGGCGCAGCCCCTCCGGCAGGTGGGCGGCTAAGCGGCCTTTGATGTAGTCCAACAGGCTGAGTTCGGGCATGATATACCTTGCGATGGTATCAGCGTGATGGGGCGTATTTTACCATCAGCGCAGGGGGGCTACGCAAAGCGGGCGGCTCGTGGCCGCCCGCGGTTTGAGGCTCAGGCTTTTTTGAGGGCTGCCTTGAAGCCCTCAATGGCCGTAACCGGCGTGGGGTCGGTATCGTAACACATGGCGAGGTAATAGGCGATGTAGTCGCCCAGGTGCAGCAGGGTCCATTGTTGAGCCAGGGCGTTGCCTTCAGGGGCCTGCACCACGGCGGCATCCAGGCCGTGTTCCTCAAAAACCTGCGCGGTCAGGCGGGCGCGCAGGTTGTGGCGCGGGTGGCCGCTGCTGCCGCTGAGGAAGATGGCAAAAGTCTGGGGGAACAGCGCGGCAGGGTTGTCCAGCCCGGCCAAAGTGTTGTGGTTGGCTTCGGGCAGGAACTCGAATTGTGCCCATGCCTTGGCGATTTCGCTGATTTGCCCCTTCCAGCGGCGGGCGACGGGGGCGAAAGCACCGCTGCCGAAAACGGCCACCCACTTGTTTTCCAGCCGCAGGGCCCATTGCTTGGCGGGGTTCTTTTCGGTGGGTACTTCGGCGCGCAAGTTGGCCTGCTGGGCTCGCATTGCCGCCACCGCGGCGGTGAGTTCCTGCGCGGGGTCGGGAAGCCAGCCGGCGCGGGCGAAAAAGGCCAGCAGCAGCCCGAAGGAGTAGCCCACCGCGGCGCGCGGCTGCCCCGGGTGGACGAACTGCCACACGGTGTGGCCCGCTTCGGCGGCCTGGGCGGCCAGTTTGCCGCCGGTGGTCACGGCGAGCACCCGGCAGCCCCGTGCCTGCGCGGCGGCAAAGGCGCTCAGCGTTTCTTCGGTGTTGCCGGAATGCGAAGAGGCGATGAGCAGCACGCTTCCGCCCTGTGCCCAGGCAGGCAGGTCGTAATCGCGCCATACGGTGATGGGCACGGAAGCCCGCGACGCGGCGTAAGCGGCGAGCAGGTCGGCGCCGATGGCCGAGCCGCCCATCCCCGCGATGATGATATGCTGCACGCCCGCGACGTCGGGCATGGGGAATTGCTGCCCGAGTTCCCATGCCGTTTGCAGCTGGGCGGGCAGGCCGTTAATTTCGGCCAGCATGTTTGAGCGGTCAATTTCGGGGAAGTATTTGAAATCGTCCAGTTCCATGGGGGCTCTCCTTAAGAGGAAAACCACAGATTGCACAGATGGCACAGAAAAATCTACGCTCATCCGTGCAATCTGTGGTTTAGATTTTCCTGTGTTCCTTTTCGGCGCTTTGGTCGCCGCGCAGGAGTTTGACGGCGTGGGGCAGCACCGGAGCAATCACTTCCAGGTTTTCTACCGCGGCTTTGGGGCTGCCGGGCAGGTTGACGATGAGCGTGTGGCCGCGAATGCCCGCTGCGGCGCGGGAAAGCATCGCGTGGGGGGTGATTTGCAGGCTGGCGGCGCGCATGGCTTCGGCCAGGCCGGGTGCCTGCCGCTCCACCACGGCGAGGGTGGCTTCGGGGGTCACATCGCGCGGCGCAAAGCCGGTGCCGCCGGTGGTCAGGATGACGTCGTAGGCGTCGCTGTCGGCCCAGCGGGCTAACGTGTCGCGCAGGGCGGGCAGGTTGTCGGGCAGGATGGCGGTGTGGGCGACTTCCCAGCCGCGGGCGCGTATGGCTTCGGCGAGGGCAGGGCCGGAGAGGTCTTCCCGCTCGCCGCGGGCCGAACGGTCGGAGACGGTGAGGATGGCGAAACGGAGCATGAGGTTGGTCAATTAGTCAATTAGTCAATTAGTCAACTGGTCGGATGGTCAGAGGTGAGGTTTTTGGCGAGGGTGATGACGGGGAGGTTTTCCCAGCCGCGTTTGCGGTAGAAAGCCAGCACTTCTTTTTCGCTGGGCACGACCATGAGGTAAGCGCGCAGGCAGCCTTTGGCGCGCAGGCGTTTTTCGATTTCGTCCATCAGGGCGGTGCCGAGGCCGTGCTGGCGGTAGTTGGCATCCACGGCGAGGTGATAAATCAGCCCGCGCCGCCCATCAAACCCGGCCATCACCGCGCCGATAATCTCGCCGTTTTCGTTTTCGGCAACGACGAACAGGTCGGGGTCGTGGGCAACCTTTTTGGCGATCTCTTCCGGTTCGTCGGAAACCCGCAACTGGATGCCCGGCCCGGCGTTGGCCCACAGGTTGTAGACGGCGGGGTAATCTTCAGGAAAGCGGAAAGTGCGGAGGGTGTAATTCATGATGGCTTTGCTTCGTTGATGGAGTACTTCTCGGCTGCTTCCAGTAGTCGAGGTTGTTGAAGGGGTTTGGATGTGCGCTGAGGAACTCGTAGTTTGAAGTCGGCAGGCACAGTGCCTGTTTTTAGCCTTTCCATGATGAGGCGATGGTATTCGGGGTCGATCTCGGCAGAAATGAAATGCCGCCCTAACCGGCGGGTTACTTCAATTTCGGAGCCGCTGCCGCCGAACAGGATGAGCGCGATGTCGCCGGGCCGGGTGCTGGCTTTGAGGAGCATTTCGTAGAGCCCTTGAGGGATCTGGCAGGGGTGTTTGGTTTTTTCGTGGCTGACATTTTTCACCAGGTCAAAGTAAAACCAACTGTAGGGCATGCGGCCTTTGGAACCCTGCGCGATGCGCTGCCTGATGCGCTTGTCGTTGGGGTTTTGGTAAGGTACAGCAACCTGGTCTTTGTAGAAGCGGTTATGGCGGGTCTTGCGGGCGTGCAACACGCTGCGGTGGGCGGTGGTGAAGCGGCGGGGGGAATGCCCGATGTTGGTGTTGTAAATCCAGACGTAATCTTGCACTTCATAGCAGGCTTCATCGAGATAGCGCACCCGCAAATAGGCATTTTGCTTGGGGTAATTGATGAGAAAGAGGTTGCCGTCGTCTTTGAGAACGCGTAACGACTCTTTCGCGAGGCGAATGTACCAATCAATGTATTCGTCAAATTTGCGCGTGTAACTTTTGCCTTCGTATTTGACGCCAACGTTGTAATCGGGGTCGCCATAGACCATATCTACGCTTTTGTCGGGCAACTGCGCCAGCAATTCCAGCACATCGCCCAGATAAACCGTGTCAACGAATTGCTCGGTGGAGTACACACTCATGGGGTCGGCTGTGTTAGCCCCGGCATCTCGCCGCGCTGCTGGCACTTCTGAAAGAGGCGGGAAATGACTTGCTGCTTTTTGCCCATGCTATTCCTCCAACCCCACCACCGCCTTCCATGGTTCGGTGAGGCCGTCTTCGGTAACGCCGAAGAAGAGGCGGTTGCCTTCGGGCGTGTGCTGCACCAGGTCAAAGTGCCACTGTTTGCCTTGTTTGTATTTCCGCATCACGCCGCGGTCGCCTTCCCAGTGGATGCCGCGCACTTTGCCGAGGTCGGCGGGCAATTTGGCATAGCGGCTGATGGCGTAATGCCACAGGCGGCGCGCCGATGAGGTGGTGACGTTTTTGACCACATTGCCGTTGCGCAGGTCGCGCACGGTGTAGTATTGGGTGCCGTCGCGTTCCATGACCGAGACCACTTCTACACCGGTGCGAGGGGCGTCTTTGGGCAGGGGCGGCACTTCGTCTACCGGCGCGGGGCGGATGGTCGCGTGCCGCGGCTGGCCGGTTTCGGTTTTGGCGGGCGCGGCGGCGGCTTCCTTTTCCCGCAGGCCGCGCAGCACCAGGTCCACGATTTCATCGCGCACGGCAAGGCCGGTTTCGGCTTCGGCGCGGATGTAGATTTTGCTGCCGTCTACCGCGTAGGGGGGCTCGCTGCCCCGCGGCACCAGCACCCGAAGCACTTTTTTGCCCTGCGTTTCGTGGGTATCAATGGTAACTTCCAGCGGCGGGATGATGCGTTCGGAAATCTGTTTTGCCAGTTCGGCCGCGGCCTGGTCGGGGTTGTCAAGGCCGGCCGGGGGCTGCTTGGGGTCGTCGCTCAGGCCGATGTAGAGCGTGCCGCCGTTGGTGTTGGCGAAGGCGCACACGTCGGCGATGATGGCATACAGCCGCCCCCCGCGCACGGTCATGCGCTCGTGGAAGGCCTGAATCAGGTTGGCGCCTTCTTCGCGGGCCTGCTGGATGAAGTCTTCCTGGGGGGCTTCCTTGTGGCGGTGGGGGCGGTGGCGGGCAAAGTCGTTGCTCAGAAAAAGTTCTTTCAGCGCCTGAAAACTGACTTCGGGCAGCAGCACCTCGGTGGTGCGGTCGCCTACGCCCGGGTTGCGCCCGTCGCCGATGAGCCGGTGGGCGTCGGAGCCTTGAATGCAGTGCATCCGGCGCGGGTATTCGGGTTTGGTGCCGTTGAAGAACGCCGCGGTGGTGTGGCGGCCTCTCTTTTCCAGGTCGGTAACTTCCAGCGCGTGCAGGTGCGGGTCTTGGGTGTAAGAAATTTTGGTTTGCCCCGGCACATTGCGGGCGGCCACGCCGTTGCTGGAATTGGCGTGGGCGGCAATGGCCAGCCCTCCGGCTTCGTCAATCAGCCGGTAGGCGGTGAGCACGTCGCTGGTTGCCCCTACGGTAGCCGAACCCTGATCCAGTTTTTCGGGCGGGATGTTGAGGGTGAGCAGCAGGTGTTCTATTTCCCGCACGGGCTTTTCGGGCGGGAAGATGCCCAAAATGTGGAAACCCAGCGTTGCGGTGAGTTCAAAGCCGGGCAGCACCAGAATTTTCTTCAGCAGGCGGCGGTATTCTTCCAGCCGCGCTTTTTCTTCGGGAATCAGGCGGTCTAACTGTTCCAGCAGTTCCAGCTGCCGGAGCTCTTCTTGCATTTTCCGATAGCCGGCCACGGTGTTGTGGTCGGCAAAGGCGATGATGTCCACGCCGCGGGCTTCTGCCTGGCGGAGAATGTCAAGGTAAGTGATTTCTGGCTGCTGGTAGTCGCTGGATGCGGGGGTGTGGAGGTGCAAATCCATCACGTACCAGCGCCCTTTGGGCGAGCGTTTGCGTGCCACGGTGAATCCTCTCTCTGGAAAGTGGTGATGGGGAAATCGGTCAGGAGGCGGCTTTATTGCGCCAACACCTGGCGCAACAGGTGCAGCAGGTCGTCAACCATATAAGGCTTTTGCAGGAAGCCGTCGGCGCCTGCGGCCAGCGCAGCCTCGTCGTAGTTCATCCCCGAGGTCATCACCACGCGGGTATGTTTCAGTTCATCATCCTGGCGAATGGAATGCAGCAGATCCATGCCGTTGATGCCGCCGGCAAGGTGCACGTCCATCACCAGCAGGTCGGGTTTGTGTTTGTGGAGGTTTTCAAGCAAGGCGGCTGCCTGCCCTCCCCCAAAGACCACTTCAAAGCCCTCCATTTCCAGCAGGGTTTTGAGGAGGGAACGCATGGTGTGGTCGTCTTCCACCAGCATGATTTTAGCCATGGGGAGCGTCTCCTTGCGAAGCATCGGCGGGTGCGGCGGGGGGCGTTTCGCCGGCGGCAGGCAGGGCGGCGTTGAGCACATCGTCGACGGTTTCGGCAAAGATGAATTGGATGGCGGCGCGCACTTCTTCGGGCAGGTCTTCCAGGTCGGCCTGGTTGCGTTTGGGCAGGATGACGGTTTTCAGCCCGGCGCGGTGGGCGGCGAGCACTTTTTCTTTGATGCCGCCGACCGGCAGCACTTGCCCGCGCAGGGTGACTTCGCCCGTCATGCCTACATCGGGTTTCACCGTGCGGCCGGTCAGCAGGGAAACCAGGGCGGTGACGATGGTGACGCCTGCAGAGGGGCCGTCTTTGGGCTGTGCCCCCGCGGGCACGTGCAGGTGAATGTCGGTTTTTTCAAAGAAGTCTTCGGGAATGCCCCATTCCGCGGCGCGGGAGCGCACGAAGGAAAGCGCCGCGCGCGCCGATTCCTGCATCACTTCACCCAACGAGCCCGTCAGAATGAACCCTTTGCTGCCGGGCATTTTGGTCGCTTCAATGAAAAGGATGTCGCCGCCTGCGGGGGTCCACGCGAGGCCGATGGCGACCCCGGGGATGGCGACGCGCCGGGCGACTTCTTCCAGCCCGTAATAGCGTTGCCGCCCCAGGAACTCGCGCGCTTTTTCGGGGGTGATTTCCACTGCTGTTGCCTTGCCCTCGGCGATCTGGCGCACCACTTTGCGGCAGATTTTCCCGATTTCCCGCTCTAAGTTGCGCACGCCGGCTTCGCGGGTGTAGGCGCGGATGATGGTGCGCAGGGCGTCGTCGGTGAAGGCGATTTCTTCGGGGAAGAGCCCGTTTTCGTGCACCTGCCGCGGGATGAGGTAGCCTTTGGCGATTTCCACCTTTTCGTTTTCGGTGTACCCCGAGATTGGGATGATTTCCATCCGGTCGCGCAGGGGGGCGGGGATGTTGTCCAGGTAGTTGGCGGTGGTGATGAAAAGCACCTGCGAGAGGTCAAAGGCCACTTCAAGGTAATGGTCGCGGAATTCGGCGTTTTGCTCGGGGTCAAGCACTTCCAGCAGGGCGGAGGCCGGGTCGCCGTGGAAGTCAAAGACCAGTTTATCCACCTCGTCTAACATAAAAACGGGGTTGCGGGTGCCCACGCGTCGCAGCGCCTGGATGATGCGCCCCGGCATGGCGCCGATGTAGGTGCGGCGGTGGCCGCGGATTTCGGCTTCGTCGCGCACGCCGCCCAGGGAAATGCGCACGAATTCCCGCCCCATGGCGCGGGCAATGGAGCGCCCCAGCGAGGTTTTGCCCACCCCCGGCGGCCCGATGAAGCACAGGATGGCGCCTTCCCGGTCGTGGCGGATGGCGTCGTCGGGCACGCGGGCTTCCAGCGCTTCTTTGCGTTCCAGGCGCAGTTTGCGCACCGCAAGGTATTCCAGAATGCGGTCTTTGACGTCTTTCAGGCCGTAGTGGTCTTTATCCAGCACTTCCTGGGCGTGGTGGAGGTCTAAGTGATCTTCGGTAAGTTTGCTCCACGGGAGGGAAACCAGCCAGTCCAGGTAGGTGCGGATGACGCTGTATTCCGCGGCGGCGCTGGGCAGGTGGGCGAGGCGGTCAAGTTCGCGCAGCGCCTGTTTTTTGGCTTCTTCGGGCATGCCCGCGGCTTCAATTTTTTGCCGGAATTCCCTGGCTTCGGCGGCCTGTTCGTCTTCTTCCCCGAGTTCCCGTTTGATGGCTTTCATCTGCTCGCGCAGGAAGTATTCCCGCTGCATTTGCTCGATCTGGGAGCGCGCCTCGTTCTGGATTTTCTGCCCCAGTTCAAGCACTTCTACTTCGTGCGCCAGGATGCCGAGCAGTTTGCGCAGTTTTTCGGTAACCGAGTGCAGTTCCAGAATGGTTTGGGCGTCTTCCAGGCTCATGCGCTGGAAGTTGGCGACGGTGTAGGCCAGTTGCAGCGGGTCTTCCAGTGAGAGCACCGAGGCCACCAGTTCTTTGGGGATGGAAGCCACCATTTCGGCGATGGTCTGGAAGTGTTCGCGCACCTGCCGCGCCAGGGCTTCGGTTTCCAGCGACTGCTCGGTTTCTTCGGGAATGACCTGGACCCGCGCGACGAAATACGGCTCGGTTTGGGCGAATTCCAGCACTTTGATGCGCTGCTGCCCCTGCACCAGCAGGCGCACTGTGCCGTCGGGGGCGCGGAACAGGCGGTGGATGGTGGCGATGGTGCCGATGGTGTAAAGGTCGTTGGGGGCGGGGTCTTCCAGTTCGGGCTTTTTGGAAGCCACCAGCCCCAGGCGGCGGTCGCCTGCCACCACGTCGTCCACGAGGCGGATGGACCGCGGCAGCCCCACGGTGAGGGGGGTGCCCGTTTGGGGGTAGACGACCGTGCCGCGCAAGGGCAGCACCGGAATTTCAAGGGTTTCCGGCGCCTGGGGTTCGGGCGGTTGGGGCTGTTCGTCGGGGGGAGGGGCGGCTTCTTCACCCTGGTTGCCGCCGAGAATGCGGTGCAAAAAGGGAAGCACGGCCTGTTCCCAGGCCGCATCTTCTTCAAGCCATTGGGCGATGTCTTCCCAACCCATGTGCCAGCGCGATGCGGGCATCGGTGTTCTCCTCGGAGGTAAGGTCATTGGCCGGGATGAATGGCGACGGTGTGGGCGCGCCGTTTGGGCAGGCGAATGCGCAGGAAGCCGTCGCGGTATTCGGCTTCCACTTCGGCTTCTTCTATCGGCGCGGGGAGCGTAACCGTAACCTGGAACTGCCCAAAGGGGATTTCCAGGCGGTGGTAGGCCGAGCCGAGGTCGGGGTCGCGGCGGGTGCCGCTGATGACCAGCGTTTGGGCTTCTAATGAGAGGCGGAAATCGTCGGTGTGCATGCCGGCGATTTCCATGCGCACGATGATGGCTTCGGGGGTTTCAAAAACATCGGTCGGAGGGCGCCATGCGGCCGGGTAATGCTTCCACCGGATGTCAATCAGCCACGCCCCTTCCGGGTCGTCGCTTTCAGTGGGCACGGCGCTTAAGAGGGAAAACATGGCGCACCTCCGGAAAATTGCGGTTGGCGTGCAGCGGTTAGCGCGCGAGGGCGGCTTTGGCGGCTTCCAGCACTTCGCTGTAGTTGGGTTCGTCGCCTAAGGCTTTCATGTAATCGGCGTAAACGACGTTGTCGTTGCGGTCCACCACGAAAACCGCCCGCCGCAGCAGGCGCACTTCTTTCATCAGGCAGCCGTATTTTTTGCCGAATTCCATGTCCATGTGGTCGGAGACGACCAGCAGGCGTTCAATGCCGTGGTCGCCGCACCAGCGCTGCTGGGCGAAGGGCAGGTCGGCGCTGATGGTCACGATAACGATGTCGTCGCTGAGGGCTGTGGCGGCTTCGTTGAATTTTTGGCCTTCCAGGTCGCACACGGGGGTGTCAATGGAAGGCAGGGCAGCGATGACGCGCACTTTGCCCGCGGTTTCGGCCAGCACGGAAATTGTGCGCCAGTCGCGCGTGTGGGCGCGGAATTCGGGGGCTTGCTGCCCGGGGGTGATGTCGGGGCCGACGACGGTGACGTCGTTCGCTCCGAACTTGATGATGCCTTGTCGTTCTAACATGGTCATGCCACTCCTTCTGTGGGGTAAGGCGGGTAAGTAAGGCCGTTTTTCGGCCTTCAGCGCCCCCGACAGGATTCGAACCTGCAACCGTCGGATTAGAAGTCCGGCGCTCTATCCGGTTGAGCTACGGGGGCTGGCAGTTTATTCTTCCACCGGCCGGATGCCGAGGTAGTCGCGCTTGCCGGCCAGGGTGCGCAGGATGGTGCGGGCCTGCGCCGGGCGGTTGAGGTGCTCGGCCAGTTCGGCGGGGGTCATGGGGCGGTTGCCGTTGGCGATGAGCACCCGAAAGATGGCGTCCACCAGCGGCACGTGGGCGTTGAGGAATTCGGGCTGCTGGGCGCAGTGGGTCATCAAAATGTATTGCATACCGTCCACGGGGTGAACCTCGGCGGTTTCGGGGTCAACCCAGTCCACCGGGGTGGTTTCTTCCCAGTTTTCAAATTGTTTTTGGTGTTCGGTGCAAAGCAGGCGGTGCATGTAAAAACGCCAGTCGCGCGTGTGGGTTTGCCACCACGAGAAATCAATGTGGAAGGGGGTATCCAGCGTGGGCTTGACCAGACTGCGTCGTTTTCCCTGAGGCATGGTTGACTCCGTTTCAGATGGCAGATTCGTCTAACCGGAAGTACAGGTCGCCGACGTGGATGAACCACGGTCGGGTGGCCAGCAAGGCGAAAATGGGACCCGGCGGGCAGCGGCGGACGGCGTTGACTGCCGCGTACAGCCCGGCCGCGTGGACATGCCCCTGCGGTGTCAGTTTGGCGAGTTCGCGCAGCATGGAAACCACCAGGTTTTCCAGCGGTGTGCGCCTGCGGGCGGTTTCTTCCCAAACGGCATCCAGCGCTTCGGGGTCGGGCACGGCAATCACCATGCGCTCGTCAAATTCGGCGCTGACGATTTGCTTCAGCATGGCGAAGACGGGTTGGGCGTCGCGCCCCACCAGCACGCTGCGCACCCAGTCGCGCCGGGGGCGGTGGGTGTGGGCTTCTATGAGCACCTGCCCCGGCGCGCGCCCCGGTTTGAGCGTGACCAGGCTGCCGGGAAGGAGCTCTTTTTTCCGGTACCATGCCTCCAGGCCGTAGACATATTGGCCCGGACGCACGACCCAGCCGGGGAATTCTGCACCGCTTTGGGCGTCCACCCACGTGAAGCGCACCCGCGGGGCCTGATAGGCCGTGGGGAAAAGCGCGCGAGTTTTGGCGCTCAGGGGAAGGGTGCCCGCCCGCCAGTGGGGGTAGATCAGGGCGAGTTCTACCTTGCCGGGGATTTCCGCGACGCTGCTCTCTGGGGAAAGTTCGTCGCCCAGGGCGGTTTCCAGTGCCAGCATGTCGGCGGTGAGGGCTTCGCGGTCATAGTCCAGCGGGCGGTAGCGCAGGTGAGGGGGCGTTTCCTGCACGCCTTCCGGCTCCATTCGCCGCAGGAACCACAGCACCTGCCCTGCGGGGCCGACTTCGTCGAATTGCTCGCTTTCCTGCAGGGCGTAATCCAGCGAGAAGGCGGCCAGGTGGGGGTTCTCGGCCGGAAAGTCAATTTGCCGGATGATTTCGGCTGTGGGCAGCGGCCCGCCCCCGTGCATATCCAGCACGGCTTCGGCGAGGTTGAGGAAGCCGACATGCACTTCCATCAGCAGGGCGCGCGGGAACCACTTGCCCGCAATGCGTACAAATTCTTCGTTTTCGGCCAGCGCGGCTTCTATTTTTTGCGCCAGTGCTTCGCCATAGGTCGCCAGCACCTTTTCGGGGTTGTGCAGCGGGTCGTCGGCGCTCAGGCGGGGCGGTTCGTTGAGGGGGTGTTCTTCCAGCCCGGCGGCAAATTCGCGCTCGCGGCCGTCGGCGAATTTCACCCGAATGACCTGGAACGGCGGCAGTGTGGGGTTATGCGCCGCGCGCACGGCCACCACTTCGCCTTCGGCCCACGCTAAGGCCGGAAACACCAGCGTTTGCCCGACTTCGTAGTGCCCTTTGGGGAGGTAAACCGCGGCGCCTCCGCTCCGCTGGCGCTCCAGTTTTTGCTGTTCGGCCTCCAAACGGAACGCGACCAATGCCGCGGCCAGGGCTTCGGGCGTCAGCGGTGTTTCGGTTTCCAGCAGGTGGTTGTAAAGGGCTTCTATGTCTTCCGGTGTGATGTTCAGGTCTTCCCAATAAGTTTCGCGGATCATTGTTGGCCTCGCTTCACAGTTAGCGTCTTTTCAATTATACTCTATCTCGCTGCGCACTTTTCGCGCGGCTTTTTGCCTCAAAGGAGGGCGTATGGATGAGCGTTGGGTGGTGGTGTTGACCACTTACAATCAGGCCCAGGCCGATATTTTGCGCGGTTTGCTGGAAGCCCAGGGGGTGCCGGCGCGGTTGCTGCAGGAACCGGCGGCGCGTGCTTTGGGGCTTCAGGTGGGGCCGTTGGGCGAAATTCAAATTGTAGTGCCGGAAAGCCGCGCCGCCGCAGGGCAGGCCGTGGTGAGCGCCTTTTTCCGGGGCGATTTTGAAGATGAGGCTTCAGGAAGCGAAGAAGGCGCTTAGTATCTATCCGAAAAAACGGCGGGGCTGTACGATGCATCGCCTTGCGGCGGCGGCCTCGCTGCTGATCTCCCTAACCCCCGCCCTGGCCGCGCGTTGCGCGGCCAGGGCCGCCCCCTTCCCCTCTTAGTAAGAGGGGAAGGGGGCAAAGGAGCCGAGCCGTAGCGAGGCTCCTTGGGGGAAGGGGAGATCGGCGTCCTTGCCGAGAAGGAGAGCCGCGGGCACGGTGGATTTTTCGGATAGGCGCTTAGCCCGTTCCGGCTTTAGGGAAAGGCGCGGCCGAGCCATTCCTGCGGGTCCACCGGAACATCTCCGACCCATACTTCCCAGTGGAGGTGGGGACCGGTGACGCGGCCCGTGCGCCCGACTTTGCCGATGAGTTCCCCGGTGTGCACGCGTTGCCCTTTTCGGACCAGAATCTCCGATTGGTGGCAGTAGGTGGTGTAAACGCCCCAACCGTGGTTGATGATGGTGACGTTGCCGTGGATTTCGGTTTGCCCCACGAAGACGACCACGCCCTCCGCGGGGGCGTAAATGGGCGTGCCGACCTTGCCGCAGAAATCCAGGCCGGTGTGGTACCAGTAGAATGTGTCGTTGTAGTTGCGGCGGGTGCCGAAATAAGAGGGGTGGCAGGCGTCCAGCGGCGGGGCTTCCGGCGCTTTGAAACGCCCCTGCCAGTAACGGGTTGGCGTGGCGGGGGCGGTAAGGGCTTCAAAGCGGGCTTCTTCTTCTTTGTTGAGCTGGGGGTTGAGCAGGCCGGCAGGCACGACGAGCCGTTCGTAAGCGTAACGGCCGCGCTGCACGCTGACGGCCTGGCCAAAGCGGAAGGCGCGCCCGTCGGGAAGGGCCACTTGCAGTGTGAGCGGGTAAAGGCCGGGGGAAGCCAGCGCGAAAACGCCTTGCAATGCCACCCAGGTTTGCGCTTTCCAGCGAAAGAAGTGCAGGGGGTGCGTGCCGAATGCCCCGGTGATCTGTGCTTTTGCGGGGGCTTGCAGGCGCACTTCGCCCGTGCGGCCTTGTATCCAGGCTGCGGGGCGCACCTGCGCGGTCATGTTTTGGGGGAAGGCGGAGGCGGCGGGGGGGCTGCTGGTGCCGGGCAGGGTGATGACATCGCCCGGCAGGGCGGCCCAGGTGCCCGGCAACTGGTTGGCGAGGGCCAGCGCCCAGGGGCTTTGCCCGTGGGCGAGGGCTGTTTCCAGCAGGGGGCGCTTGCCGGTCAGCACTCTTTGCGGAAAGGCCTGTTGTTGGGCGGCGGCGATGGGAACAATGAGCGACCGCCCGGCAAATAACTGGTAAGGGGAAACCACGCGGTTCAGGCGCACCAGGGTGTTTTCCGGCAGGTGCAGTGCCCGGCTGAGGCCGAGCAGCGAATCGCCAAACGTGACCGTGCGGGTGCTCAGCCTGCCCTGCACGCCTTCCAGCCCCGGAATGACCAGTTTTTGGCCGATTTTCAGGTCGGCAGGGTTGGCAATGTGGTTGGCCCGGGCAAGGGCCTGCATATCTACGCCAAAGCGGTAGGCAATGGCCGAAAGCGTATCGCCGGGCTGGACGATGTAGTAGGGCGCTTCGGGCTGGCCTTCGGCGCGCACCGGTGAGGCGGCGGGCAGAAGCAGGCTCAACAGCAGGAGGGGCAGAACCGCGCGAAAGCGTTTAGATGACATACCAGGCGATGTGGTCTCCGAGGGTAAAGTCTTTCAGGCGGGCGGGGTGAAGTTCCAGCACATAGCGGGCCGGAGCGCGCGGTACCAGAAAATCCACCCAGGGGCGGGCGAGGCGGGCGTCGACGACTTTCTGTGCCCCGTTGAGCCAGATGACGGCAATGGGAAAGCGCATGAAAAGCATGTGGATGGCCGTTTCGAGCCGCCCTTCGCGCGGCCAGCGAAAAAGCAGGCCGCTTTCATGGGGTAAGCCGCGTTGCCCCATTAACCCTAACAGGCGGCAGCGAAAGGTTTCGCATGGCTGTACCTGTAGCGGCGCGCGCAGAGGGTGGGTGAGGTTTTTGAGACGATAACGCGGCATGGCTTTTCCCGCCGGACATGATGCTGAACGGTGACGGAAATTATACCATTTCACCGGCACGATAAAAAGCACGGCAGGTTTTTGTGCCTGCCGCGCCGGGGTGAGGGATGGCGTGGAAAAAAGGGGGGAATTAGGGGTTGGGAGGCGTTTCGGCGCTTGCCCGGGTATGGCCGGCCGGTTCGCCGCCCTTTTCATTATCCTGGCCGCCATCCTGGTCGCCTTGGGCTTTTTTCTCTAAAATGTTTTGGACGCTTTCCAGAAGCATTTTGGGCGAGAAGGGTTTGGTGATGTAATCGTCAACGCCCACGATGTAAAGCCCCAGCACCCGGTCTATGCGCTGGGCTTTGGCCGTGACGATGATCACGGGGATGTCGCGTGTCTGTTCGTTGGCTTTAAGGCGCTGGTAAACTTCCCATCCATCCATTTCCGGCATCATCAGGTCAAGCAAAATCAGGTCCACGTTGGGGTTGGTGGCCAGTAATTCCAGTGCGTCGGGGCCGCTTTCTGCCCCCAGCACTTCATATCCGCCTCGTGCCAGGATGAGGCGGATAAGTTCAATCATTTCCGGTTCGTCTTCAATGCAAAGGATGCGTGTCATGGTATCGCCCCTGGAAGAAATGCCCCGGCCTGGGGAAGTCGGGGCGGGAGCGGAGACGTCAGGGTGGCTGATGGGACTTGAACCCACAACATCCTGATCCACAGTCAGGTGCTCTGCCACTTGAGCTACAGCCACCATACCGAGCGGCGGTATTTTACCATGACCGCTTGCGGCTGGGAAGGTTTGCGCGTGCTATCCTTCAGGGCAAACGGCGCTAAATTGGAGCCGTGTGGCCGAATCCACCCCCGTTCAGCCTTGCCGTTGAGGGTGTGTTGGCGGCAGGGCAGGATGTTGCCCTGCGCTGCAGAGCGCTGTCGCGCCGACAGGCAAAAAAGCCGGTTTCACCCGCCGAGTTTGTCTTCGCCGAGGGTTTGGGAAAGCACCTTGCGTTTGAGCCGCAGCCCCGTGGAGCGCACTTTGGCCCACAGCCGGTAGCGTTCGGGGTTGACTTCGGGGCGGTCGGGGAGCGGGCCGGTCCATTCGGCCAGCAGCGCACCGTAGGTCAGCCCGCCGCCAAAGCCCACCAGCACCACTTTGTCGCCGCGGCGCAGGCGGCCTTTTTCGGCGGCTTCGGCGGCGGCAATCGGAATTGAGGCGGTGGAGGTGTTGCCGTAGCGGTCCAGGTTGACCATGAATTTGTCCATGGGCATTTTCAGCCCGCGGGCCGCGACTTCCAGAATGCGGTAGTTGGCCTGGTGGGGCACGATGAGGTCTATGTCATCCAGCGTCAGGCCTGCTTTGGCGACGACTTCCTGGGTGGCTTCGGCCATCACGCGGGTGGCAAAGCGGAAGACGGGACGCCCGTCCATGTGCACATAATGCAGGCCGTGGGCGACGGTGTCGGCCGAAGTCGGCAGTTTGCTGCCGCCGGCGGGCAGGGAAAGCACGTCGGCGCCGGATCCGTCGGCGTGCATCACGGCTTCCAGCACGCCGCCCGGTTCGCCGGAAGCCTGCAACACGAACGCGCCGGCGCCGTCGCCGAAGAGGATGCAGGTGTTGCGGTCTTGCCAGTTGACGATGCGGGAAAGCGTTTCCGCGCCAATGACCACAGCGTTGTTGATGCTGCCGGTGCGGATGGCCTGAGCGGCCATGTTGAGCGCAAAGATGAAGCCGCTGCACGCCGCCGAAATATCAAAAGCGCCGGCGCGGGTTGCGCCGATGATGTCTTGCACAATGCAGGCCGTGGCAGGGAAAATGTGTTCGGGGGAAGAACTGGCAACGATGATGAGGTCTACATCGGTGGGCTTGAGACCGGCGACCTTGAGGGCTTCCACCGCGGCATCGGCGCCCAGGCTGGCGGTGGTTTGGTCAGGCGAGGCAATGCGCCGTTCCCGAATGCCCGTGCGGCTCACGATCCATTCGTCGCTGGTGTCGACCATCTGCTCCAGGTCTTTATTGGTCAAGACGTGCTCCGGCAAAGCCACACCCCAGCCGGTGATGTGCGCGTATCGGCTCATGCCGACCTCCGTTAGCCTTCGTAGCGCCCGAGGATGATGCTGCCGTTGTGCCCGCCGAAGCCGAACGAGTTGGAAAGCACATAGCGGACATCGGCGCGGCGCGCTTCGTTGGGCACGTAATCCAGGTCGCATTCGGGGTCGGGCGTTTCGTAGTTGATGGTGGGCGGCAGGATGCCGTCGCGGATGGCGAGCGCCGAGAACATGGCTTCCAGTGCGCCTGCGCCGCCTAACAGGTGGCCGGTCATGGATTTGGTGGAAGAAACCGGAATGTTGTAGGCGTGCTCACCGAAAACGGCTTTGATGGCCGCGGTTTCGCTTTTATCGTTCAGGCGGGTGCTGGTGCCGTGGGCGTTGATGTAACTGATTTGCTCTGGTTTCAGCCCGGCGCTTTCCAGGGCATTGCGGATGCAGAGGGCTGCGCCGCCGCCGTCGGCATCGGGCGCGGTGATGTGGAAGGCGTCGTTGGTCGCGCCGTAGCCCACGACTTCGGCAATGATGTTGGCGCCGCGCGCCCGGGCGTGTTCCAGAGTCTCCAGGGTAAGGAAAGTGGCGCCTTCGCCCATCACGAAGCCGTCGCGGTTGGCGTCAAAGGGGCGGGAAGCCCTTTCGGGCTCGTCGTTGCGTTTGGAAAGCGCGGTCATGACTTCCAGCCCGGCCATCGCGAGGGGAATGATGACCGCGTCGGCGCCGCCCACAAGCATGGCGTCGGCGTCGCCGCGGCGGATGACGTGGAAGGCCTCGCCGACGGCGTTGGTGCCGCTGGCGCACGCGGCCACGACGGCAAAGTTGGGGCCCCGCAGGCCGAATTCAATGGCGATGAGGCCCGGGGCCGTATCGGCCAGCATCATGGGCACCAGGAAGGGGCTGACGCGCCCCGGCCCGCGGGTTTCGTAAACCCGCATTTCGTGGGCGAAGGTGCCGATGCCGCCGATGCCGCTGCCGATGATGACCCCGACGCGGTCGCGGTCCAGGTGTTCCATGTCCCAGCCCGCGTCGGCCACGGCCTGCCGGGCCGCAACGATGGCGAGCTGACTGTAACGGTCCAGCCGCCGCGCGTCGCGGCTGCCGAAGTGCTCTTTCGGGTCGAAGCCTTTGACTTCGCCCGCGATGCGCACTTTGTGGCTGCTGGCGTCAAAAAGCGTAATCGGCCCGATGCCCGAACGCCCTGCCAGGGCGTTTTGCCACGTGGTCGGCACATCGTTGCCGAGGGGGTTGAGCGTGCCCAACCCGGTAATGACCACACGATGAAATTGCATGGGGGTGTTCTCCTTCCGAGAGAGGGTTTCTGGGGATTATAACCCGCCAGCGGGCAATTGGTTGCAGAAAAAATCGCGGGCCGGTGCAACGACCGGCCCGCGGGCAAGGAGGAGAAGGGCGGGAGGTTATTTCTGTTCTTTGTAGCAGAACCACCAGTCGTAGCAGTCGTATTGCTTGGGGCGTTCGGCGGCGGTTTTGACATCGCTGGCGGGCGGGATGATGACCTTGCTGCCGATGAGCTCGTTGTTGGGCCAGTTGGCGGGAATGGCAACGCCCTGGGCGTCGGCAACCTGGAAGCCTTTGACCATGCGCAAAATCTCGTCCATGTTGCGTCCCAGTTCGGGCGGGTAGTACAGGATGGCGCGGATGATGCCCTTCGGGTCCACAATGAAGACGGCGCGCACGGTGTTGGTGCCTTTGCCGGGGTGAATCAGCCCCAGCGTTTCGGCCACTGCGCCCGTATCGGCAATGATGGGGAATTCTACCTGGGCGCCCAGTTTCTCGTGAATCCACTCTTCCCACTTGATGTGCGAGAAGACCTGATCCACGCTCAGACCGATAAGTTCGGTGTTCAGTTTGCGGAATTCAGGGTAGCGTTGCTGGAAGGCGTAAAATTCGGTGGTGCATACCGGGGTGAAATCGGCAGGGTGGCTGAACAGCACGAACCATTTGCCTTTGAAGGCATCGGGCAGGCTGAGCGTGCCGTGGGTGGTCACGACTTCCATGTGAGGGAAGGGGTCGCCGAGAAGGGGCATCTGTTTGGGTTCCATAGGTCTTCCTCCGTTTTCTTTAGAATGTGTATAAACTTATTGCCTTTATAGTTTACTACCGGCGGCGGCATTCGTCAAGCCGTGCGCGGCCAGGCGGGAATTTTCTAATACTTTTCTGATAAACCCTGCTTTCGGGCAAAAACTCATGCTCAAAAGGTGAGGGTTGTCACTAACGGATTTGAGAAAGGGGGGTAAAATAAACTCACGTTGTGCGAGCCGAACGAACATGTTTTCCCTCCTTCCGAGTTGGTCGGGTATGCCCCGGGCGAGGTGTGCGTCCGGGGCATGCTCGTTAAACGGCAAGACCTGACGAGAAGAAAGCGCCGTCAGGTCTTGGCTGTCAGGGGGGGAAGGCGTTTCAGATGACGCCCAGCGCCCGGCCGACTTTGGCGAAGGCTTCCAGCCCCTGGTCCAGGTCTTCCTTTTCGTGGGCGGCGGAAATCATCACCCGGATGCGGGCTTTGCCTTTGGGCACGGTGGGGTAGCCGATGGCCATGGCAAACACGCCTTCTTCAAAGAGGCGGCGGCTGAATTCCTGCGCCAGTTTGGCTTCCCCTAACATCACGGGGGTAATGGGGGTTACGCTCTGGCCGGTATCAAAGCCCAGGCGCTGCATTTCGGCTTTGAAGTAGCGGGTGTTTTCCCAGAGTTTGTCCACCAGGTCGGTGGATTCTTCCAGCAGGTCTACGGCGGCGAGGCAGGCCGCGGTGTCGGGCACCGTCATGGCCGAGGAGAAGAGGAAGGGGCGGCCGCGCTGACGCAGCCATTCCACGATTTTGGCGTTGCCGGCCACCACGCCGCCCACCACGCCGAAGGCTTTGGAAAGCGTGCCGACCTCAATATCTACCTTGCCGTGCAGGTTGAAGTGGTCTACGATGCCGCGGCCGCCGCGCCCCAGCACCCCTTCGCCGTGGGCGTCGTCCACCATCAGGATGGCATCGTAGTTTTTGGTGACTTCGTAGATTTTATCTAAGGGGGCAATGTCGCCGTCCATGCTGAACACGCCGTCGGTAACGACCAGGGCATGGTTGAATTCGCGGCGGTGCTCCTTGAGTTTGGCTTCCAGGTCGGCGGGGTTGCAGTGTTCGTAGCGGATGATTTGGGCGCGCGAGAGGCGGCTGCCGTCAATGATGCTGGCGTGGTTGAGTTCGTCGGAGAAGATGGCGTCGCCGCGCCCCACCAGCGCCGGAATGGTGCCCAGGTTGGCGTTGAAGCCGGACTGGAAGGTGATGGCGGCTTCCACGCCTTTGAAGGCGGCGAGGCGCTTTTCCAGTTCCACGTGCAGGCTCATGGTGCCCGCGATGGTGCGCACCGCGCCGGGGCCGACGCCGTACTTTTCTGCGGCTTCCCGAGCGGCTTGCACCAGGCGGGGGTGGTTGGCAAGGCCGAGGTAGTTGTTGGAGCAGAAGTTGAGGGCTTTTTTGCCGTCCACCACCAGCCAGGCCCCTTGCGGCGATTCCAGCGTGCGGATGTGGTTGTAGAGCCCGCTTTCCTGCAGTTTTTGGAGTTCGTCTTCAATCCATTGCAGTTTGGGAGGAAGTTTGGTTTCCATCAGAGTACCCTCGCAGAAGAAGGATGGCGCCCGAAGGCACGTTTTCAGTATAGCACAAAGCGACTTCTTTGGGTGGCCGGGGCTGTTACAATAGAGCCATGCAGGCAACGAGGCGATGGCGGTGGTTTCTGGCGGGAGCGGTGCTGCTGGCCGTGGCGTGGAAGGCGTTTTGGCTGGCGCGCGGGGCTTTCCCTTTCAATGCCGATGAAGCGGTGGTGGGGCTGATGGCGCGCCACATTTTGCAGGGCGAGCGCCCCACTTTCTTTTACGGCCAGGCTTACATGGGCAGCCTGGATGCCTTTCTGGTGGCGGGTGGCTTTGCGCTGTTCGGCGTGCATGTGTGGGTGATTCGGCTGGTGCAGGCGCTGCTTTATGCGGTCACGGTGGCGCTGACGGCGGCGCTGGCGCGGCGGCTTTTCGGCCGTTGGGAAAGCGCCTTGGCAGCCGCGCTGTTGATGGCCGTGCCTACGGTGAACATGACGCTCTACACCACGGTGAGTCTGGGCGGCTACGGCGAAGCGCTGCTCATCGGCACGGCTTTGCTGCTGCTGGCGCTCTCGGCGGCGGGGGCAAGGCCTCTCGGCGCGGCGCTGTGGGGCTTGCTGGCGGGCCTGGGCCTGTGGGCGTTTGGCCTGACGCTGGTGTATGCGCTGCCCGCGGGGCTTTATTTGCTGGCCCGCTGGCGGCGGTTGCCGCGCCGGAAGGCTGCCGGGCTGCTCGTTTGGGCCTTCTCGGGCGCGCTGGCCGGGGCGGCGCCGTGGTGGGCTTACGGCCTGCGGCACGGCTGGGCGGCTTTGCTTCAGGAACTGACCGGCCACGCGGTGGCTGTGGAAAGCCTCGGATGGCCGGCGCGCACGGCGCACCACGCACTTTATGCGCTGCTCTTTGGCCTGCCTGTCACGCTGGGCCTGCGCCCGCCGTGGGATGTGCGCGTGCTGATACCCCCGCTGGCGGCCGGGGCGGTGCTGGTTTACACTGTGGCCGCGGCGGTGTGGTGGCGGGCAGGGCGCCCGTGGCGGCGGGCCTGGTGGCTGCCGGCGGGCGTGGCTGCTGCGCTTTTGGCGGGGTTCCTTTTCACGGCTTTTGGCACCGACCCTTCAGGGCGCTATTTCCTGCCGGTTACGCAAATGGTCTTCCTGGGGATGGCGGGCGGCTTCCCGCACCTGCGCCGGCAGGGAAAGCCTCTCGGCTGGGCGCTGCTCGGCTTCCTGGTGCTGTTTCAGGCGGCCGGCACTGCCCAGGCCGCAGCGAACCCCTACCGCCTGACCACCCAGTTTGCCCCCGATGCCCGCCTTGCCGTGGATGCGGTGCCCCGGCTGGCTGCGTTTCTGGAAGCCCGCGGCGAAACGCGCGGCTACACGACCTACTGGGTGGCGTATCCTCTGGCTTTCCTGACGGATGAGCGGATGATTTTTGTGCCGCGGCTGCCTTACCACGAAGATTTGCGCTACACATCCCGCGATGACCGCTATGCGCCTTACGATGCGCAGGTGGCACGGGCCGCGCGGGTGGCGCTGGTAGCGCCGCAGCACCCTCGCCTGGTGGCTTGCCTGCGCGCCCTGCTGCGCGGGCGCGGGCTGGCCTGGCGCGAGGCCGTGGTGGGCGGGCAGGCGGTGTTTTACGGTTTGAGCGCCCCTTTGCCTGCCGGGGCGCTGAGCGCCTGCGGGCGCCGATGAGCGAGGAGGAAGCCATGCAAGACGAAAATCGCGGGGTGCTGGAACGGTTGCTGGCAGTGCTGACGCTGCTGCTGATTTTGGCCATGGCAGCCCGTTATACCGTTTCTCCTGATACATGGTGGCATTTGCGCGCCGGGCAGTGGATCTGGCTGCACAGGGCGCTGCCCAACGTGGACCATTTTTCATACACCCGTTTGGGCGAAGCCTGGCACTACCCGGGCTGGCCTGTGGAAGTGCTGATGTATGGCCTGTATCGTTTGGGCGGCACAGGAGCATTGAATGTGGCCGTGGCGTTGACCGTAACGACGGTTTGGGGGCTGGTGTGGCTGACCTTGCGGGAATTGGAAGTGGAAGTGCATCCCCTCCTCAAGGCCGGAACGGTGGCATGGGGGGCGGCGGCTTCGGCCGTTTATTGGAACGCCCGTCCGCAAATGCTTTCGTTTTTGCTCTCGGCACTTTTTTTGTGGCTGTTGGCGCGGGCAAAACGCGGCCGGGCCCGCCTGCTGCTTGGGCTGCCCGTTTTGATGGTGCTCTGGGCAAACGGCCATGGGGCGTTTATCATGGGGCTGGTGTGGTGGGGGGCTTACTGGGCCGCGGCGGTGCTCCGTTGGGCGGTGCAGCGTCGGCGGGAAGGCCCGCAGGCGGCGGCTTCGGCGTGGCGCTGGCTGCTCTCGCTGACCGCGGTGGGCGCGGCGTTAGCGGTAGCCGTTTTGTTGAATCCTTACGGCCTGGAGATGTATGGCTATCCTTTCAAAACGCTGGGAATTCACGCGCTGCGCCTGATCTCCGAATGGCAGGTGCCCGATTTTCATAAAGCGTCGCTGCTTCCCATGCTGGTGTTGCTGGTGGCTTTGGTGGGTGTGGTGGGGGCTTCTGCCCGCCGGATGACTCTGGAGAACGTCTTTCTTGTGGGGGGAATGCTGGCGCTCGCGCTGACAGCCGTGCGGAATGTGGCTTTGTTTGCCGTGGTGGCGGTTCCCGCGCTGGCCCGCCACGCCGAATACCTGCTGCGCGACGGGTTGCAGTGGCTGCCTTCCCGCCCCGCACGCCCCCCTGCCCGGCCTCACCCGAAAATTAACCTGGGGTTGGTGGCGTTGGCCGCTTTGCTGGCCGTGGGCAAATTGGGCGTCATGACGCTGCCCGGCGTGAATGCCGGCGCTGCGGCGCAGAACTTCCCTGTGGATGCGGTGGCCTTTCTGGAAACCGCACACCCTCAGGGGCGCCTGTTCAACGATTATGGCTGGGGGGCCTATTTGATGTGGGCTGCGCCCGACTATCCGGTTTTTATCGATGGCCGGGCCGATTTGTATGGCGATGAGATCATCGGCCAGTGGCTGCGGGTGGTGGGCGTCAAGCCCGGTTGGGATGCCGTGCTGGATTACTGGGATGTGCGCCTGGTGTTGATGCCGCCGGATACTCTCTTGGGGCGGATGCTGGTGGCCCGCGGGTGGCGTGTGCTCTATCGCGATGACATCAGTGTGCTTTATGGCCGCTAATTTTCCGAGGAGGCTGCATGGAACCTGCTTTGCGCCGTGAGTTAATGGCTTTCCTGGGGCAATTTGTTACCGAAAACAAGCGCCGCAAAATTGCCGAGGTGCTGCGCTGGCGCACGCGCTATCTCACTTTTTTGCTGGAAGACATTTACCAGCCTCAGAATGCCAGTGCCACGTTGCGCACTGCCGATGCCCTCGGCATTCAGGATGTGTACATTGCCGAAAACTGGAATGCCTACAAAGTGAACCCCGATGTGGCGCTGGGCGCGCACAAATGGGTGGATTTGCACCGTTTCCGCAGCCCCGCCGGGCAGGCTGCGCCTGAAGCGCTGGATGCGCTGCACGAAATGCCTGCAGAGTTTCCGGCAACGGCGGCTGCGCTGGAAGCCTTGCGGGCGCGCGGCTATCGCATTGTGGCTACTTCCCCCCACGCGGAAGCCTGGGGGCTGGAAGACGTGCCGTTAGACCGGCCGCTGGCCTTGCTGTTTGGCAACGAGCGGGAAGGCTTGAGCCCTTATGCTCTCGCACACGCCGATGCGTCGTTGCGCCTGCCCATGTATGGCTTTGTGGAAAGCTTTAACATTTCGGTGAGCGTGGCGATTGCACTCTCGCACTTGCGGGCGGCGCTGCAACGCGCCGAAGTCCCCTGGCCGCTGAGCGAAGACGAGCGCGAAAAACTGACCTTGCGCTGGTATCGGCGCATTGTGGAGCGCCATGAAGCCCTGGAGCGGGAATTCTATCGGCGGCGGGGGTTGCCTCTGCCTTCGGAATGGGCCGATTCGCCTTGACCCGCAACGAAAAACACCCGACCAGCAAAGGCCGGGTGTTTGGCTGGGGGCGGAGGACTCGAACCTCCACATACGGATCCAGAGTCCGCTGTCCTGCCGATTAGACGAGCCCCCAACAGCGGGCGTAATTCTACCATGAGGCGGGGGGCATGTCCAGTTTTGGCGCAAAAATTTAAATGCGGGCAAAATTTGAGGGGCGCAGCGGGCGTTGAAAGGTCTTATTGACTCATGTTACGCAGTTGAGTAACAACATATCTAAGCGCCCTCACCTTACCCCCGCTGCGCGCCCCCTCTCCTCTCCCACTGGGAGAGGAGAGGGGGCCGAGCCGCCGCGAGGGGGTGTGGTGAGGGCGAAAAAGCCAAATGTTCAACGGTTTCATAGGGTGAAATTGCTGTCTGTCAAGCACTGCTGCGTAACGTGAGTTATTGAATGTGCAGGAGCGCTTTCCCCTCCGCCCAGAGGTCTTCCAGGCGGTAATATTCCCGCAATTCGGGGGTAAAAAGATGCACGATGACATCGCCAAAATCAACCAGAATCCACCCCGAGCGGGCATCTCCTTCCACGCGGCCGTGAATTTTAGCGGCGCGGCCTTCGTCCAGCGCGGTGCGGGCCAGCGCGTCGAGCAGCCGGTCGTTGCTGCCGGAGCAAATGATGAAGTAATCGGCAAAAGGGGCCAGATTGTGAAGGTCCAGGAGCACAATGTTTTCGCCCTTGTGTTCTTCCAGGGCGTCGACGAGGCGGTGAGCAAAAGTCAAGGCGTCCAAGCGTCCTCCTTGTTGCGGGGTTTCGTATAGCCAATATGACGGAGAGAAGAAAGCCACGTTTTTGACTTCCGGAAGGAAATCAGACAACGGCCGGGGGGGCTTCCGGGTTGAGCCGCGTGCTAAAGAGGCGAGTATAGACTGCGCCGCGAGGGTGCAGGTCGCTGCGGTAAAGGTGGACTTCGGTCACGCGAGTGCTGCCCAGAAAGCCCACTGTGGTTTTTTGCAGCACGTGACTGATATCGCGGACTTCTGCGCCGGTGGCATTGCGGGAAATCCGTCCCAGGGTCAGGTGGGGCTGGAAGGGACGGCGTTCCCCGGCGTAGCCCAGTTTGGCCATGGCGTGGTCTATGCCCCGCTGCAGGGCGTGAAGTTCATCGGGGGCTTCTATCCCCACCCAGATCACCCGCGGGCGGCGCAAGTCGGGGAAAGCGCCTAACGTGCCCACGCCAAATTCAAAGGGGCGGTGACTCGCGACTTCCCCGGCCAGTAAACGTGTCAGCACCTGCAGGTTGTGTTCCGAAACGTCGCCCAAAAACTTCAACGTCAGGTGAATGTTTTGCGGCGGCACCCACCGCACCGGGTAGGGCTGAAGCTGTTGCTGCAGTTTGTGAGATACGCGGGAAAGGTGCTGGCGGATTTCGGCGGGTAAATCAATGGCAATGAAAGCGCGAATCACACTCATAAGGCAACCTCGCAGGGCGTCAGGCCGTGTTGTTTGCCAGCACTTCTTCCAGCGCGCGCCGAATTTCGTCAAACCGCACGGGTTTGGTGAGGTAAAGGTTGGCGCCCGCTTTGAGGCCTTCTTCTATTTCTAACGGTGTGCTTTTGGCCGAAAGCAAAATGACCGGCAGGTCGCGCAGGCGGGCGTCGCCGCGGATTTCCCGCAGCACATCCAGGCCGGAAATGTCCGGCATCATGATATCCAGAATCATGGCAGAAGGCGGGGCATGTTGCCGCAAAGCCGCCAGCACGGTTTGCGCGCCATGATATAACCGAACCCGATAGCCGCTCAGCTGCACCATTTCGGCCAGCATGTCGGCAGTGTCATTGTCGTCTTCCACAATGAAGATTTCAAAGGGGGTGCGCGTCATGGGGCTTTCTTATCCTCAGAGGAATGAATTTCGGGGCTGTGGCGGTATGGTGCTTTTCGCCCTACCAGCGCCCGATTGAGCACGTCGCCGATGTCTTCCACCGTTGCCTCTATTTCGTGGTGCACGAGATAGTCCAGTGCTTTCAGCTCTTTGATGAGAGCCTGGAGTTCTTTTTGGTACGCCAGCAGGTTGTGATGGGTGGGGGCTTCTTGCAAGGCTTCGGCGCGGGCATGGGCGCGCGCAACGGCCTCAACCGAACGGCGGATGTCTTCTGCCATCTGTTCCCATTCGTTATCCATTGGAACCTCCCCTCGCAGACAAGCGTTACAGCATGCGGCGGTGAGCGTACGGCTATCGGCAGGCGCTGGCCGGTGGCCTGCCACGATAAACACTTTCCCCGCGGCGCCGGCGCTTGCGCCGTGGAGGCAATGGCTCGGCGGGCTGCGCTTGCTCCCTGCTGGTGCACAAGGCGCGCACCCCGCAAGACCTGTCAGTTACACTTTAGCACAAGATATCCTGGAACGCAAGCCCAAAAATCTGGTGATTACCCAGATCTCTCCCCACCCCCGCCGGGGCCTCCCCCTCCCCTCCCTTTGTAAGGGAGGGGAGGGGGAAAGCCGCCGCAGGCGGCTTGGGGGAGGGGTGAGATCACCCTTCTTCCGAGTTTTGGGTAATCACCAGCAAAAATGGGGGCACGCCAATGTTGGCGGGCGGGCGGTCCGATTGATGTGTCCTGCCCTTGACGGGGCTGGTATAATTTTCTCCACACACCCTGTGACCATTGAACAGCAGATTTGGGTGCTGAACGGCCATCGCAACCCTTTCGTTTTTCAGGAGGTAAACCATGCACTACCGACGCTTGGGACAAGCAGGCATTAAAGTAAGCGAAATTTCTTATGGCGCCTGGGTGACTTTCGGCAACCAGCTTTCTCAGCAGGAAGCCACCGACCTTGTGCATGCGGCTTACGACCACGGCATCAACTTCTTTGATAATGCCGATGTTTATGCTCGCGGCCAGGCTGAAATCATCCTGGGGAAGGCCATTCAGGGGCTGCCGCGTGAAGCGCTGGTGCTTTCCAGCAAAGTTTTCTGGCAAACCATGCCCGGCCCCAACGGACGCGGCCTTTCCCGCAAACATATGTCCGAGTCGCTCCATGCTTCCCTGCGCCGTTTGCAGACGGATTACCTGGATATTTACTATTGCCATCGCTTTGACCCCGATACGCCGGTGGAGGAAGTGGTCTATACGATGAATGTGTTCATCCGGCAGGGAAAGATCCTCTACTGGGGCACTTCGGAATGGACGGCGGCGCAAATTGTGGAAGCCGTGGGCATCGCCCGGCAGCATCACCTCATCCCGCCGGTGGTGGAACAGCCGCAGTACAACATGCTGCACCGCCGCCGGGTGGAACTGGAACTGGCCCCTGTGACCCGGCGGTTTGGCATCGGCCTGACCACCTGGAGCCCGCTTTATTCCGGCATTTTGACCGGCAAATATAACGATGGCATTCCCGAAGGCAGCCGGGCCTCGCTGGAAAACATGGGCTGGCTGCGCGACCGCATTACGCCCGAAGTCGTGGCGAAGGTGCGGCAACTCTCGGCGCTGGCTTCTGAACTGGATATGACCACCGCACAACTTGCCATTGCCTGGCTGCTGCGGCGAAAAGAGGTTTCCAGCGTGATTACCGGCGCTACCCGTATGGCGCAATTGGAAGAAAACCTGGGCGCTGCGGATGCCCTGGGCAAATTGAACGACGAGGTGCTGGAACGCATTGAGGCTATTTTGCAGAATGCTCCGGAGGAAGACGCATGAGCCGTTGGGATGCCATCCGGCAGGCCAAAGCATGGTTGCAGCGGCAGCCGGTCTATCTGGATACCGAAACCACAGGGCTGGGCGGGGACGCCGAGGTTGTTGAAATCGCGATTGTGGATGCCGACGGACGCCCATTGGTCAACACGCTGATTCGCCCCCAGGGCGAGGTGCCTGCCGATGCTTCCCGCGTGCACGGCCTGACCACCGCGATGCTGCAAAACGCGCCATCCTGGCCGGAAGCCTGGCCGCAAATTCAGGCGGCCATGGCCGGGCGCCTGGTGCTGATTTACAACGCCGACTACGATGTTCGGGTGATGCGGCAAACGGCTGCCCGCTATGAGATGGCGTTTGATGTGCCGGGGGCGGAATACGGCGATCTGCTGATGCTCTATTCCGAATTCAAAGGGCAACGCCGCCCCGACGGCAGCCTGCGCCGCTGGCGGTTAGAGCAGGTGGGGCGGGAACTTCGCATTCCCATCCCTAACAGCCATCGCGCCCTGGATGATACCTTGCTGGCGCGGGAAGTCCACCGCAAACTTGCGGCGCAGTCGCTGCCGTGGGGGTAGCCGTGCGGCCTCCCTCTTGGCGCTTGACGGCTTTTTGGTTTTTGCTGGCCCTGCTGCCTCTGCCCGCGTGGTGGGGGCAGGCGGCGCCGCGGGCTGCAGGGCTGGCTTTGCTGGGGCAGGGGGCGCTGTATTTCGGCGCAGGCTATCTGGGCAGCGGGCGGCTGGGGCGCGGCGCGGTGCTGCCCGCGGCGTTGGTGCTGGGGGGCGGGCAACTGGCGCTCCGCGCGGCCTGGTTGGGGCAGCCGGGCCTCTGGTGGGGAACCCTGCTGGCGGATCTCGTTGCCGCCTGGGGAGGCGCACTGCTTTGGCGCTGGCGGGCAGCGCACTACGGCGCAGATTTTCATTTTGACCTGATTGCTCCCTGGTATGAACGCCTGATTCACCCCCAGGACCCGCATCGACTGCTGCACGTGCTGCACCTTGCGCCGGAACATCGTGTTCTGGATGTCGGCGGCGGCACAGGGCGCGTGGCGCAGTTCCTGAAACCGGCGCGGCAGGTTGTGGTTGCCGACCTTTCGGTGGGGATGTTGCGCTACGCGCGGGCAAAACCCGGCGTGCAGGCTGCCGCTGCGCTTGCCGAGCAGTTGCCCTTCCCCGACGGCGTTTTCAATCGCGTGGTGATGGTGGATGCCCTGCATCATGTCTTCAGGCAGGCGGCAGCCGTGCAGGAACTCTGGCGCGTGCTGGCGCCGGGCGGGCGGCTGGTGATTGAAGAACCCGACCTTAACCTGCCGCTGATCAAGGCGCTGGCCGCGGGCGAGAAAATCTTGCTGATGCGCTCTCATTTCCTGCGGCCGCAGCAAATTGCTGCGCTGTTGCCCCCCGAAGCCGAGGTGGAAATCATCACCGCACACGGCATGGCCGATATCGTGGCCACAAAATAACGGCCTGCAGCCGCGGCTTCCCGAAGCGCAGAGCACCGCATCTCTTGACGGGATGCGGTGTTTTCGTTTTCACACCCTTCCGGAAGGAGAAAAAGATGACCGTTGCTTTTGTAACCGATACCACCGTGAACATGCCGCCGGAAATGGCTGCTGCTTATGGCGTGACCGTGGTGCCGGTGTATGTCATGTTCGGGGAGACCTCGCTGAAAGATTACGAAGAGATCGCCCCGGCCGAATTCTACCGCCGCCTGCAAACATTCCGGCAGGAAACCGGCCACATGCCGACCACCTCGCAGCCTTCGCCGGAAGATTTCCGCCGCGTGTATGCCCGCCTTGCCGATGAGGGCTATACCGACGTGATTTCGGTACACGTGACCGCGAAAGCCTCCGGCACCTGCCAGTCGGCGGAACTTGCTGCCCAAATGGTCGCCGACCGCGTGCGGGTGCATGTAGTGGATAGCGCCACGACTTCCATGCAAATGGGCTTTATGCTCATTGAGGCCGCAGAAGCCGTGCGCGCCGGAGGCGGTGTGGATGAAGCCCTGGCAGCCATTGAAGCCGTCAAAGCGCATTCCTGCCTCTTTTTCACCGTTACCGAGGTGGAGCACCTGACGGCTTCCGGCCGCACGCAGGGCGCCGAGGCGGCAGCCCAGGCCGCGGTGCAGGTCAAGCCCGTGGTGGGCCTGCTGGAGGGTGTGCCCAAAGCCGTGGCCACCGAGCGCACTTACCGCGGCGCGCTGAAGCGGGTGCTGGCATTGGCGCAGGCGGCCAAAGGGGAAGCCGCCGTCAGGCGGATGGCGGTGGTGCATGGCGGCATCGGCGATAAAGCGCGTGCCTGGGCGCCGGAAGCCGCCGCTGCCCTCGGCTTTGACGGCGAGCCCCTGGTGGTGGACTTCGGCCCCGCCCTGGCGGTGCATTTCGGCCCCGGCTTGCTGGGGGTAACGATCCGGTGGGCGTGACGGCTATCCGTAGCCGAGCGCGTTGAAGACCTGCGGCAAGGCGCGGGCGACTTCGCGCGCCAGTACGCTGGCGGTGGTGCCCAGGTTTTCCCAGGCGAACAGGCCTGCCTGGGCGTGCAGCCAGGCTCCTGCGACGGCGGCTTCCCACGGCGGGAGCCCCTGGGCCAGCAAGCCCGCAACTGCACCGGCCAGCACGTCGCCGCTGCCGGCGCGCGCCAGGACCGGTGTTGCTACGGGGATGACGGCGGTGCGGCCGTCAGGCCCGGCGACGACGGTGCCCGCGCCTTTCAGCACGAGCACGTGCCCCCATTCCCGGGCATACTTTTCGGCTGCGGCCAGCCGGTTGGCCTGTTCGGCGGCGGAGGGGTTTCCCGTGAGGGCGGTCATTTCTTCCGGACGGGGCAGCAGCACGGCGGGGGCAGGCAGGTGACGGTGCCATTGAGGCAGGCGCGCCAGCAATTTCAGGGCGTCGGCTTCTACAACCAGCGGCGGCAGGCTCGCCGCGGGCTTGTTGGGGCTGTTTTCCGCGGGCACAAAGCCCAGCGCCCCGCGCCCTTGCCGCCTGGCGCCCAGCAGGCGCGCCAGGAAATCGGCGGTGGCCTGTTCTTGCCCCAGCCCGGGGCCGAGCAGCAAGGCCGTGGCTTCGGGGAGGGCTTTTTGCAGCACTTCGGCGGCATCTTCGGCCACAACGCCCATTTCGTGGGGCAGCAGCAGCCACGCCGCTTCCGGGAAAGCCCCCGCCAGCGCGGGGTGCAGGGGCGTGGGCACGGCCAGGGTAACCTGCCCGGCCCCGATGCGGAAGGCGGCTTCCCCGGCCAGCAGCGGCGCCCCGGCAAAGTTGACCGACCCCGCGGCAAGCAGCGCATGCCCGAAAAGGCCTTTGCGGGCTTCGGCCGGGCGCGGCGGCAGCAGGGCTCGCACCATGTCGGTATCGGCCCAGTAGCGATGCACGGCTTCCCACGCGGGCAGGTCGGCCGGCAGCCCGATGTCTACGGCAACCACCTGACCTGCCAGCCCCAGCGCGGGCATTTGCGCCATGCCGACTTTGGCTGCCGCCATGGTGACGGTCAGGCTGGCGGGCAGGGTTTCTTCGGCCGCTTCGCCGGTGTTGCCGTCGGTGCCTGAAGGAATGTCTACGGCGACCACGATGTTGCCGCGCCCGGCCACGGCTTCTTTTGCGGCTGCCAGAATGCGGGCGATGTCTTTCTGCAGCGGCAGGCGGGCGCCGGTGCCCAGCAGGCCGTCGAGCAGCAGCGCATGGTCGGCGATGACCCGGCGGAGGGTTTCCTGCTGCGGGTCGTCTGCGGCTTCCAGAACCCAGCCGCCGCCGCGGGCGACGCGCGCGACCAGCGGGTCGTTGGGGCGGGGGCGGGCGAGGTAGGCGGCCACCTGCCAGCCCATGCGCTGCAGTTCGGCCAGAGCGACCAGCGTATCGCCGCCGTTGTTGCCGCCGCCCACCAGCCCCAAGACGGTGTGTTCGGCCAGCTGCGCGTAGCCGTCGGCGATGATGCGCGCCAGCCCCTGACCGGCGGCCTCCATCATTTGAGCATACGATAGGCCGCGGGCGTTGGCTTGCTGCTCAATGGCGCGCATTTCTTCTATGGTGACCAGTTTCATGGCTGCCTCCCGATGGTGTCGGTTGCGTGGTGTTGTTGTACCACAGGCGGCGGGGGTTGGAAAGGGGGCTTTGCAGCGAAGGCGGAGGTTCAGGCACCGGCGTGCTCCCGTTCCAGCCACAGGGTTACAGGGCCGTGGTTGCAGAGTTCCACGTGCATGTGGGCGCCGAATTTGCCGCTCTGGACCGGCACCCCTTCGGCCTGCAGCAATGCGGCGAAGCGTTCTACAAGTGGGCGGGCGTGCTCCGGCCGCGCGGCGGCAACAAAAGCCGGGCGGCGGCCTTTGCGGGTATCGGCGTAAAGCGTGAATTGGGAAACCACGAGGGCTTCACCGCCGGTTTCCAGCAGCGAAAGGTTGAATTGGCTGTTCTCGTCTTCAAAGATGCGCAGGTGGGCGATTTTGTGGGCGAGGTAGCGGGCTTCTTCTTCGGTATCGGTGTGGGCGATGCCCACCAGCAACACGACCCCCGCCCCGATTTCGGCGATGGGGTGCCCGCCGATGAGCACGCGTCCCCACTTGACTCGCTGAAGCAAAACGCGCATGTCGGCCTCCTGGTTGGGAAAAGGAGCAGGCGTAACTGCTCAGCCCGCCTGCGATGAAAACGACAAGGCGCAGAGGAGACCCGAAAGTTGCGCCGCGTAACGCCAAGCGCAAAGGCAAAGACGCAAAGTGAACTTCTGTGTTTTCTGCGACGCTGCTGTGCTTTCTCTGGTGATTACCCAAAACTCGGAAGAAGGGTGATCTCACCCCTCCCCCAAGCCGCCTGCGGCGGCTTTTCCCCCTCCCCTCCCTTTGTAAGGGAGGGGAGGGGGAGGCCCCGGCGGGGGTGGGGAGAGATCTGGGTAATCACCGGTGCTTTCTGGGGTTGCAATCGGTGCGAATCTGTGGATGATTTTCTGGGGAATCTGCGTCATCTGCGGTTTCCCCTGGCCGGGGCTGAACAGTTACGAGCAGGCAATGGTAAGGCGGGACGCCGCCCCGCCCTGAAGCATTTTAGCGCCCCCCTATTGTACCCAAAAGTGCAGCGGGGCGCCTCTTCTGCTATAATACGGGCAGCGCCTGAAGGCTCTTTCTCGCGAGGAGATGCCATGAAACTCATAGACCTTTCGCCGCTCAAGCCCAAACGGGGGCAAAAAGCAACGGATTGGGCCACTCGTCTGCAAGCCATGGTGAAACACGGCTGGAAGTGGTATCAGCGCCACCAGGCTGAAGACCGGGTGTTGCAGGTGCTGGCCGGGGTGCTGGATAATCGTTTTACGGTGGTGCGGGGGTTCCGTTTGCCGGGCGAAGAAACGCCTCTGCCGCCGGTGGTGCTTGGCCCGGCAGGGGTGTTTTTGCTGTATGTCTGGCCGAAGGCGGGGTTTTTCCGCATTCGGGAAGGCCAGTGGGAAGTGATGCAGGGCAGCAACCGCCGCTACCGCCCGGGCAAGCCTAATGAGGTGCAGGTTGCCAAAGATTTGAGCGGTGCCGTGGCGGCTTTTTTGGAAAAGCAGGCCGGGCTCTCGGTTAAAGTCACGCCGTTGATGGTGTTTGCCAACCCCGGCGCCGATATCGACGCCGTGCGCCCGGAGGTTACGCCGTTGCTGCTGGACGGCCTGAAGCGCCACGCGCTCAAACTGACCCAGGCCGATGCGGCACTGACCCCGACCGATTTGCTGAACCTGACCGATGCTTTCCGCCCCAAGCCGCAGGCCGCCGCCTCCTCCAAAAAGCGCCGCAGCCGCAAAGCCGCTGCACCGCCCAAAGCCGTCAAGCAGGCCGAGCGGTATTTCAACTTTACCCCCCGCCAGTGGGCTATTCTGGGCGTTCTGGCGCTGTTGGTGTTGCTCACGTTGATGTGTGCCATCCTTTATGTCGTCGCCACCGCCCCCTGAC